>Ga0136715_1000130_pt1 | contig 14850 bp, 15 predicted proteins | sample SedPBSmetaG_FD_104916 | JGI IMG/M metagenome (GOLD analysis project Ga0136715, IMG submission 104916) | Freshwater sediment bacterial and archeal communities from Indian Creek, Illinois, USA to study Microbial Dark Matter (Phase II) -... | ecosystem: Environmental > Aquatic > Freshwater > Creek...
AGCCCGGCCTGCGCTTCGGCGACCGCATCATTGGCTACGGCGGCCGCCATAACAATCGGTCTTCCGCTGGCCAGGTAATCGTTTACCTTGTTTAGGCTGACGCCGTACTTATACAAATCCATAGGTCTTATGCATAGCGTCAGCAAATCGGCCTGTTTCAGCACCGCCGGCATGCTGGCCTTGGGTACGGGGCCGCAAAAAGTGATATTGGTGCAGCCAAGTTGTTCTGCTTTCTCCCGCAAGGCCTGTCTTTCCGGCCCATCACCAACAAAGATAAAATGGACAGCGGATTCTTTCTTGCTGATCAAGGCGGCGGCCTCGATGGCCACATCCAAACCGTTGGCCGAGCCGTGGGCCCCGGCATAGACCACCTTAAACTTGTCCCGATGCTGTTGAAACGCCTGAGCAGCCTCAGTGGAGGTGTTGAGGGTGGTTATGTTGCGGGAGCGTTCCACATCTACGCCGTTGGGAATCCAGCAAATTTTGCCGGGGTCGATTCTGCGGCCTGCGAAATATTGCCTGGCCCCGGGCATGAGCACAATAACCTTCTCCGCCTTCCGACACATGAACTTTTCCCAAGCAAAAAGCAACCTGGCTGGAAGCCCGGTTTCCTTCATCGCTCCCATGTCAATTGCCGTCTGTGGCCACAGATCCCGCACCTCAAATATAAACCTTGCCTGGTATCTTTTTGCCAGCCACCAGCCGGCCATTGTTGCAAAGGGGTGCAACGACGAGCCTATTATCACATCCGGCTTCTTAAAATTACGTGCAGCGCTTAACACTTTAAAACCGTACGAAACCATACCAGCCACCCTGCGCCAGTCATTTTTATGATAAGGAAAGGTGTTTAGCCAAAAGAACTGTATCCCTGCCACTTCTTCCAACCTGCTCCGTTCCTTGGGACCAACCTTTACATACATCTTGGAGTGGTGGTCAAAACCAGAAGCAAAGATGACTACCTGGTAGCCTCGCTTGACCAGCTCTTTCCCCAGGTCAAAATGCCTTGTCCCGCCGGCCAAATCCGGCGTAATCGCATAATGATTCAGTATCCAAACACATTTGCCAGTCACGGTGACTCCCTCCCAGCTAATTCAACAGAAATAGCTTCACTGTTACTCTCGCAGGCTACGCTCGCGCAGCACCCTGACCGGATTACGACCACAGCCCAATTTGGCTCAACCTGCTTGTTCACCCTATCAAGATAATCTTTTACGTACACTATCTTCTACCATTAACGGTTCACCAATTTGAATTAACCACATGTTCATGTAATGCATCGCATTATCCCCGGAACCTAAATTTTACGCTGTAACAACTTTTCTGCAACCCACTTTAGTTCGGTTTTAGCTTTGCGTAATACCGTGAGCTCCTTGTGCTTGTGCTCTTTCGCTTCAAGAAGGTGATCTAAAATAGCCGAAACAGGTACAAACCAGCCGTTCTTTGAGGCCAGATATTCAATCGCTTTTGCAAAACCTTTGTCCAGCGTGCCATCTCTTACAAACCCGGAGGCAAAATGTGTATAGACAATACACACTCCCTGCTCATTTGCCAGTCGGTCAACATTCTTCCGGGAAAGTAAAGTGACGAACTTTGCTATATCCGCTCCATCGCTGGAACTGAACCAGAAGTTTGAGTATTTGGACTTATTCTTATCAATATATGGAAACCAGAGGTCCGATCTCAAGGTATTTATATCTCCAAAAGTAAAGTTACGTGTATATTTGATGTATTTTTTATGTATGTCCCCCCAGAAAAATGGCGAATCCTCTTTTTCTCCAGAAAAACGCTGTCTTTTTATAGCGCCATACACCAGCGAAAGCGGGAATGAAACCCGTTTACGCCCCCAATATATGTTATCGGGATTTGATGCGTGGTTGATGTGGACTTGAGGAAAATACCCGATTTTGTCCTTAAAGATTTCAAGGCCGCAAATGATTTCTGAGCGAGTAAATGCACCTGAACCAATACTGTGCAATGCTATCTCAAATCCCCTTTTCTGCAACTCCTTGATAAAGGCAAGATAATTTTCATCTGATAAGCATTCTCCGATGTATGGATTTCCTGCCTGCGGCGGATAAACCCAGACCGTTTTAGTCGTGCGCAGCCCGCACTCATGCAAATGGTCATAAACCGGTTTAACATTTTCTACTGTGGCATTGTCTGTATCATCCACAATGGTAAACGCAAATTTTTTGCCGCCTGGAAATTTCATCTTATTCATCGCTCCGTTCTCATCCCAAGTGCCAACTGGTTATATGGCAGAGTTATCTTTTATCATATTTAACAGATTTTTGACGTTTTTGTCTAAATTAAATTCTTCTTTCACTTTGCGATATCCTCTCACCCCTATTTCCTTTGCGAACTCTTTGTTCTGGATAATTTTCTCCAGAGAAGTCGCTAATTGTTTAGAATTCTTTTCCTCGACAATTATACCTGCTTCACCGGCCAGCAACTCCGGAATGCCGCCTGTATTAGTAGCGATCACGGGTATTCCGTACGACATAGCCTCCATTAGCACCACGGGAATTCCTTCTTTTTCAGCTTTCTCTGTAACAATGCTAGGCAAGACAACGATATCGGTTTCTTCGTATAATATCTTTTGTACCTGTTCATGTGGCATCATTCCGCGCAATTCAACTTGAGAAGTAAGATCTAATGTTTGCATCTCATTTAAAATATTCTCTTTTTCGGGACCATCCCCTAAAATAACACACCGGAATTTATAGCCCCTGTTTTTTAAAATAGCAAGTGCCTCTAAAAGATATTTGTGCCCCTTTACCTCCACAAGGTTGGCTGCACAAACGATAGTCGGAATAATGTTAGTTTTCGTCCTATCAGTCAACGGAAGAATCTTAACCCCCATATGGATAACATTTACCTTATTTTTATATTTTTGGCCTATCAAATGCAATATCTCTTCTTTACCGGCATCATTAATAGCTCTGGTGAAACTGGCGTTTTTAATTTTTTCTTCTAACATATTATTTTCAGCGATATCCCAGCGATGCAAAGTCAAGCTCCAGGGAATATTACTGGTTTGTGACGCTATGTAAGCCATAGTTGCCGTTGTAGAACCCCAGTGAACGTGAATATGCTCGATGCCTTCTTTTTGAAGTAAACGGGAAATATAAAGCCCCTTCGGGAAAACAGCTAAATTTTTGATCATTATGTACCAGCTTCGAGAGTACCTGAAGATATTATACAGTATTTTCCATGCACGTATATTCGTTAAAAGGACGCAAAGACTGAAGATTATCTTACTAAAATTAACCAGCGGCAGCCAAATAGCATCAGGCAAAAGAGTTTGTGCTTCTTCGTGAAAAACTTTCTTTGGCGGATTGCGTGGGACAATGACTAATTCAATATCGTTTTCTTTCATACCCAACATTTCGCTGATAATAAATGTTTCCACCCTGCCCCAGGGAGTTTGAGCAGTGATATAAGCTAGTTTCATTGCATCCCGTCCCTTGCTTATTGAAGTAACACCTCAGCATGCCGCATAATGAACCAGAAGTTACAGATTTTACTTCTTTCGAAATCCCCTCAAATATAACTCTTCATACCCCCGCACCGTATTTTCAATAGCAAACTTTTCCTGTACCGCTTTTTTCCCTTTCAGCCCCATTGCTTTGGCTCGCTCCGGATCACTCAGCATAAACTTGATGCCTTCCGCTAGAGCTGCAACATCTTTAGGCGGGACAATCAAGCCGTTTTCCCGGTCAACCAACACTTCGCGAATACTGCCTACATCAGTGGCAACCATTGGCACCCCGGCAGCCATTACCTCCAAAGTCACCAGAGAAAAACCTTCCCAAAGGGACGGAAAGGCAAAAACATCGGTAATCGCCAGGATCTCCGGCACATCTTGCCGTACCCCGGCAAAAGTAATGTAATCGTTTAAATTTTCTGTTTTCACAATTTGTTTCAATTCTTGGGCTAGTTTTTTGTCCGATTGGTCATCACCCAAAATAAGAAAATGCACGTCCGGAAATTGTTTCAGAATGATTTTTGCAGCTTGGATTAAGTAAAGCTGGCCTTTTTGTTCTGCCACCCGGCCAATATTGGTAATGATTTTTTTGTTGCCGGCTATCCCCAATTCAGCCAGCTTGTCTTCTTTTATAACTGAGGGTCTTTTAAATTTTTCCATGTTAATACCGTTATGAATTAATGCTATCTTGTGCGTTGGGATATGCAAACCGCTCACCGCGTATTTTTGCACCTGCTCGGATATAGCAATATATTTATAGCTGAAGTATCCTAAAACCTTCTCATTGCACCGCGAATAACCTGCCGTGTTATGGATAGTAGAAAGTACTAACGGCACCCGGCATATAAAAGCTGCCAGACACCCATAAAAATCCGGCGAAGGACAATGTGTATGGACGATGTCTATCTTGTTTTTCCACAAAATTTTGGCCAGCTTTAAAATACTATGTAGTCTTTGTTTGCAGGGTGCCTTATCTAAGGATAGTGTTTTAACCCCACGGTTTTCCAGATCATGGCGTACAGCTCGTTCAATCTCATCCCCCCTTGCAGCAATACTGCAGACAAAAACATCGAACTTAGTTTTATCCATACCGCTGGCAATATCAAAAACCAGCTTTTCTGCCCCACCCAGCGCGTAAGCATTTATTACGTGCATTACAGCAGTTTTACTTTTCCCCGACATTAAATCCCTCCCCCCACCAAACCCAGTCCTTGCATATGATATTTGTCCATCCTGGTTACGAAATCAAAAACAAATTTTCCTCTCCTGCATGTGTTAAACTATTGATAACCGATATGACTGTGATTTTGTCTTGCTTATCCATCATAATTATTCCTTTGAGTTCCCATCAACACTATTTATTCCAGTGCAGATTTGATTCACTTTATTAATGTAAATCATTTTGATCGCAACTGCTAACCCGACGACCAACCACAGGCTTTTGTTATGCTGCTGCGAAAGGAACATTATCCCAACCAGAAAACTGAGGAAACCAATTTGTAGTGCTTGTGCAATATTTGAGATATAATAATTCTCAACTATCCTCAAGAATCGCTCGGTTTTCCGTAAGTCTTTATAAGTCAACCATATTAAGAGTAGGAAAAACAGCAAACCAAAAACCCCCTGTTCCGCAGCTATTTCAACATACGCATTATGAGCAACCATTGCAAACAATCCTTCATAAGATCCAATCCAACCATATTGCCGATACTCGAAGCGGAAGTTGCCCACACCTACACCGAAGATAAAATTATGCAAAAACATACGCACGCCCCCTTCCCAGATGTCGCCCCTTCCCGCTTTTGCGACATCCAAATCGACAATGGTTTCTATTCGATCAAACCATACCTGAAAAGGAAGGATCGGGGTCAGGAACAAGGCAGTTATAAGGATAAGTGCCACCAAACTCTTTTTTTTGGGACTTTTCAGGAACAAAAGTCCCAGAAGAAACAGCACGGCGATAAAGCCACCTCGGGAGAAGGAAACCACAGTCACTGCCAAGAATATTCCAAAAGATACTCCTAAGAAAACCTTTAGTATGTTCGATTTTTCCATTTGGAACAAATAAGCAGTTAGAGCTATGGGGATCAGCAGATATAACACAAGATCATTAGGATCCCTTATTCCGCCAACAGCTCGCGGCAATTCCTCCCACATGAATAAAGCAATAGCGTACAGGGAAGCAGCAGTAGCACTTATTACCCAAATCCACACAACTTGATTTAATTTTCGTTCCGAGTTTACAAGGCTAACCACTAATAAATATAGAAAGAAAAGTTGAATAAACGTAAATACACGCACAAGGCTTAAGCTAATTGCATCAGCGAATAACACTGACAGAATAGCAGTAAAGATAAATCCTGCTATGCACAAATTCTGCGGGGTTTTAGCAAACGAAAACCTTTTTGCTATGAGTTCTCTTAACAGCCACGTTCCAAAAGTTAATATGCCCAACATTCTAAAAATGGTTACTGGTGCACCTATCACAATAGATTCAACTCCGAGTGAAATGATCATTAATAAGAAGCCAATTTCAGGACGCCAGATTATGAATAATCCAGCAATTGTTGCTATGAGCATAATACCTGCTTCAACTGGCGATATTACTGCCAACAATACGGAGCCCATAAACATTACGATGCCAATCGTAATAATGATAATAATCGCTTGAGATGGGGTTAATCTCATTATAGCGTTAATAATTTTCTGGATACCTCCTAAAGCACTTTGGAGAATTTCTTGGCCATTTCTTGATGATTATTCTTCTCAATCTTTTCTTTATCACCCTGCTTGTGCCCTAACACCCTTCCGCCACCAAAGATTATAACTCGCAAAGCTTAGGACCTACCGTCTATCATGGATTCGTACAGTTTCTCAAGACCCCTAATGTTTTTCTCAATGTTGAATTTCTCTTCCACAAGCCTGCGAGACATTTGCCCCTGCTTCCTAGCCAAAGTTCTATTTTTCAATAATAACAAAATCTTCTCTGCTATTCTCTCAGGGATATTGGGGACAACAAAGCCGTTCTCACCTTCACTAATCGTTTCGCCAGCCATCTCTCTTTCATCATCATCTTTAGTAACAGTAACCAGCGGTTTGCTGGCCGCCATAGCTTCGAGAGTGCTAATCCCTATACTAGGCGCATCAGATGTTTGTAAATAGACATTAAGTATCTGTAGTATTTGGTCCACATCTAGACGGAATCCAGTAAATATCACACTATCCGAAACTCCCAATGTCTTGCACATCTGCTCTAATTCATCCCGTAAAGGCCCATCACCGATTATCAGTAGCTTGCTTCCCGGAGCTTCTTTGACAACGTATGGAAATGCCTTAATCGCTTTATGAACACCTTTTACCGGTGACAGACGAGCTACAACACCAACCACAGGTGTTGCATCGCTTAACCCAAACTCATCCCTGATTTTCACGGAGCCTTGAGACGACTTGTACATCTCTATGTCAATACCAATGTATTGTACGGACACTCTCCTCTCTGAGATCTTTCTTCTAGCTGTGAGATCGTTTTTTATATAGTCACAAACAGCTATATACCTAGTTATTAGTTTATCTGAAATTTTATCAAACATCCTACTTTTTAACAGCAGCCACCCACGGCGGTACTCAGGGATCGGTACTCCCAGAGGATTATATACCGTTGGCACACCAGCAATCTTTGCCGCTATCAGGGCGAGTATACCTTCACGCGGCACGTGGGTATGGACTATGTCTATCTTGTGTATTTTTATAATCTTGTATAGGAATAGAATATACCGTAGTGTGCTATGAAGATAACGAATAGACAGCATGCTACCAATTTTTTTGTGTTTGAATTTAATTAATTGTACATCTCTGTTTAACTTGTTAACTAAAGCCTCATCTTTTGCATCCCTGACCCCATAGTTAACATAGACCTCAAATCTGCTTTTATTTATGGCATTGGCATAGGTGACAACATGTCTTTCTGATCCACCTATCGCTAACGAAGCTACTGTATGCAATATCCGAATTCTATGTTTATTACCTTTTTCGATTCGCTGCTTTGCAGAAGATTGAATTCTCTCGCTCATGAAGATGTTGTCCTTTTCTTTAACCCTTTGACTAAAACCCGTCCTACCGTCAGATAAAACGCCAAGTCCATGCGTGTAGGAATTAACACTTGTATCCAAGAATTACCGGACAACCTGCAGTACAAGAAAAGCTGAGCAAGCAATGTCAAACTATAGGAGATTGTGGAAGCTATCGCTGCTCTCTCGATATCATACCTCGGGATCCATAAAAGGTTAAGGGCCAAGTTGACCATCAGACTAATTCCTCCTATGTAATTATTTAACATTCGCCGGCCACATCCTGCAATGTCATTAGCCAATTTCCCGGCGACACCAAAAGCTACAATTTCTGGGAGTATAATTTGAAGCGAGCGCACCGAGGGGAGAAACGCCTACGAGCACATTAGGACTTCAGGGATTTCCAATTGTCTTTCTATCTGAATGTGTTCAGAAAAAGTATCCACCTTAATGTTCAAATAATATTCACCTACAGAAGATCTCGCATTTTATCCAAACCGCAATTCATAAATGCGTCAATGATGGATAAACCCGAAATAAATTCTTTCATGTTAAATTGTGAATATACCGGATGACGAAAACCCTGATAGATCAATTCAACTCCTGCTTGGGTAAACTTTTGGTCATCCTGGTAGCCCCCAGCACCACCACCGCATAGGTAAGCTGTACCCCCTACTGCCTTCGTCATTGCTATCAGCAGATCGGTGGCTTCACCTTTCACATCCAGGGTCGAGCCCAGAATCAACTTGGACAGATCAAGCCCTAATGCCGATACCAACACTTGGATCGCTGCGATGTTGTATTCCGCCAACGAATCAGTCGGACTGTCCACTATCTCCATCAAGAATGGGAAGACCTCTTTAAAAAAGGGTGCCCGCCCGTAGTTCATCCTGATGGTGTTCAACAACTTAGCGCGCCATGGAGTTGTGTTGTTAATCTGCATCTCACAGATGCGCCGTGTGCCGTGGTAAGCCCGCACAATCGGCATCGTTATCCAATCTGGCTGTCCATTCACCAATAGCTTCACTCGGTTTACCCATGTGCCGCCGGTCTTGGGAAATTGCACATTGTCCATTATGATAAATAGGTCCGCACGCTTAACCTTGTCAAAATAGCCTAGCCAAGGAAAGAAATTGGGTTGGTGAATGGCCACTACTTTACTGTCTGGCATACTCATCCCTCAAGATCCCCATTACGATGACATCCACATAGCTCCCGCTGACGTAGGCGGCTCTACGTAAAACCCCCTCACGTGCAAAACCCACCTTTTCATAAACCCGAATAGCAACCGCATTAGTGGCAAAGGCGTGCAGGTATACCCGTTCCAGATTGAGATCTTCAAACGCAAATCTCAAGAGAAGACGCAATGCTTCAGTCCCGAATCCTTGCTCTCGATTAGCCGTTTCACCGATGCGAATTCGGAGTTCAGCGTTACGGTGTACTGTGTGGATTGACTGAAGCTGACAGCTGCCAATAGCCTCATCATCGCCTACACGTTGGATTAAAAAGAAAACGCAATCGGATCTAGTCGATACGGAATTATACCAAGTGCGGTGCTCAAAATCAGAAATGGGTCGGTACGGGGCACTGTGTGAAACAGATTCTCGATTGTTGATCCACGCAAACAGCGTAGGCAAATCTTTTTCTTGAAGTGGTGAAAGATAAACCCGAGAGCCTTTCAGCATGTTTTTCCTCCTATCGTGTAAAACGTAATTCAAACATTATATTTATGGTTATCGATTATCCGCATGAGGCCTAAAGGCTTCCCGTGCATCATGCAACTTAGGTGCCAGATGCTGTTCCCAAATATTGCGCACAGTTTCTTCAACATATCTTAAGATTTGAGACTGGCTATTCTTCAATAATATTTCACGCAAGTAAACAAAACGATCTACAATACTTCCATCAAACCATAGTTCCGGGTGAGTAAGTAACATAACGCGCTCAGGCGGGTTCAAACCGAAACATGTCAACAAATTCTCATCCCGCCAAGCACGGCAGCTATCGCTGATGTATAGCAAGTTAGCATAGTAACGTAGATCGTGGGGGTTGATATATTCATCCAACTTACGAAAAGGATCAGGTTGGCCTTGGTGTGGCTGATGCATGCTGATAGTGCTAACCGTTTTACCAACAATCCTGCTTAACACGCTGACTTCCCAGTCAAGGCGTGCCCGTGCCTTCTTGTAGTCATCAGGATAGGTTCCCAAATCATAGTGTAGTCCTATCTCATGACCCATCTCCACAAGGCGAAGCAAAATATTGTGATTCTCCGGGTAAACAACATTATAATGCCCCGTCAAAAGGATATAATAAGTTGCAACACATCCTATCTCCATTTCGACTTCTGCCATTTGATCGATTTTAGCGAGATGCAAATCAATATCGTGTCTTAAATAGATCACTTTACCTCCAGAATATGAAGTCAAAGCAGTAAGGGGTTTGAATTCATATCCGGTGGTTTTGAGAGAGTTGAGCAAGGCTTTGTAATCATCAAGGCTAAACCTTGGAAGATCCTTCATCTTTCCCCCGCACCCCCTTCAATCATTATGCAATTAATAACTCATCTCGCTCTAATCTTCCGCGCCGGGACACCGACCCAGATTTCATAGGGGGGGATGTCAGTAGCAACGACTGCTCCCGCCCCAACAATGGCACCTTCCCCCACTCGCAGCCCTGGCAGGATGATAGCTCCTGCGCCGATATCGCACCCGTCATCCAGCACCACTTCCGCAAACTCAAGAGGCGAGAAGCAAACAGGTATATTCCGATCCAGAGCCTTATGTTGTGAGGTCAGTATTGTCACTTTAGGTCCTATACCTACAGCCTTACCAACACGCAACCCTCCTGCGCTATGGAAAAAACACTGTTGGCCGATCCAAGTGTGATCGCCGATGTCCATAAGATTTTTGTAATAACCTTTTAAAACCGTATAGTGCCCAATATACACATTATCCCCGATCTCAATATTTTCGGGATGGAAGGCTAACACGCCCTTTTCAAAAACAACGCCCTTGCCTAACCGCCGAAAATCTTCGGGGTTGAATTCTCCCGTCCCATGGCTTTTGTGTGCCTTTGTCGGATTAATCTTCACCTGAGAACCTCCCTCAGGGTATTAACCACTTGCTTGGTATTATCCGTCGTCATATCAGCGTAAATCGGCAATGCCAAGCCCCGTTCATGCAAGCGATGCGAAATAGGTAGGGTAGATTCCACATAGCCAAAACGATCTTGATAAACTTTCAAACAATGAGCAGAAATGGAACCCGGACCAACAGCAATCCCTCGGAGAGCCAATTCATGAATTACCTTTTCACGGTCAAGATGTTCATCCAGGTTGAACATGAATGTTTGCCATGTGTGCTCCGGTCTTTCAGTCGGCAGGCTTAAACCAGGAAAATCAGCAAGATGAGTAAGATATCCTTCTGCGATTTGTCGCCGCTTTGCCAGAATCTCTGGAAATTTCTTCAGTTGAACCCTGCCGATTGCAGCCTGAATTTCGGTCATCCGGTAATTCAATCCAGGCAGCAGAAAATCTCGCTTACCACCAATCATCGTCTGGCCATGGTTGCGCCACAGCCGGCATTCTTCAGCAAGTTTATCATCGTTGGTAACGATAGCACCACCCTCGCCGGTGGTTATCGCTTTGCGTGGATGGAAGCTAAATATCCCAATTTTACCGATAGTACCCACGGGCTCTTCATTATATGCGGCTCCTAGCGCACAAGCTGCATCCTCAATGACTTCCAAGCCGTATTCCTTCGCTATCTGAAGAATGGTATCCATATCAGCGGCCAAACCAAATTCATGCACCGGCACTACAGCTCGAGGAGTTCCCCATTTTTGTCTGATACATTCCCGTATTCTCAGCTGTAGATCAGCCGGATCAATATTGTAGGTGTCCGGAAGGACATCGACCAGCACAGGGCGAGCGCCTACGATCATTGCCATATTAGCAGCCGAAGGCCAAGCAAAGCTCGGAATAAACACGGCATCTCCCGCGCCAATGCCAAGCGCAAGGTAACAAATATGCAAGGCCGCTGTTCCTGATGAAACGGCTATGCAATGCCGTGTTTGATGCATCTGAGCAATGGCATTTTCAAATGCTTCTACTTCTGCCCCCTGGATAACCCATGCACTGTCAAGCACGCGGCGCACTGCCTCGACTTCGCGTTCATCGAAGGACGGCTTTGCCAGTAGAATTTGAATGCTGGTCATTTCATCATTCCTCCGATGTATTCGGCCGTTCTGCGGATGCCTTCTTCCAAATCCACTTTTGCTTCAAATCCCAGTAGTTCTTTAACTTTATTGACGCTTGGCACACGTAGTTCCACATCGACATAGTCCTTGTTCACAAAACGAATGGGGGAGCGGGAACCCAATACCCTTACTACAGTCTGGGTAAGCCCGTAGATGGTGACAACGGCGCGGGCATTGCCGATGTTGAGAGACTCGCCGACCGCTTTCAGATGGGTTATAGCCAGAAGTAAGCCATCGATAAAATCATCTACATAACACCAAGCCCGGATCTGATTCCCATCGCCGTGAATCTGGATTTCCTCATGGCGCAAGGCACGCTCAATAAAGATTCTTAGTGCCCCTTCACCTATCTGCCCAGGTCCATAAATATTAAAAGGCCTTAAGGTAACAATCGGCATCCCAAATTCCTGATGATAGGCTTTCGCTAAGTGCTCGCCAGCAAGCTTGCTTATTGCGTAGGTCCAGCGGGCCTCACCGACCGCGCCGATATGGGTAGTGTGGTTCTCTTCGGCGCGAAAAGCGGATTGGCCAAAAACCTCGCTGGTTGAAAAATCCACCAGTCGATCGAGTTTTGGGAGATCTTTTGCCGCATCCAACACATTAGCTGTTCCGATCATGTTGACCCGCATCGTTTCAGTTGGTTTTTTTATGACCGTATCGATCCCGGCGATGGCAGCGCAGTGAACTACGATATTGGCTCCAACCATTGAATGGCGCAGGTGATTGAAGTCCAACACGTCACCCTGAATCAATGTCAGGTTGGGATGATCCTTGTAGGGCTTGTCCTTTAGTGAATCACGGCGCAGGTTATCATAGACAACTATACGGTTGTGATCAACCAACCGACCGGTCAATGTGGAACCGATAAAACCTGCTCCACCAGTAATAAACAGCTTCTTTTCACTTATCATTCTTATCCGCTCCTCAACGGTTTTTACTCTCTTCTCACTGGTGCTCGCGTGTTTTACGGGCTTGGAATTGTTTTTACCTGAGCAACAAGGGCCTGCCGCAGCGTCTTCGCTACCCTGAAAATAGCTTTTTTTATTATGTCGCTCCGGGCAGCAGGATGCCCTCTTAAGGGCTGCCAGGATCAATTAAAGATAATCAGTGGCCGGCTTTTCCGGCCCGGCCACATTCTAAACTCGCTACACTCAAACAATAGAATGTGGAAATTCCCGGTCCAAAAAAGCCTCTGATGATCCTGAAGGCCCTTCAAGGGCAATCCTGCCGCCACTACGGCTTGACTCTGATATTTTCATTGTCTGTTGGCGCCGCCTCGAAGGGGGCGGCATGATGGTCTATTAAGGATATGGTAGGAAGATCGGTAAATTGATGACTCATTTCCCTGTTTTCCCTCCTGTGGCTTTATCTTCCATCTTGAAAGGTTCTAGAATTAGGGCAGACATTTCTCTGCCTGTCTGCCGTTCCATTACCGTCATCATCACGCACTGCCGGGAAAAAGCCTTGCCCTAACCAAAGTGATGACCCTGGCCAGCTCCTCGGTCTTAAGCAGGGCAGTAGCGCCGATGTAAACTACCCCGCCCAGGGCGATTAGGCTGCCCATCTGCAGGAGCCGGTGAGCAAGGAGGGCAGAGTCGAAATAGGCAGCCGAGTAGCCATGGGCGGCGTAGACCGCCAGCGCCATAGCCAGGGAAGCAATGGCAAATTTGCCGGCGGCGCACAGGATACGTTGACCGTCCAGATGCCCCAGCCGACGGCGCAGGCAGTATGCTAACAGGAGGCAGTTGGCCAAAGCAGCGATGGAAGTGGCCAAAGCCAGTCCACCGTGGGCCATGGAGCGCACCAGGATAAGGTTAAGGACGATGTTCAGCCCGACGGCACAAAAGCCCAGCTTAACCGGAGTGGCGGTGTCCTGCATAGCGAAGTACACCCGCACCAGCATAACGCAGGCAGCATGAGCAAAAATACCTAAGGAATAGTAGAGCAAGGCGACAGCGGTCATCTGGGTGGCTCTGGCATCAAAGGCCCCCCGCTCGAAGAGCAGTCGGACTATGGGTTCGCTCAAAACCATCAGCCCCACGGAAAGGGGGAAAACGATAAACCAGAGCAGGCGCAGCCCTTCAGAAAAGGTGTGGCGCAAATCATCGACGTTCTTGCCCGCAGCTTGATCTGCCAGAAACGGGTAAGCGGCGGTGGCGGCGGCCCCGGCAAAAATGCCTAACGGCAACTGCTGCACCCGCACGGCGAAATTAAGGGCGGAGATACTGCCTTCAGCCAGCCCGGAGGCCAGGATGCGGTCTACCAGAATGTTAATTTGGCTTGCAGCGGATGCTACGACAAAGGGGAGCAACAGCAGGCCGATTTTCTTTACACCGGGGTGACGCAAGCTCCGCAGGTTCAGCCGGTAGTATTTTTTCTGTCCAGCCAGGGGAATCATGAGTGCAAGGAGATGGGCGGCTGATCCGGCCACTACCCCCACCACCAAGCCACTAATACCGATAAAGCCGCCCAAGAGCAAAGCGCCGCCGATCATGCCGAAGTTATACAAAAGGCCGGCAAAGGCCGGAGAGGTAAAGTGCCGGTAGGCGTTCAGCATGGCGGCAGATAGGCTGACCATTCCGACAAAGACGCTGGCTGGGGCAAGCTGCCGGGAGAGATGCACCGCCAATTCCCTAGTGTCAGGCGCCAGGCCGGGTCCCAGCATAGGGATAAGCACAGGTGCCGCAAAAATAAAAAGCAAGGTGGCGGCGGCCAGAGCCAGAGCCGTCAGGTTGATGACGGCGCTGGCGATGGACCAGGCTTCTTCTTCGCCTGCTTGCAGGCGATATTCGGTAAAGACGGGGATGAAGGCGACAGCGATGGCGCCGGCTACCATCCCTACGACAACTATAGGGACGACCGAGGCCACCAGGAAGGCATCGGTTTGGGCGGTGGCGCCGAACTGGTAGGCGATAACTGTTTCCCGGATAAAACCGAAGATGCGGCTTACTACCGCGCCGGCGACGAGCAAGAGTGCCGCCTGGCCCATTCCCTGCCGGCTGATATTCAGCGTTTATTTCCCCTCTCGTCCAACTG
>Ga0136715_1000131_pt1 | contig 14802 bp, 16 predicted proteins | sample SedPBSmetaG_FD_104916 | JGI IMG/M metagenome (GOLD analysis project Ga0136715, IMG submission 104916) | Freshwater sediment bacterial and archeal communities from Indian Creek, Illinois, USA to study Microbial Dark Matter (Phase II) -... | ecosystem: Environmental > Aquatic > Freshwater > Creek...
ACCAATGTGTTCCACTATTTCCTTCCTTTTCACATTAGCCATAACTGATAATATAACCTTAATAATTATTAAATGTTTCGTCTAGTACTATATTTTAGAAACACAATAAAAACATTTAGATTTATTTTTAGATGAATATTTTAAAAAGTTAAGTTGATTATTATATAGTTCAAAAGATAAGAATTCTATGCATAAAAATCAAAATTTTTCTTATTTTTCTTAAAAATGTGTAAATAAAGTTATATTATTTTCTTCTCTTTTCAAATTCATTAAACAACGCTTCTATATTCACGCCTTTATAAGCAAGAAGAACTAATGTATGAAAAATAAGGTCGGCAGATTCTTCTACGAGATTTTCATTATTTTTAGATGCAATTATAACTTCTGTAGCTTCTTCACCAATCTTTTCAAGAATTTTATCCTCGGCATTCTTTTCATTGTCACTCATTAGTTTAGAAGTGTAGGAATCAACAGGATTATCACGTCTATCCTCTAAAACGCTGTAAACTTCTCTTATTATTTTATCTTTCAATTATTGGTCTCCTGCAAATCACTGTTTCCCCTGTGTTTTTCTTTCTTTAAAGTTCCAGTTATTGCTATTAATGGATGCTGGGCATCATCAATAATGTTAATATCATTAAGAGTGTAAATTCCTTCTTTATCAGCGGTTTTTTCAAGTCCTAATTTGATATCTTTATCTAATTCTATTACGTAGGATTCTATTTTTTTATATCCTAACCTGGAAGCAGCAACCGTTCTGTGATGTCCATCAACTAAAATGTATCTTTCCCCGCTTTTAACTGTGATTGTTGGCTCTGCAAGGCCTCTTTTAAGTTCATATGTTCTACCTTGAAGTTCATCAGCGTATATTTTATTTTGAGTTGGCCTGAGTTTTTCTGTTGGTACTTTCATCCTTATAAGTTTTGTTTTAATGCAGTACAGTTGCTCCAGGGTCTTTTTAAAGTAATTAACTTTCATTGGGGTGGATCTTTCAATGTGGGATCTTACTATATCAGTATTGGTGATTATACCCACTAAATTCTCATTTTTATCTATAACAGGGAGCCTTGATATCCCCATTCTAAACATAACTCGCGCTGCGTCATTTATAGACATATCCTGGTCTGCAACCACAATGTCCGTTGACATTATATCTTTAACCGAGCGATCCCATGGTTTTAAGAGCAAATCAAATGCCGTTACCATCCCCATTACTCCACCGTTTATTTTAACTGGAAATCCGTCGTGACCGGTGGTTTTCATTAATTTAATCACTTCTTCGTTTGGAGTATCTGGAGTTACTGTAATAACGTCTTTTGTCATATAATGTTTTACAAGAGTTGAACTACTCATTTAAAGTCCTCTTATTCTTTTATTTGTATTAATATGAAATATAACTATTTATTCCATAATATCTAGTCATCATATTCTATTTTAACAATTCTATGGCATGGAATTTATGTTTCATCACATAATATTAAAAATCCACGTTCTAAACTTGATATTCTGCTACATGTAATTTTTTTAAGGTTTCCTGGAACACCTCTATGTATATAAGTAATATTACATTTTCCGATGTCCATTTCAGGGTGCCATAAAATCATGCCTAAAATATTTTTTGCCATTTATAATACCTGACTGCATTACAAATTTTTGTTACTATTTAATCTGTTTAAGGTAATTTAAAAATTTATGCTCCAAAATGAGGATGAAAAAATAAATAAATTATTTTAGGCATTATCTGACTAAAGCTTCCCTTAAAAATTTGGATGTTTCTTCAGGATCAGCTTTACCACGTGTAAGTCTCATCACTTGCCCTATAAGAAAATTCATTGCCTCTTTTTTGCCTTCATGGTAATCCAAAACAGCTTGAGGATTTTCATCAATGGCATGTTTTACAGCTTTTATAACACTTTCCCTGTCACTTACGCCAATTAATCCCATTTCTTCTCCTATTTTAGATGGAGATTTCTTATTTTTGGGCATTTTTTCAATTATTTTCTTTGCAGCTTTGGGAGTTACTTCTTTACTTTTAATTAAATTTAAAAGATCTACCACACTGGCTGTTGTTATTCCGCTTTCATCAAAACTCATTTTATTGTAATTAAGAACTCTTTTAAGCTCATCTCTCATCCATACTGCTACAAATGATGGTTCTATTTGTTTTGCAACTTCTTCAAAAGCATCTGCAAGTGCTAACTCAGAAGTTAATACTCTTGCATGCTCTTCTTCAATTTTATACTGTTCAATGAATCTTTCTGCCATTATATGTGGTGATTCAGGCATTTTTTCTCTAATCCCTTCAATTAACTCCTCTCCAGCAATCATTGGGGGAAGATCAGGATCAGGTATGTATCTGTAATCATCTGCTTCTTCTTTAAGGCGCATTGGAACGGTGATCATCTGTGATTCAAGGAAAGCACGAGTTTCCTGCTTAATTTCAACCCCACGTCTTATGAGGTTTTTTTGCCTTACTATCTCATATTTAAGAGCTCTGTAAGCCCCTTTTATAGAGTTTATATTCTTTATTTCAGCCCTTTTTCCACCTTCAAGGGAAATATTTACATCAGCCCGCATGGTTCCTTCACCACGGGCGCTACCACTGTATTCTAAAACCCTTATAAGTTCACGAAGGAAATTTCTTGCTTCTTCAGGGGAATTCATATCAGGTTCTGTTACAATTTCAATAAGTGGGATTCCAGACCTATTAAAATCAACAACACCTAAATCTGGTTTGTATTGACCTGGATCTTCTTCCATGTGAACTTCCCTGATTCTTACACCCTTAAGACCGCCTTCATATCCTATGGGGACTGATGTTCTCTGATAACCAGATGGAAGATCTGGATAATCATAATGCTTCCTCATGAAGTAAGTTTCATCTTCTGCTATCTTACATCCAAGCATTAAAGCTATCTTAATTGCACTATTCACTGCATCTTCATTTGGAGGATATGGTTTTGCACCGGGCTGGTTTAAACATACAAAACAGATGTTTGAATTTGCAGGTGCATCCTGATAATTTGTACGGCAGTCACAGAAAAGTTTAGAATCAGTTTCAAGCTGAACGTGAATTTCAAGTCCGCATTTCATCTTAATAAGAATTCCTCCTCAAAAATTCTATGAATTTTTGGATGTAAAAAACATTGTTTTTTTGACAGTTTTTTGCACGCTCCTCATATATTCATATAAACCATGATTAATTATCATTATTTCATACCAGAGTGTGATATCTAAATTTAATTAAAAATTTAGTTGTATATTCAATATCGATTTATGTTTAAGACACTTATCAATATTTCGTTATTTAATACACTCTGCAAAATACCTATCTGTTTTTCAGACACCTATCAATGTATCTTTTTATATATGGTTCAATTGCAGCGTTTTGAACATCACCTTTTTTAAGCATTTCAAAGTCAGTGAAAGTTCCAATCAGTTCTTTTCCAGCCCAGTAAACCTCATCTTCAACTCTTTTACCGTAACGAGTTCCGAACATTTTAAATAATGGAAATTTGGTAAGTCCATTTGCCCCGCTTAAAAGCAGAGGTCCAATGCTGGCAAGATTGTCTATCCATGTTCCTGCAATTATTTTAAGCTCTGGAAACTTTATACGAGTCGCTGCAACAGCTCCAGAGTAATATAAAGATGCAGGAGGGGGTGTATTTTCATAAACAGTTTCTTTGTGGGAGTTTAGGGAATAAAAGATAACTCTATCAATCCCTACATCATTAATTATCTCATGCAGATATTTTAAATCTTCAGGAGTTTCTCCAAGCCCTAAAATGATAGTTATTGCCTTTTGAAATCCTGATTCTCCTGCAATTTCAAGCATTTCAGTTATATCCTCTAAAGATTTGCCTGGACAGATTTTATCATGCAGTTCAGGGTTTGCAACCTCAACAGCACCGGTAATTCCCGCAATTTCTTCGCCATAAGCTTCTAAATTCTTCGTAATTCCAATATTAAGCCAGACAGGTTCCTCAGTGATCCTGTAAATTCTCTTTGAAATATCATTTATTTCTTCAGTTGAAAAAGACCCGTATCCGCCTGAAAGGAATTCAATTTTCCAATCAGTTCTTCTGCAAAGTTCTGCCTCGGCTAAAATTGAATTTATGTTTCTTCTTGCAGTATGTGGTTCTTTGATTTTTGGTTTCTGCGATGACATATAGCAGAAGAGACAGTCACCCTTATCACACCACCATGAAAGGAAAATAGCTCTTTCCATGGTTATTTGGTTCCCATGTCTGGCAAGGGTGATTTTATTGGCCCTTTGCATTAAATCAAGGACTTCGAAGTTTTTGATTTTGTTTATAAGATTCATAATTCACCTGAATTTATTAGAATAAGATTTTCAAACAAGGATTAAATTTATTAGCTATAAATAGTAAATATGAAAGTATTACAGATATTCTTTATTATTTCTTTTATTTATGAAATAAATAAAAGTTATATGGTCTGTAATAACAAAGTATATATGGTATAATCAATTAATGCCCGGTTATGCTGTGGATTTACATATCCCAAACGTTTATATACTATAATCGCTAACTTAAACAATACGTCACAAACGCGCTTGTATTTTCAACTTTTGAAACTGAAAGTCGTCGAAAATTCTACGAATTTTCGGGGCCCCAAAATCAAAGATTTTGTGGGATTTTGACGCATCGAGCATTTCATGTTCGATAACTTTGCTTGGCATTGCCGCCGTAGCTCAGTAGGTAGAGCGTTCGGCTGTTAACCGATTGGTCGCAGGTTCGAGTCCTGCCGGCGGCGCTCTGGGCCCATAGCTTAGCCAGGTAGAGCGCTCGGCTCATAACCGAGCGGCCATGGGTTCGAATCCCATTGGGCCCACTTTCGTAAATCAAAACATAAAATCGAACGCTCCGGTAGTGTAGTCCGGCCAATCATTTCGGCCTTTCGAGCCGAAGACTCGGGTTCGAATCCCGGCCGGAGCATTTTTCTTTAATTTGTAAAAATCAAAGATTTTTTAGAGGGTTTGATGACTTTTAAAACTCATAGATAGCGGGGGTGCCCGAGCTGGCCAAAGGGGACGGGCTTAGGACCCGTTGGCGTAGGCCTACCAGGGTTCGAATCCCTGCTCCCGCATTCGTAAACACATTTACTCAAGATTAATTCCCAAAGCCGGGGTGGGGTAGGTGGTTATCCTTTGGGACTGTGGATCCCACGACTCGGGTTCAAATCTCGGCCCCGGCCCTATTTTACTTTAGAGCTACTTTTTCTTTATTTTTAGTTTTAATTATCGACGGATTTAGTATTTCAATAATTAGAAAAATATATTTGTTATTAATTATCAATTAATCTTCAATCAGTATTGGTAACGGGGATGGTTGAGTGCTTAAAATGGAGAGAACCTGTAACTCGCTTAAATGTGATGTTTTACTTGAAGACAGGTTAATAGGCCACATGGATGGTGTTAATTTAATTCAGTGGTTTTTAAAAAATAAGTATCTATTTAAAGGTTCTTTTTCTAGATTTATAACATTTAATGCCAGGGATTGCCAGGCAGGCATGATAGTAGACATTGTTTTTGCAGATAAAAGACTAATTGTCAGGAATGCAAGAGTTGAGTGGATTAGAGAACCCAGTAAAAATGGCACTTTTAATGCTTCTAAAGTGGATTATTATGACACATCCTTTAAATTGTAGGAAATTCTCCATACAATTATAAAACTTACTAAACCAAACCAAAAAACTTAAGTTTTTCAAAGTTATCTATATTAATAAAAACCCACAAATAATAATAGTAGATGATCATTATGAAGCCAGAAACTGAAGCAAAAGCAATTATTGCACTGATTATATCTTTAATAGCATTTGGGTGTGGATCAGGTGCAGGAATAATGATGGGTTTATCTCAAAACGACACTTTAAACGCTACAACTATTAATAATACTCAGGAAGCTTGGGAATTACCTCAAATTCAAACTACAAAAAATGTGAATACTCCTGCGAAACCTCAAACCACAACAGACCAGGATAACAGTAATTCAGAGTCAGTTTACATAGAAGACAGAGAAGTCCGTGGTAACAGCACTACTCAAAAACCAGGTAATAATACTACTGAACAAAATTTAATATAAACTACTTATTTTAATTTATATCAAAATATTATGGAGATATCAAATGGAAATAATAACTGGAGGAATTTGTGCTGTAGAAGGAGTTTTAGCTTCAGGATCACGAAAGGGGAAGTATGGGGTCACAGTCATATTCAGCAAGGAAAGTACTGCTTCTGCAGTACTTACTTCAAACAGGGTGGTTGCGGCACCGGTTATTCTTACTAAAGAAATAGTTAAAGACCGTAGAATGTCGGCAATTGTGGCGAATAGCGGCAACGCGAATTGTTTTACTGGAGAAGAAGGCCTTGAAGATGCAAAATTAATGGCAAAAAAAGTTGCAGCAAAGCTAAATATTAAAACAGAAGATGTAGCTGTTGCATCAACTGGGATTATAGGCAGAAAAATGCCAATGGACATTATTGGGTCGTTAATAGACGAATCTATTGAAACACTTGAAAATTCCCCTGAAGCTTCTTTTAAAGCAGCTGAAGCAATAATGACCACAGATACTTATTCTAAAGAAATTTCAATCCAAACTACTTTAACTGATGGAAAGTTGGTTAAAATTGGAGGTATAATTAAAGGTTCAGGAATGATAGCTCCAAATATGGGTACCATGCTTTGTTTTATCACCACAGACGTTAATGCGTCAGGAGAGGATTTGAATGAAGCACTAAAAAGGGCCGTCAGTAAATCATTTAACATGGTTGTTGTTGACGGTGATGAAAGCACCAATGATACTGTTATACTCATGTCCAGTGGAAAATCTGGAAAAATAGACGAAAAATTCATGGAGGCACTGGATTTTGTTTGTGTAGAACTTGCTAAAATGATGGCCAGGGATGGAGAAGGCGCCACAAAATACATGGAAGTTACAGTAAATGGTGCTGCATCAAAAGAAGATGCAAAAAGAGCTGCTAAGGCGGTAACTGGTTCTTCACTTGTAAAAACAGCTCTTTTTGGTGCAGACCCTAATTGGGGACGAGTAGCAGCGGCAGTAGGTTATTCAGGAGCCCATATAGATGAAAAAAAAATGGGCATTACATTTGAGTCAGAAAATAAAACAGTTGAAATAGTAAAAAAAGGTTTAGTTATGGCGGCAGAAAAGTCCAGGGAGCTTGAAACTGCAGAAAAAATAATGAAAGAGAATGAAATAAAAATTATTGTAAATTTAAATCTTGGTGAGTATTCAGCCACAGCTTATGGGTGTGATTTAAGCTATGATTATGTGAAGATTAATTCTGAATATTCAACATAACTCATTAAACTGAAAAACTGGCTAAATACTTTTAAGAGCAATGAACATCTGGTTTTTAATATGAGAATTTTATAAGTATAAACTAACCTATATTATTATTAATTTTTACAATTTAAAACGGCGATAAGATGGAAACAGTTAATATTTTAATTGAAGCACTGCCATACATTAAGAAATTTCATAAAAAAAAGATTTTAATAAAGTACGGCGGCCACTCTATGATAGATGAACGTGCTATGGAATCTACAGCAAGAGATACTGTTCTTTTAAAATATGTGGGCATGGAACCAATTGTTGTTCACGGAGGAGGACCTGAAATTTCAAGAGCAATGAACAAAGTTGGTAAAGATCCTGAATTCATTGAAGGACTCAGGGTAACCGATAAAGAAACCATGGATATAGTTAAAATGGTTCTTGTAGGCAAAATTAACACCGAAATTGTCTCAAAAATATGTTTGCACGGCGGAAAAGGAGTTGGTCTTTCTGGAAAAGACAGCCGCCTTATAGAAGCTAATAAAAAGGCACCCCACTTAATAATAAGTAATAACACCGGTAAAGAGACAATGGTAGATTTAGGACTTGTAGGTGAAATTAAATCCATAAATCCCGACATAATCGATGTTTTAACAGAGAGGGATTATATTCCCATCATTTCTCCTATTGGTGTTGATAGTAATGGTGAAGCTTTAAATTTAAATGCAGATACTGTAGCAGGAGATATTGCTTCTAAAATGGATACAGAAAAATTAATTATATTAACTGACGTTCCAGGAATCCTCGAAGACCCAAAAGATCCTGATTCTATTTTGCGAAAGATAAGAGTTGATGAAATAGGAGATCTTATAAAAAACAGGATTATTACTGAGGGAATGCTTCCAAAAACCCTTACATGCATAAAAGCTATAGAAGACGGCGTTTCATCAGCACATATAATTGATGGAAGGATAGAACATTCAATATTACTTGAAATATTTACTAAAAAGGGAATAGGAACAATGATCACTTCATAAAACTCATTATTTTACTTTTAAATCATTTATCTAAAAGATCAAAAAAGATTCAGGTGAAAAAAATATATGGTTGATGTAGCTATTATGGGGGCAAGTGGTTATACTGGAGGAGAATTGCTGCGATTTTTAAAAAATCACAAAGAAGTGAATATTAAAGCAGCAACATCAAGACAATTCAATGGAATTAACGTATCAAAAGTTCATCCTCATTTAAGAGGTGAAAAAATTAGATTTAAAGATGTTCTACTTGAAAATATTGATGTAGATTTAGTATTTACTGCAACACCTCATGGAGCATCCATGGACATTGTGCCTGATTTAATTGAAAGAGGCACTAAAGTTGTGGATTTAAGTGGAGACTACCGTTTTGATGACATCTCTGTCTATGAAAAATGGTATGGTTTAGACCATTCCGCACCTCTTGATGCTGTTTATGGACTTCCAGAAGTTTACCGCTCAGAAATAAAGAAGTCCAATCTTGTAGCTAATCCTGGATGCTTTCCAACAGGGGCTATCTTAGCAACACTACCTCTTGTAAAGGAAAATCTGGTGGAAACCATAATTATTGACTCAAAAACCGGCGTTAGCGGTGCTGGAATTAAACCTACAGAAGTTACTCATTTTCCAAACTGCAGTGACAATGTTATTCCTTATGCTGCAACCATCCACCGTCACATGCCTGAAATTCAGCAGGAAGTATCTAAATGGGGTGATGTTAAAGTTTCTTTCACACCTCATCTTGTACCAGTGATCAGGGGTATTCTAACCACAGTTCACACCTTTTTAAAGGAGGATATAACATCAAAACAGGTTAAAGAATTCTATGAGGCTTTTTATAGAGGAGAACCATTCATTAGAATTTTAGATCTTGATGAAATGCCTGGATTAAGTGCAGTTAGAGGATCAAATTACTGTGACATTGGATGTTTCCAGATAGACTGCAATGGAAGAATTGTTATAGTATCTGCAATTGATAATCTGGTAAAAGGAGCATCAGGCCAGGCTGTTCAAAACATGAATATAATGTTTGGTTTTCCAGAGAAAGAATCCATTGATATCAATGGACTGCATCCCTGATTTTTTTCATAATTATTTTCATAACTGTAATAAATAACTATAAATGATGTGTCAAATAATTCATAGGTTTAATATACAATAATTTATAAAATACGATCATAGGGTATGTGTATAATATAATTAAACCTGAGCATAAATGGTTTAACTTTTGCACTAACTATAATCCCACTGTATTAACTAAATGGTGTGCTCAATGAAAACAGTAGTTCTTTATTATTCCAGAACACAAAAAACAGCCGAAACTGCAAAAACTCTTTCAAATGAACTTAAATCTGATATAATCGAAATAAAAGATTTAAAACCCAGAAAAGGTGCTTTAAACTACATTAATGCATCTATAGATGCATTTAGAGAAAATAAGACTAAAATCAGCCCATCATCAATTGATCTAAATCCATATGGCATGGTATATATTGGAACACCTGTTTGGGCTGGGAAGCCTTCCCCTGCAATAATCTCTCTTATAGATAGATGTAATTTTCAAGGTAAAGATGTGATATTGTTTGCCACACTTGGAGGATCTGGGGGCGAGAAAACAATTCAAAGAATGAAGGAAAAAATAGAGTTAAGAGGGGGAAGAATTGTAACCTCCTTTTTGATAAAGACTGCTGGCAAACAAATGTATGAAATAAATAATGAAGTTAAGAAAATAGTTGAAGAAATGGATTTAAAAATTTATGAATCCACGGTGGTCTAATGATAGAACAGATTATGAAATCTTACAAACCATTGATTGCAATTCCAGTTATCATAACACTGATCGCCATTGCAATTATTGCATTTAATGGTTTAGAACAGGGAATTGAATTAGAAGGAGGTACTATAACTACTTTGAATCTTGAAAGACCTGTAGATCAATTTCAACTTGAAAGCATGGTAGAAAGAGGGCTTAATACAGAAGTAACTGTAAATTCATTTAACGGTACCACAGCTATTTTAACCATGGATGGAGCTACAGATTCAATAGCATTCAGCAACTTAATGAATGGAACAGCTACAATAGAACGTTTCAGTTCTATAGGGCCAGCATTAAGTGCACAGGCATTGAATCAGGTTTACTGGGCACTGGCCATAGCATTCATGTTTATGTCCATTACTGTATTTATAATATTCAGGAATTTCGTGCCTTCCATGGCAGTTATTCTTGCAGGAATGTCTGATCTTATTATTGCAGTTGGTGGAATGAGCCTGTTAGGAATTCCGCTTACACTTGCATCTGTTGGTGCACTGCTCCTGCTTATTGGTTACAGTGTGGATACAGATATCTTATTGGCCACACGTGTACTTAAACACAGGGGAGGCACCGTAACAGAAAGAGCATTAAGCACTATGAAAACAGGCCTTACCATGGCAGCAGCATCTATTGGCTCAATGGTAGCACTATACATTGTAACTGTGTTTTTCATCCCAGCTGCAGAAGCTCTTTCAGATATTGCTGCTGTTTTAATTATAGGACTTTCATCTGATATTCTGGCTACATGGCTTATGAATCTTGGAATTCTTAGATGGTACATGGAGCGTGGTGGAAGATGAGTAACATAACAGATTTTTTAAAAGATTATCGGGTTATTTTACTTATAGTCATAGTAATAGGTAGTTTAGCTACTATTTTTGCATATGGAGTACCACAAGGGCTTGATTTAAGAGGCGGCTCTATAATTCAAATACAGTTAGAGCAGCCAGTTGACCCAGACACAATGAATACAGTTACCGCAATTTTAGACAGGCGTCTTGACGCATTCGGTGTTATAGATATTTCAGTTCGTGGAAGCGGAAATCAGAACGTAATTGTGGAAATTGCAGGTGTTAGACCCGAAGAAGTTGTAGATATCATTGGAACACCAGGTAAATTTGAAGCAAAAATAGAAAACGAAACAGTTCTTACAGGTGCAGATATAGTAAGAGTTGATCCAATTGAAGTTGTGGGAAATGAAGGGCGTGTTCCATTTATAGTAAATTTAGAAGGTGCACAGAGATTTGCAGAGGCTGCAGAAGGTAAAGCAGGCACGCCAGTGAATATGTATCTGGACGATAGACTGGTTACCTCACCAATATTAGATGAAGGAGTTACTGCTGGAAGGCCTGTGACTGATGTACAGATAACTATTCCTGGGGAATCAAGGGCAGATGCAGAAGAACAGGCCAGAGATACTCAAATTTTTTTACAATCAGGATCGCTACCTGTAAAGGTTGAAATAGTTGGGATTAACAGCGTATCAGCTGAACTTGGAGATCAGTTTGTAAATGGTGCTTTAATAGCAGGTTTACTGACATTAATTGTGGTTTCTGTTATAATATTTATTAGATACAGAAAACCTGTACTGGTTATTCCAATTGTCCTTACAAGTATAGCAGAGCTTATTCTGATTCTTGGTATAGCCTCAGTAATTAGACAGAATATAGATTTACCAGCTATTGCAGGTATTATAGCTGCAATTGGTACAGGAGTAGATGATCAGATCGTTATAACTGATGAAGTTCTTAAAGGAAATAAAAGTGAGAAAAATAAAAGAAGTAGAACAATGCTAAAAATAAGAATTAAAGAAGCATTCTTTATTATATTTGCTGCAGCTGCTACTTTACTTGCTGCAATGCTTCCTTTAGCATATGTAGGATTTCAAAGAGGCCATACTGGAATAGGAATTCTTTCTGGTTTCGCATTCACCACAATTATTGGTATATTAGTTGGAATATTTATTACAAGGCCAGTGTATGCGAAATTTATAGAAAATTTCATTGCAAAAGAAGAATGATGTAAAATACATCATTTTTTTTAAACTGCAAGTGTTGGGTTAATTATGGTTAAAATACTGTATTTAATCACCCTGTTTTTGATAATAGCATTTATAGCCGAAATTGTAGGTACAATAGCAGGTTTCGGTTCTTCAACTATTCTTCTACCTTTATCACTATTTTTATTTGATTTTAAAACTGCACTGGTCCTGGTTGTTTTTGGAAATTCATGCAGAATAACATTTTTCAAGCACGGGCTGGATAAGAGATTAATAATCTTATTTGGAGTTCCAAGCGTCATTTTAACGTTTTTAGGTGCATACCTTGTTGTTTACATTCCTCAAAAAATTTCTATATTAATACTTGGAATTTTTCTGCTAATATTTTCTATTCTATCTTTGAAATATCCTGATCTAAAATTTAGGGCAACTAATAATACAGCAGTTTTAGGCGGCGGAATATCAGGATTTTTTGCAGGTTTAATTGGAACCAGAGGAGCTATTAGGGGATCTTTTTTAACTGCTTTTAACATGAAAAAAACAAAATATATTGCTTCAGCTGCTGCAGTTGCCTTAGCCGTGGATTTAACCAGGATTCCTGTTTATATTCTCAATGGTTTTCTGGAGATACAGTTTTATTTTATCCTCCCATTGCTGCTTCTGGTCTCTATAAGTGGTTCTTATACAGGTAAAAGAATTGTAAATAAAATTTCTCAGGAAAAATTCAGGACAGTGGTGTTGATTGCAATTGCACTCGTTAGTTTGAACTTTATTATCCGCAGCCTATTATGAATAAGGTAGATAGGGGGATAGATTTCCAATATTTTTTCTAAGGATCTACACTATAATATAAGTTAAATAAAGGACTAAAAAATAATTGATGAAAATAGATCAAAATAAGGGAATAAGTGATTTAAAGGACTATGAATCCTGGATCAAAGAAGGAAATATTCATTTTAAACGTAAAGAATATACTGCTGCTTTAATATGCTATGATAATGCACTGGAATTGTATGCAGGAGATTCAAGAATCTGGGATAATAGGGGAGTTGCATTATCATCCATTGGAATGTTTGATGATGCTGTGGAGAGTTTTGAAATTGCACTTGACCTGAAACCCGATAATTCTAAAGCCTGGTCAAATATGGGAGTTGCACTGGCAGCGCTTAGAAGGTTTGATGAAGCAATTAACTGTTTTGATAAGGCGCTTGAAAACTCGCTGGATGATGTCAATACATGGAATAACCGGGGAACCGCATTATTCAGCATTTCTAAATACGATGAAGCACTGGAATCTTTTAATCACGCTTTAAAACTAAATCCAAATGACGCAAAAGCATGGGCAGGTAAAGGATCAGTTTTAAGATTTATGGATAAATATGAAGAGGCCATTGAAAGCCTGGAAAAATTTATAGAACTTGCACCTCCAGAATTAGCTACCCAAAATCAGGAGGCATGGGCTATGATTTTAGAGTTAAAACTGCTTTTAAAAAGACAGAAATAATAATTTTTAGACTTTAAGGATTCTTTGAAAACTGCTCTTATTTTTAGCTTACAGGATATTTTAGCCATTTTTTAAAATTCTACCATGTATCTGGATTATATCTATTTTTTAATAGAATAGAACATTTTATTAAATTTAAACTAAAAATTAATAATATGCATGATAAAAATTTTAAACTATCGAAAATCGTAGATTTTCGATGTCCCAAAAATTCATAGAATTTTTGAGGAAAATAATGAGGAGAGTGATAAAAAAATGTCAAAATCAGGATTTTCTTCACTGGATAAATCTATGCAAAAAACAAAGGAATGGCTGCACGATGTACAGGATGAACTTGAGTGGGAAGATGAAAAGAAGGTATATATAGCATTTAAAGCTGTTATTCAGACATTAAGAGATAGACTACCTGTTGAAGAAGCTATAGAACTTGGTGATGAACTTCCTATGGTTATGAAAGGGATATATTATGATGGATACACTCCAAGAAGAAAGCCAGAAAAGATAAAGAACCAGGCCCAGTTTTTCCAAAAAGTTCAGGAAAAATCGGCACTGTCAAAAACTTGGGGGTTGGTTGTTAAAAAGTTTTTTTTGGGTTTGAATTTTCGTATTTCCTCTATTTCTTCTTTATCTATTTCATTTTCCTGGATATACTTCTTTATGATTTTTTTAAAGTTTTTAAGTGCGTGAAATAAGCACCATTGGTATTTAAACCCTAATCTTTCAATGATTGGTTTATATTTCTCATCTAAATCACTAGTTATGGCAATTTTATTTTTATTCCTTGTATTTTGCTCTAAAAACTCCAAGCATGTTCTTAGAATTCTATTCTGTTTACTATCAAATAAAGTGAATCTGTAATTCCATACGCCTTTAATTTTAACCCACTCTACATCAAAAATGTAATATCCTGAATAACGGTTTGAACATTCTTTGTTCTGGTTTTTATATGCACGTATCCAGTTTTCAATTGTTTGTGGTGAAATACTGATTCCTATGTCTTTTTTAAATTTATAAGCAATATTTCGCACTGATCCGAAGAATAAACCCACTAATTCAAGACATTTGCTCTTAAAATCATGTGTGAAATTGCTATTTTCTTCAACAATTTCAGTATTAAATTTTTTACCACATTTTTTAC
>Ga0136715_1000135_pt1 | contig 14732 bp, 15 predicted proteins | sample SedPBSmetaG_FD_104916 | JGI IMG/M metagenome (GOLD analysis project Ga0136715, IMG submission 104916) | Freshwater sediment bacterial and archeal communities from Indian Creek, Illinois, USA to study Microbial Dark Matter (Phase II) -... | ecosystem: Environmental > Aquatic > Freshwater > Creek...
ACACGATAGGATACTTGTCAACTAGGCCCGCATACCATTCCACCATTTCAGCCGCAGTGCGGACCTGCGTGCCTCCCCCCTACACAGCAGCGTCGCTCTTAAAGAACTCGGTCGCGGCAGCATCCATCGCGATGACGAGGTCGGTGCCTGGGGTGTAACCCGCGGCCTCAATAGCCTCGACAAGCAATGCCAAGGCATCTTCGTTGGAACTTAGGTGAGGCGCAAACCCGCCCTCGTCGCCTACCGCAGTGCTGTAACCCCGCTGCTTGAGCACCTTTTTGAGGTGGTGAAACACTTCCGTCCCCATGCGCAAGCCTTCGCTAAAACTGACCGCGCCAATGGGCATGACCATAAATTCTTGGATGTCCACGTTATTGTCGGCGTGCTTGCCGCCGTTGATGAGATTCATCATCGGCACCGGTAGCACGCGCGCATTTGCCCCACCCACATATTGGAACAAAGACAAGCCGCAGTGCTCCGCGGCCGCTTTGGCCACGGCCAACGAGACCGCTAGTGTGGCATTCGCCCCCATGCGCTCCTTGTTTGCGGTGCCGTCGAGCTCGATGAGTATTTCGTCTATGCCTGGCTGGTTAAGCACATTCATTCCGATTAACGCACGCGCAATCTCACCGTTAACATGGTCGACTGCACACGACACTCCCCTTCCCAGGTAACGCTCTGGGTCGCCGTCTCGCTTTTCGACGGCCTCAAATTGGCCCGTCGAGGCGCCGGAAGGGGCAATGGCTCGTCCCATAATGCCGTTCTCCAGCACTACGTCTGCTTCCACAGTCGGGTTGCCACGCGAGTCTAGCACTTCTCGTGCCAGAACTTCTACAATAATGCTCATTCAACCATACCTCCTACAATTAGCGAATTCCCCGTCATCGCCGCGGGTTGTCCTAGCCCCAGTAAAGTGAGCACCGTTGGGGCTACATCAGCTAGGACGCCAGCAGAGCGCAACTGTATCTTTTGGAACGGCGTAACAACCAGGCAGGCTACCTCACTTAAAGTGTGTGCGGTCAGGGGCTGTCCGTATTCGTCCAGCATATTCTCGGCGTTGCCGTGATCTGCGGTGATCACCAGCGCCCCGCCTTGCGTCAGCACTGCATTCGCCACACGCCCGAGAGCCTCGTCTACCGCCTTAACGGCCTCGCACGCGGCGGCAAACACCCCGGTATGACCGACCATGTCCAAGTTCGCAAAGTTGAGCACCATCAGCGCATACCCCTCTTTGACCTTGTCCGCAAACACTTCCGCGAGCTTCGTCGCACTCATAGCCGGGGCGAGATCATAGGTGCTGACGGGCGGCGAAGGGATTAGCACGCGGTCTTCACCCGGATATGGCGTCTCCGTGCCTCCGTTAAAGAAGAAGGTCACATGCGCGTACTTTTCGGTTTCGGCCATGCGTAGCTGTCGGAAACCGGCATGGCTGACCACTTGGCCGAGCGTGTCGGACAAATCTTGGGGGTGGAACAAGTAGGGATGGGTGAATTCCTCATGGTAGCGTGTAAACGTGAGAATATCGATTTGGGGTTGTACCGCCCGCGTAAAACCAACTTCATCCCCACTGAGGCTTTGGACGATCTGTCGTGCGCGGTCGGCACGGAAGTTAAAGAACAGGATTCCGTCTCCTGCTTGGAGTAGCCCTTGCGGCATCTGGTCTGCCAACACTAAGGGCGGGACAAACTCATCCGTCACCCCTTCACCATATTTGTCTTCCACGGCAGTGCTGGCGAGTTCTACGCGCGCACCCTCACCCTGCGTTATGGCCGCAAAGGCGAGCGCGGTGCGCTCCCAGCGTTTGTCCCTGTCCATGCCGTAGTAACGCCCCATAACCGTAGCGATGTACCCGCAGCCGAGCTCCTGCAAAAACCGTTCGATGTCGCGCAAGTACCCTGCGCCGGACGTTGGGGCTACATCTCGCCCATCTAGCTGCAAGTGCAGGTAGACCTCCAGCTCGGCACGCTTGCACTCCTCGAGCACCACTTTCAGATGGTCAATGTGGCTGTGCACTCCCCCATCTGAGAGTAAGCCAAACAAATGCAGTCTCCCGCCTCTGTGCCGCAGGTCGCGACACAGGCGCCCCCACTGCGGATGGACACCGACGTAGCCCTGCCTGAGTGCCAATGAAATGCGCACGAGGTCCTGAAACACAATCCGCCCTGCGCCGATGTTGAGATGACCGACGTTGCTGTCACCCATTTGCCCCTCTGTCAGACCTACGGCCGTGCCGGAGCAGGCTAGGCGCGCAGCGGGATAGGTGGTTAGCAGCCAGTCCAGTGTCGGGGTTGGGACAGCTTTCAGGGCATTGCCGTGTGCTTCGTCACGCAGCCCCCACCCGTCCAAAATTATCAACGCTACTTGTCTGTACATGTAAACCCCCGAATGGCACCCGCTACAATGTCCGCAAAGGACTGTGCGCTAAGGCTTGCGCCGCCCACCAAAGCGCCATCAATTTCTCTCTCGGCTGTGAAGGCCGCTATATTATCGGGTGTGACGCTGCCGCCGTAAAGGAGTTTGACCTCGCAGGCGGGTATGCCGCGGTGTCTGTTCACCCACGCCCTTATTGCTGCCAGCATGAGGCCGGCGTCCTCGGTTGTAGCAGCCAGACCAGTCCCGATAGCCCAAATGGGCTCGTACGCGACGACGAAACCGACTTCCCGCGGCAACATTTGCAGACCTCGCTCCACCTGCCTGAGGACAAACTCCTCGCTCTGGCGCTGCTCGCGCATTTCTCGGCTTTCGCCGACACAAAGCACAGGGGTAAGACCATGCCGAGCAGCCGCAGATACCTTGCGCGCGACTAGCTCGTCTGTTTCGCCTAAGTACTGCCGCCGCTCTGAGTGACCCACGAGTACATATGTACACCCGAGTTCGCGCAGCATCGGCATAGATATCTCGCCGGTATAAGCTCCTTTATCCGCCGGGAATACATTTTGGGCTCCCAGTGTGAGGTTTGAGCCAGCCAACAGCTCGCTCACCTGCGCGAGAGAAGTGAAGGGGGGACAAACAACAATTTCGCAGCCCTCACTCGCACCAAGCACATTCTTCAAGTCGCGCGCAAGGGGGCCGCTCTCTGCGAGTAGCCCATTCATCTTCCAGTTGCCGATAATCAGCGGTCGCACAGAACTATTCACCTTTGCCATTCTTATCTGTCAGGGCTGCGACGCCGGGTAGCACTCGGCCCTCTAAGAACTCTAACGAAGCGCCACCGCCGGTCGAGATGTGCGTCATACGTGACGCGAGTCCGGATTGCTCCACAGCGGCTACGCTGTCCCCGCCGCCTACAATAGTGACGGCCTGAGCCGCAGCAAGGGCCTCAGCCACGCCAAAGGTACCTACCGCAAAGGCCGGATTTTCAAAAACGCCCATCGGCCCATTCCATACTACAAGGCGAGCGGTGGCGATAACAGACGCGTACAGCTCTTGTGTCGCCGGCCCAATATCGACAATAGCCATATCCTTGGGGATGGCGCTGAGTTCCACAATTTCGCCTTCCTCGGCCGTAACGTCTGTGGCTACCACGACGTCAGTCGGGAGATGAACTGCTACTTTGCCACGCAAAGCGAGGTCGAGTAGCTCGGCTGCAAGTTCTACTTGGGCAGCCTCATACAGCGATTTGCCCACCTGCACCCCTTTAGCTTTAAGGAAGGTGTTGGCCATGCCACCTCCGATAATCAGGCTGTCCGCGCGGGCGAGAAGCGTCTCAATGACCTTGATCTTATCCGAAACTTTCTTTCCCCCTAAGATCGCTACAAAGGGCCGCCGGGGGTTTTCCAGCGCACTTCCTAAGAAGTCAATCTCTTTACTCATGAGAAACCCCGCGGCCGCGGGCCCAATAAGCCCCGGCACGCCGGAAACCGAGGCATGTGCGCGATGCGCCGCGCCAAATGCATCGTTAACGTACACCTCAGCGAGGCGCGCCAGGGCCGCGGCAAACTCCGGCGTGTTCTTCTCTTCAGCGGCGTGAAACCGCAAATTCTCCAGCATCAGTACTTCCCCCGGCTGCATGGCACCGACGCGCTCCTCTATTTCCGGCCCAATGCAGTCCGCAAGGAGCGGCACTTCCGCGGCCAGCAAGGAGGCCAGTCGTTTGGCTGCCGGCGCAAGACTAAAGCTAGGCTCAAATCCACCTTTAGGCCGCCCTAAATGGCTCGCCAACACGATCTTGGCCCCCTGCTCACGCAAGTAACGGATCGTAGGCAGTGCGGCACGGATGCGAGTGTCATCAGTAATCTGGCCGGCGTCATCAAGCGGCACGTTGAAGTCTACGCGCAAAAACACACGCCGACCTTTCACCTCAAGGTCTTTGACCGTAATTTTTGCCATTTACCCCACCTGCTCCATGTGTTTAGCGATGAGAGATAGCACATCCACCATGCGGCAAGAATATCCCCACTCGTTGTCATACCAGCTACAGACTTTGACTAGGTTGTCGCCGATGACCTGCGTGAGTTCGAGGTCTACGATAGACGAGCGCGTATCCCCTAGGTAGTCAATGGAGACTAGGGGTTCGTCGCTCACGCCGAGAATCCCGGCTAAGGGACCCGCTGCCGCTTGGCGAAACGCTGCGTTTACACTCTCTTTTGTGGCGGGTTTCGACACTTCGGCGGTCAGGTCCACGATAGAAACCGTGGTTGTAGGCACGCGCAGGGCAAAACCATTAAGCTTGCCCTTGAGCTCAGGCAATACAAGGCCGATAGCTTTGGCCGCGCCCGTAGTCGAAGGAATGATGGACTGCCCGGCGGTGCGTGCACGGCGCAAGTCAGAGTGCACTTGGTCGAGGATGCTCTGATCATTGGTGATAGCATGCACCGTGTTCATAAGCCCCTTTACAATGCCAAACTCTTCATGCAACACCTTGGCCATGGGTCCGAGGCCATTGGTGGTGCAAGAGGCGTTGGAGATGATGTGATGTTGGTCGTGTAGGTACCGGTCCTCGTTACACCCTAGCACGATAGTGATGTCTTCGCCTGTAGCGGGAGAGCTGATGAGCACTTTCTTCGCTCCTGCTTGCAGGTGTTTTCCTGCTGTATCTCGCTCCTTGAACTTGCCCGTGCACTCAACGACGACGTCGATCCCCAGTTCCTGCCACGGCAGGCGCGTAGGGTCCTTCTCCGCCGAAACATGCACCACCTTGCCGTCTACCGTAAGCCCAGCGGCCGTTACTTCTACCTTTGCGCCGAAACGCCCATAATTAGAGTCGTATTGTAGCAGGTGGGCGAGCGCCTTAGGCGGCGCAAGGTCGTTAATAGCGACCACAGTGACCTCGGGACGAGAGTGGGCGATGCGAAACACTTGGCGACCGATGCGCCCGAAACCATTAATAGCGATTCTCACGAAATGACCTCCTTGCATATGATGAGTGCTACAGCACGGGGCTGCGCGCGGCTAGCGCCTTGGCCACGACGGGGAAAGCAGATCCTACAACACTAAGGTAACTGCAACCAAGATCGAGGAAGCGGACTGCGTAGTCTGGGTCGGCCGCTAGTTCACCACAGACGCTAACTTCGCGCCCGTGCCGCTTAGCAGCCTGTATGGCTAGCGCAATGAGACGAAACATGGCTTCTGCTTGTTCCGGTAAGTGCATCTCTGCCGCGCGGTCAATCGCGTAGACATATGCTGCTAGGTCATTTGTGCCGAGGCTAAAAAAGGCCGAGACACTGGCTAACTCCTCGGTGATCAGCAAGGCAGCAGGAGTTTCCAGCATGGCCCCAAGGGGCAAATGGGCAGCCCCTAACTCGTGCAGAACCTGCCGCACCGACTCCATCTCGAACACTGACATGACCATCGGCACCATAATGCTAACCGGTCCGTGCCGGGACGCCTGCAGTATCGCCTTAACTTGCCGTTCAAGGATGTCGCGGCGCCTGAGTAGCACTCGCACGCCACGCTCGCCGAGCATGGGGTTAGGTTCGCGTTCACGCGTCAGTCCGGCTATAGGTTTGTCGGAGCCAACATCCAGCAAGCGAAAAACGACCGGCTTACCCGCAGCGGCGATCACGGCCTCCGTGTAATGTTCCTCCTCTTGCGCCGGCGAAGGAATCCCGCCGCATTGCAGGTAAAGAAACTCAGTGCGAAACAGCCCCACACCCTTGAAGCCGTGCGCTGCGACGATATCACGGCTAGAAGCGGCGTTCAGCCACAGCGGAAATGGCGAGAAGTCCGTCTGCTCAGACAAAAAGATACGTTCCCCTGCCCAGATTTGGCCCGATGTTCCGTCGATACTTACGAGTCGACCATCCCAGGCCCCAATGTTTACCGACACATCGGCAATTATCGGTATCCCCACGGTGCGGGCCAGCACCGTTAAGTGCGAAGTCGGCGCGAGCGGCTCGCGCAAAATAATGCCGCGTACACCGGCGCCATATGCCTCATACAAACTTAGTGGCGTGATCGTTTCGGCCAACAAAATGCCGCCTTGTCCCTGTTTCTCGTCCATAGCTAGGAGTTCCCGCGCCAGTCCGCGCATGTCCTGCGAACGCTCCTTGAGATAAGGGTGGTGCGCACCGTCGAGGAGACGCGCCTGATGTTCACACGCGAGGTTAATAGCCTCGCTCACCGTACGTCCGTCCGCGACGCTGTCTGCAATTTCTCTTTGTAGCTCAGGGTCTTCGAGTAACGCCAAGAACACAATCGCCAACTCACGGGCCGTAGGAGGAAGTGACGCGTCCTGTGCCCATCGCTCAAAGCGCCTCTTAGCCACACCGTACGCTTGTTCTACACTGACTATGGCCTGTCGGCTCACTGATTGCCGATAAGCCAAACCACATGCGGTCCCTCCCGCGACACCGGTCCCTTGTGCAATCAACACTTTGTCTCGCCTAACCCCTCTTCAATGTACTTAACGATCAGGTCAAGCGCCGCTTGCACGTCGCCGCTGCCGCGCACGCTAACCGTGATCTCATCGCCTGACGTTAGTTCCCAACCCGTAAGGGCTAAAATGTTGGCGACCGAAAGGGTTTCGTCGCCGTGGGTAAGTCGCACCTCCATGGCCAATTTGCTGCATAATTCCCGCAAACGCGCGAAGGGGCGAAAGTGCAGAACTTCGTTAGCAATCATGGTTTTACGCTGCGCTTCATTCATTTCTGCTCCCCTCCCCCAAATCCGTATGTACGAGCTATCGCTTCTAGTTTACGCAGTCGATGATGGACCGCGCTCTTACTCAGTGGAGGCGTAAAGTAAGTGCCTAGCTCTTCTAGGCTGGCCTCCGGGTAACGCGTGCGTAGGGATGCGGTCTCCTGGAGCGACTGCGGCAGACCGAGCAGCCCTGCGGTGCGGTCGATGTGCCTGATGGCGTCGACTTGGCGCCAAGACGTCTGCATCGTCTTATGTAAATTGGCAGTTTCTGCATTGACTAGTCTGTTAACTTGGTTGCGCATGGCTTTATGTACCCTGGCATCTTCAACCCGTAGCAACGAGGCGTGTGCCCCAATCAAGTTAAGGAAGTCGACGACCTGGTCACCTTCCTTAAGGTAGACCACAAAGAGCTCCTTGCGCCGCACCACACGTGGGGTGAGCTGGCACCTGACCATCACTGCGCAAAGATATTCGGCCTGTGCTTCGAACTCGGTCACCATTTCCAAGTGGTAAGAGACGCGGTTCGGATCGGTAATGGTGCCGGAGATGATGAACGCGCCGCGCAAATAGGCGCGAAGGCAACACTCCTCGGCCGGATCAATCTGGGCCGGAAGAATGCTCTTCCTATCGGAGTCCCACAAGCCAACCGCGCCAAGCACTTCCTCTGCACGGGGACAAAAAATGAGGTACATGCGATTTTTGCGGAAGGCAGACCTACGCCTAATGAACACGCGTGCCTCCGACTGATGCTCCTTAACTAAGCGCAAAATAAGCCTAGCCACACCTGGGCTTTGGGTGGCGATGTTAAGGCCTAGACCTCCGCCGCGGGACAACTGCAGCGTAGCGTGCTGTTTCAATATAGCTACCAGTTCGGCACGGCGGCAGCAAGGGGCTTCATCGATCACCCGTACCGACTCACTCTTGACATCCTCGGTGAAGGTCACCCCGACACCTCCCGTGTGCAGCCCTTTAGCTTACTATTCCACTTGTGCTGCGTTTTCCCTGCACGCCGGGAGCCTAGATATTGAGGCTAGCAAAGACGTCGGGGTTGATAATGTTGGGGGGGCGTTTATCGGCGAGACCCGCTATCATGTTTTGTGCAGCCATAACCGCCATATGGTTGCGCGTAGCGAAACTAGCGCTGGCAATGTGTGGGACCACCACTGCGTTGGGCAGAGACAAGAGTGGATTGGCGAGTTCCATAGGTTCGGGATCGGAAACGTCTAGTCCCGCGCCCGCAATTTCTCCGGCCAGTAATGCTTCGTACAACGCCTTTTCATCTACAACCGGGCCGCGGGCCGTGTTAATCAGCACGGCCGAGCGCTTCATGCGCTTCAGGCTATCCCGGTTGATTAGATGCTGCGTCGCTCTGGTTAAGGGGACATGGAGGCTGACAAAGTCCGCTTGGCTTAAGAGATAGTCTATTTCTACGTATTTAAGACCCCAGGCGTGCTCTGCGGCTTCATTCCTAGTAATATCGCAATACAAGATTTCCATGTTAAAGCCCTTGGCACGTTTGGCCATAGCTAGGCCGATACGGCCAAGACCCACCAAACCGAGCGTAGCGCCATAGATGTCCTGCCCGAGCAAAAGCTTGGGACCCCATGTTCTCCACTGGCCGCGCTTGACAAAGTCGGCACTCTCAACGATGCGCCGCGCGACTGCCATCAGTAGGGCAAACGCGAGATCGGCCGTGGTCTCTGTTAATACGCCCGGCGTATTCGTCAGCATCACCCCACGAGAGGTGGCGGCAGCGAGATCCATGTTGTCATAACCCACCGCGTAATTGCTCACAATTTTAAGTTTAGGTCCGCGGTCCAGTAGCTGAGCGTCAATCCTGTCTGTAAGCAGCGACACTAGGCCGTCAACATCAGCTACGGCTTCTAACAAGACATCGCGTGGTGGTGGCAGCTCATCGTCCCACACGCGCACCGAAAAATGCTCCCGTAACAGGTCAAGTCCGGCTTCAGGTATCAGCCTTGTGACGAAAACTCTCCTTTGCATAGCGAAAACCTCCTATAATGACACGACAGGCCCACCCTCACAGATGGGCCTGTCGTACGGGGTTCTTAAACCCGCTGCGAGAAAGTTGAACAGTCGGTGTCTTTGGTACTGCGGGCATTAGGCGACTGAATTTCAATCTCCCTAGCACTACAGTGGTTGGTGTCCACATGATAGCGACAGGTGTTTACCACACACTTTACGCCCGAGAGATGACGACCGGATTTCTCAACATTCATCGTACTCACCCCCTTGTTACATACTGTGTGTAGTATGTGTTAAGGGGCGATATTCATGCCCAATACTAACCACGCGGCTTCTTGCTATGTTCCTCCCTTGGCTCAGACCAAGTTACGGTTCTCCCGTCTATGTGACGACCTCCTCCGCAAACGCCGCAGACCCTTCCTTAGGCTTGGCACTCTCGTCCTCTGCAGGCGACAGTAACTGCGCCTGAATTATGCGCGGTGGTAGATTGATGCTCTCCAAGAAAGCTAATTCCTGTTCATCTATTTTGCCACAGCCTACGCACTTAACCGTACTGCGTGTACTTGTCATCGTTACTTCTCCATATCAAGATTTACGTAATTCAATTATAGCACTAATCGCATATCTTGGACACTACAGCGGGAACTCTGTAAAGGTGCAGTCAGAGCCCCCTCAAGCGACTCACACCCGTCCCATAGCCTAGTAATTCGCTTCTAGAAATAGTACAATCGCAAGTAGCACGCAGTCGGAGGGATTCGCATGGAGCTATGGCGGCGCAACTTGTTAGTTTTATGGGTAGGGACCGTTTTCGCCGGCATATCCTTTTCCCTAGTCATGCCTTTCTTACCGATGCTGCTCCAACACGTCGGTGTCGTCGAGAATCTAGAAGTCTGGTCGGGGTGGGCTTTTGCCGCTTCCTTTTTCACCAGCGCGCTGATGGCGCCGGTTTGGGGGTCGCTCGCGGACAAATATGGACGCAGGCTCCAACTTGTGCGGGCAGGCCTTGGGATCGGCGTCACCTACATACTTTTATCCTTTGCAACTAGCGCTTGGCAGGTCGTTGGCTTGCGTCTACTGCTCGGCATGTTCAACGGATTTATCCCCACGGCCATCGCCATGGTGGCGGTAAACACACCGGAAGAGCACATGGGCCCCGCTCTCGGAATTATCCAAAGCGGCGGCGCTTTTGGTTCGGTGGTCGGGCCACTGCTTGGCGGCTACATGAGCCATTTTTTGGGTATCCAGCAGACACTCCTTATCGCGGGATTAAGTCTCTTTGTGGCGACCCTGGTGACGGTTCTCGGCACAAGTGAAACTCACGCAGGCGACCGCACGATCAAACGGGCTGTGCTGGAAGACATACGACAATCTCTCGCCAAACCTTTCTTGGTGCAGATGTTTGTCCTTGTGCTGCTGTTCAACATTGCGTTTATGATCATCCAGCCAGTGTTGCCCATCTTCATTTTGCAGTTGGCCGGCGAGCGGGATCCGGCTGTACCAACGGGAATCATCTTCGCTTTGGCCGGTATCGCTACGGTATTAGCCGCCCCACGGTGGGGGCGCATTAGCGCTGTATGGGGACCCAAAAAAGTGCTCCGCATTGCACTGCTCGGGGCAGCAGCAACTAGCGTTGTAACCGCTTGGTCCTACAATCTTTATGTGTTAGGCGCGATGCGCTTTGTCTTGGGTCTGTTTTTGGCCGCGGTACTGCCGGTGAGCACGGCACTCATCGCCAAGGCGGTGCATACAAACTTCCGCAGCCGGGTCTTGGCGTTAAGCAACAGCTTTGGGCAGTTGGGGGGCGCCTTGGGCCCCACTCTGGGTGGCTACATCGGTATGGCCGTGGGCCTACCCGCAGTGTTCGTGGTCATGGGAGTATTGCTCGGCATGGTGGCGCTGGGTTTGGAGCGAGCCCGCTGGGAGGATGCGCCAAGTCAGTAGCACCCCTTGTGATGCAAAAAAACCTGACCTCAGGCTGTAGGCCCGAGGTCAGGTTTGGTTATTGCACCCTGACTTTCGTCATCTTGTCGGTCTGCTCAATTTGGTCAACGAGGTCTACGTTGTCGATAACCTGGCCAAACACGGTATGCACACCATCTAGATGGGGTTGCGGCTGGCGCACCACAAAAAACTGGCTGCCTCCCGTGTTTTTCCCAGCATGGGCCATACTCAGGGCTCCACGCACGTGCTTGTGCGGATTGCCTGCCGTTTCGCACTTTATCTTGTAGCCGGGGCCGCCGCCGCCTGTTCCCTCCGGACATCCGCCCTGAATCACGAAGTTCGTAATGCAGCGGTGAAATGTGAGTCCGTCATAGAACCCTGCATTAGCCAATTTGGCAAAATTCTCTACAGTGCCTGGCGCACTTTGCGGGAAGAGCTCAATGGTGAACGTGCCTTTCGCGGTTTCCATGGTGCAGATCTTTTTCTCGGTCACTTTACATCTCTCCTGTCTCGCATAGACTTCTCCATAACAACCGAAATCACTATAGAGACTAAAAAATTGACAAATACCGCTCTAGTTCCCACTCATGGACAATAGTCTCGTACAGGCGATACTCAGCTTGCTTGGCGGCGTAGTAGCGCTCAAAGATGTGCTCCCCGAGAGTGTCGCGCATCAGCTCGCTGCGGCTGAAATACTGCAGGGCTTCGGGTAGACTGCCGGGCAAGCCTTCGACTCCGGCGCTCGCACGCTCGTGCTCACACATATCGTAAATATTGCGCTCGACAGGGGGCGGGGGTACTAAGCCATCTTTAATTCCTTGCAGACCGGCCCGTAGGGCGACGGCGAAAGCTAGGTAGGGGTTGCAGCTCGGGTCGGGGCTACGAAGTTCCAGGCGAGTGGCATTGCCCCGCCGCGCAGGCACGCGAATGAGCGGACTGCGGTTGCGCTCAGACCACGCAATGTACACCGGTGCTTCGTATCCGGGTACGAGGCGTTTGTAAGAGTTGACCAACGGATTCGTAATGGCCGTGTACTCCCGCACGTACTTGATGAGTCCCGCTAAGTACTGCATGGCGACCCCACTTAATTGACGCGGCGCGGTTGGGTCGAAAAAGGCGTTAGTACCGTTAGTAAATAGAGACTGGTTGATATGCATGCCTGAACCGGCTTCACCATAGAGAGGCTTAGGCATAAAGGTGGCATGCAACCCGTGCTGCATGGCGATGGTACGCACGACAAGCTTAAATGTGGTAACATTATCTGCAGTGGTCAGTGCCGGCGCATACCGAAAGTCTATTTCGTGCTGTCCCGGGGCGCACTCGTGATGAGAAGCCTCGACGTGAAAGCCCATCTCCTCGAGCGTAAGAACAATGTCTCGACGAGCGTCTTCACCGCGATCAATCGGCGAGAGGTCGAAGTAACCGCCGCGGTCGTTAGTGATGGTAGTGGGGCGCCCTTCAGCATCACGCTTAAACAGAAAGAACTCGGCCTCGGGACCGACCTGCATTGTGTAGCCCAACGCTTCGGCTTCGGCTACGGCGCGCTTGAGGGTGCCGCGCGGGCAACCACTAAAAGGCGTGCCGTCGGTGGTCAGGATGTCGCAGATAAGACGCGCAGTGGGAGCTTTGTCCTTCGTCCATGGGAAAACCACATAGGTGTCGGGGTCGGCCTGAAGCAGCATGTCGGATTCCTCAATGCGGGCAAACCCCTCAATGGAGGAGCCATCAAACATCAGTTGGCCCTCGAGAGCCTGCTCTATTTCGTTTACTGAAATGGCAACATTCTTGTTGACGCCTAAGATGTCCGTGAACTGCAACCGGATAAACCTAATCTTGTCCTCTTTCACTCTCTGCAGCACATCGTAATTGCTGACCACTACCTTCACCCCTTCTAGCCTATAATGCGACTATGATACAAGAATGCACGCCGCTTGTCTATGTAAAAATCGAAATTCAAAGGAGTGTGCAGGCGTGAGCCGTGTGACCATAAGTAAGGCCTTGAGTTACGCGCCTGAGCAGGTGGAGCACGCGCTCGCGCGCACCCTAGAATTAGTCTACCCTGAGGGACTAGGGCAATTAGTCAAGCCCGGGTTTACAGTCGCGCTGAAGGTGAACATGCTGATGGGCAAGACACCGGAACGAGCGATCACTACCCATCCCGCGATTGTGCGAGCAGTTTGCAGGGCCGTTCTGGCGTGCGGGGCCACACCACTCATCATCGATAGTCCCGGTGGGCCGTATACCCCGTCCATGCTCAAATCGGCTTACGAAAGGTGCGGTTTTGCAAATGTAGCGCGCGAAACAGGGGCCGTGCTTAACTTCGACACGACTGTAGAGAAGGTCGGCGGGGCCACGGGAACTCTGCTGAATACGGCAGAGCTTCTGGCTCCGGCTGTGCGGGCGAACGTCATCATCAACTTGCCCAAGCTAAAAACGCATGGTCTTACGCTGTTGACGTGCGCGGTTAAGAATATGTTTGGGCTAGTGCCGGGACTGACCAAGATTGAGTATCACATGCGCATGCCGGAGGTGCGCGACTTTTGCGGCGCATTGGTAGGGATTGCGGAACTGGCTGCTCCCGAACTGACCATCGTGGACGCAATCGAAGCTATGGAGGGAGAGGGCCCTTCGGGTGGCCAACCTAAGTTTTTGGGTTATCTTCTGGCAGGCACAGATATGCACGCCTTGGACATGGTAGCGGCCAGCATCGTGGGGCTACGGCCGGAACAAGTGCCGACCGTTGCAGTGGCCCAACAAACTGTGCCTAGGCTTGCGCCACTAAGACTGGAAGACATCACCGTGGTTGGCGCAACTCCGACAGCTCACGTACTGATGCTCCCGGAGGCTGCTAAAAACACTAACTTGTTTGAGAAAATCTTACCCAAGCCGGTCGCACAAAGAATAGCGCGATACTTGCGACCGCGGCCGCGCTTTTCGGCGATTAAATGCACATCTTGTGGCATTTGTGTGCGTAGCTGTCCGCCAAAGGCACTTGCAGCACGCAAGCAAAGCGTGCCTGAGCTTACCATAGAAAAGTGCATCCGCTGCTTCTGCTGCCAAGAGCTTTGCCCCGAACACGCCGTGGATGTAGAGCGGTCACTTTTGGCGCGGATGCTTGTGCGGTACTAGCCAAAACAAAATCTAACGCCAGACTGTGCGAAAACATCGCCACCTCTTGCTGGTAGAAAGCACGAGGCGACAGAGACACTGTAGGGACGTGCGTTGCGCACGTCCGCGGACGTGCCACAGGCACGTCCCTACACCAGATTAAGGCTTTTCGCACAGTTTGCCCTCCCCTTTGTTCAAAGGGCGAAACAAGCGGAACCTTCCCCATTTTGAAGAAGGAGGATTGAAATGAACATCGACTTGGAGTACATTGTCCGTCAACTAGTCTGCATCGCTACAACCCCTAGTCCTGCGGGGTACACGACCGAGGTGATTGATCGCATACGAGCGGAGTTTGGTCAGCTGGGCCTTTCCACGAGGTTACTGAACAAAGGCGGGTTGCTAGCCACGCTTCCGGGGAAAAACGACAACGAGCACCGCACGCTAAGCGGTCACGTCGACACACTCGGCGCGATGGTCAAAGAGATTAAGAGCAGCGGTCGCTTGAAGATTGCTAAAATTGGCGGCTACACCATGAACTCGGTGGAGGGCGAACACTGCACCGTCATCACGGCACAAGGGGCCAAGTTCACCGGCACCATCCTGACGACGAAGCAATC
>Ga0136715_1000136_pt1 | contig 14655 bp, 9 predicted proteins | sample SedPBSmetaG_FD_104916 | JGI IMG/M metagenome (GOLD analysis project Ga0136715, IMG submission 104916) | Freshwater sediment bacterial and archeal communities from Indian Creek, Illinois, USA to study Microbial Dark Matter (Phase II) -... | ecosystem: Environmental > Aquatic > Freshwater > Creek >...
ATGATTAAGTAGCCTCCGAGAAAATAAATCACTTGAAAGCTTTATGTATTCACCTTTTTCAAGGTCATGGAGTAACCGGAATAATTCTTCTTTCATGGTAACACCTCATCGAGATCCTTGCGCTCAAATCTTTTTGTGCAAGAACTGCCAATTGGATACAGAATTCTACCATTATTGATATTCCTTATAGTGAATAGATATCTGAGCTTTTCTTCACCACATATGCAAGAGGATAGTAGAGTCTTGTCCTCTTCAAAGTCATATAATTTCCATTCTAATAATGCAGTTTCCCAGTTTGCAGAAACAGAATTATTGATTACCTGTTGTATCCAGTTTTCGTAACAAGGACTGTTCTTCATTTACTCACCCTAAACCTCCCAACATCTAAAATCGAGGATGTACATTATGTTGTAGTACATCTAATGGCATCCATTGAGTGCGCTTTTGGACAAACATATCCTGCGTGTTTTTTGATTTAACTACCTACATCACTCCACCCCCAATGCCTTAAACACCGCATCTTCTGGTGACTGATAGAATATCAAATTGAACTTGCCCATCAGTTCCGGTGGCACGGACGCCATATCGACAGCTGATGTGATTGGTAGAAGTACTTTTTTAGCACCGCTGTCCAAGCAAACCTGGAGCACATTGGCGAGTTCTTCAACTTTTATGATTGTTCCACTGATGCTCAGATTCCCCAGGACCGCAAGGCTGCCGATCACTGGCTTATGCAGTGCCGCAGAACACAATCCGATAAAAGCGGTTAAGGCTAATTGATTTGTGATACCAATGCCATTAAGGTCCTGAAGGTGCATAAGATAATCCTTGGTTGTTATGCTGATGGTTCCACTGACGTTTTTACTATTGGCCTTAAGATATCGGTAAGCTGTGTCAATGGATTCTTTTGCTTCACGATCAGATCCAATACCTGTTCTTTCAAACTTTCCGGAGCCGGTTACCATTTCAGTTTCAAGCTTAAAGACACCCAGCATCCCGGATTTGCCGCGAGCGACCGTGTAAACCTGTCCGGGCTTATGCAGCCCCTCGGGGATGAGTTTTCCACCGCCATGCTCAGGTACCGGAACAAACTCCTCTGTAAAGTCATCATTGTCGATATATGAGAAATTCACATCATAAAATTCCATCCCGCCTATTTTCTTGAGTTGCTCTTTCACACGGCGACGGCTTTCCAAAGCAAAACGAAGGGTCTCTTCGACATCTTTTTTCTCAAACTTCCCATTAGGATAGATCAGCTTAATCAAACCTGATACCATTTTCCGAACAGCGATCACATCACGCTGATTCAAGTTGTTGCCAAGTTTATAGAATTGATCCAATGCGTCAGTATAGGATGTCTTTCTAAGTTCCCTTAAAAACTCAGAAAGATAGTCGGTGATAAACCCGTACTCATTAGTGAAGAAGTCCGGTCTGTATTTCGGAATCTCCCATCCTGGCAGATAGCAATGCATGCGATCGAAGAATGCGCTGTCATAGGCCATAGCTTCCGGGAAGGGATCAAACAAGTGCGACGTCTTTAGCAGCACATCAACACTTTGATTAATATTTCCGACAAATACCATGGAAGCAGAGGCATTCTTTTCCTCTTTTCCTCTGGAGAAGGAGCCCGATGCCATGTAGTCTTTCATGATCTGGATGCCGTCTTTATCTTTGAAGGTGATCCCTGCCACTTCATCAAAAGCAACGCAGTCCCACATTCCGACCAGACCAACGGTCTTATTTGACATGTTGTAAAACAGATTGGCTACAGTGGTTTGTCCGCCGGAAACCAGAATGCTGTTCGGTGAGATCTCTTTGTAGACATGAGATTTACCTGTGCCCCGGGGACCCAGCTCACAGAAGTTAAAGTTGTTTTCCACCAGTGGTATCATCCTCGCGAGCAGAAGCATTTTGACTCTTGGCGAAAATTTCGAAGGTTCCATACCAATGGATCTAAGGATGACGTCGATCCACTCGTCCTTGGTAAACTGAGATCTGCCACCCAGCACTTCACTCATGTCCAGGTTCGGCATCTGAATGGGCGTCAGTTTGGAGATGATGAAGGGGATTCTATTCTTATCAGCTTCGTCGTAAAAATACTCCAGTTGTACGATACACCAGATACCTCCACTAAGGAGCCTTTCGAAGTCAGTAGGGTACCTCTCTGAAATTAGGACATTCTTGATCCCCAGGTTGGAAAACTCCGCTTCATAGATGTCTAGGCGATAATTGAGTTTGACTGCTACTTTATCTATGACAGTGTAGCTGCTGCGTTCTCTCAGTTTCGAGATGATCTTTTGAGCCTCATCTGGGCGGACAAAGTTTTCAGCCAGGATGCTTTTCACATTACGGACACCATCTGCTATGGCTTCTTCTTCAGTCGTGGCGCAATACATGCCAAGAAGATACTCCAGGACATATATAGGGACATTGGCACCTTCTTTGATCTTCTTCGTCAAATCTTTGCGGACTATTTTACCCGCAAAGACTTCGTTAAGCTTATCGTTGAGATGGTTGCTGGAACTGACTGCAGTCTCAACAACTGGCTCAATGTCTTCCTGGATATCAAAGTCATCCTCGAATTGCTCTATTTCTATTGCATCATGGTTTCTTTCAAGCTCACTCACTTGTTAACACCCCCTTAAAAACTGAAGCCAAAGTCATCCGCGAAGGCAATATCCATCACGACGCTATGACGCAAGACTTCCACATCATTCTTTTCATCATAGGCTACCAAATAGTACTGTTTTGATTTGTCATACTGCTTGTTCTTGAAGTTGAACTTGAATCTAAAAATCCGCTTACTTGGATCATTGTCCTTTTTGTCTGCAATATATATGCACTCATTAGAAATTTTCGCCTTGTCTTCAGAAATAAAAAACACTTTATAGCTGGTCTCTTTGATTACATCACTGACTGGCTCAGACTGGATAAAATCCAAAGAGGAAATCAGATTCGTGATTTTTTGGACCATGCTGACAAGCATAATCTGAGCAGGACGCGTTTCTGCGTGGCCTTTTTCGACTTTGACATCAATGACCAGAATAAGCATCTCCTGAGGAGAAGATCCGCCATGAACAAAGTTCTGTCCTCCGCCTGGTACTTTGAATACATTGGAGCTTATTGGCACAGAAACCCACTTTGAGTCTTTGTTCCCCAGGATCTTACCCATAGAGTAAGTGGTAATCCCATCGTCTACTAGCGGGTCTTGTGCAACGATAAAGCGACGATTGATAAAAGCATCTTTGTCCGCCAGATGGATGATCTTATCGGTTTCCTGCAGCTTATCCCGTTTATAGATGAACCCATGATCTGAGGTGACGATAAAGTGGTGGGTATTGGCATTGGTTGATATGCGCTTTATCATAGCGAATACTTCTTCAACCGCTTCATAGCAGGCAGTGAAGACCTCATTTTCCGTGCTCAGTTTATCTCCTCGGGCATCGATCTGATTGTGATAGACATAGACCACATCCATTCCGGTAAAAACTTCTCGCAATTCCATCTTTTTCATCAGTTTTAGATCATCAAATTGGATGCATCTGCTATTAGGAGTATAGGAATTGAGTATTGCCTCTCGCTGCTTGAGGGAATCACATGGCATGCCGTCTACAAGAATTCTATTATCCTGAGTCAATTCCAGATTTTTATGTGGCAGTAAAGCACCCATTCCAAGTCGCGTAAAGGAAGGGAGTACACTCATCATAGCTTCCAGTTTGGGTGTGCATTTCTCGTCATTCTCTAGCTTCGTAAAAAGTGATTGTCCCACTTCATAGCGCATGGCATCAGAGATGATCACCACCACACGGTCTTTGCTGGACTGAATGTAATTGCTGTAAAAATTCCGTTGCAGAAGCATCGAAGAGGAAAGGTTCTCTTTCTTGAGACCCTCATTCCAATTATAGATGCTCTTAGCCAGGAACTCATTAGAATAGATATTCTCCACAAGATCCCGAAGTTTTTCAAACTGACTGTTCTCGTTCAGCTGATCATAGTTAAAGTAAAACTTTCGATACTGCTGATCGATCTGATAGTCATTTGTAGTGTACTGCTTGACGATGTTCTTGAAGTCATCCCGGCTTTGATAGTTTGCTGCTGCAATGACATAAGAAGCGCTCTCCAGCATGTGATATTCTGACCGATACCGATCACCAAAGTGTCTCTTGCGGCGTTCCTTGCAAATCTCCGAGATAGACTTTCCTGAAAGCTTGGCTCCAAGATCTTCATTCAGAAGTCGCTCAGTGATCCACTTAATGAAGACATGATCAATAACCTCAAAAGTGTCGCATTGAATTAATGATTCTGGATTGTAGGGCTCCAATGCAGTCTTAACTTGAAGATTTCTGGCCACATAATCGGACAGTTTATCATATCTCTCTCGATATAAGACGTTGTTCATCAGGTTGTCTAGAAATGCGATAATGTTGCCGGATTTATAAGAAACGAAGCTTTTCCAAGAAGGCGGAAGTTCGCCTTGAAGATATCGCTGAGTGTAGGTTACGAACATTGTTAGGACTAGTTTCTCCAGCGTTAGCTTCACATCGGTATAGCCAAACTGCTCTTCACAAAGCTGCCAAAAGGCATCCAGGAGGCCATACTTTTCAAATTCCTGCAGGAATTTATTCTCTTCAAAGTCTCCATCAGAAAGAACTACACGAACAACTTCATCGAAGAATGCAATTCTAGTTTTACAAAGAACGCTCATAAGAGCCACTTCAATGCTTTCTTTGGTAAAGTTCTCGAGTTCGAGATCATAGAACTTTTGAGTTCGCTCCTTCGCTCCGAAGAACTTGATATATTTCTGTATAACCGGCTTGTACTTCTGGTCAATACCAAGGTCCACGGTCAACAGTGAAGTTCTGTCGGCAAAAAAATGTTTTGAGTAGAGAAGGATATCTTCTAAATGATTGTCCCTTACCTGGGGGCGAGGAAAGGGGGCATAAATCAGATAGTTGTTTGTTCTATCAACCCGTTCCAAAAAGTGCTTGGTGGAAAAATTGGTTGCCCTTCTCGAGATGATAGATTTTGGCATTGGATAACTCCAATGATTCTACATCTTCAACAAATTCAGCATTGTCATCGTACCAGAAGACAAGCTTGCGAGTATCCCCAGCAAACTCATGATTGAGCTTATCTGTTATTTGTTTTAAATTCAGTTCTGCCATTTAAGACCCTCCTTTCGTCAAATTTTTGCCAGCACATCAAGCTTCTTTCCATCTCGATCGGTCTGAACTTTTTCGTAATTCACTTTGACACCATCATCTAAATCAATCGAAATGCGCGCTAAAGCAAGATGAGCGATTTTCTCATCATATTCTTTGGTTTCTTGTAGTTGCTTGATCATCTTTTCTTTGCGTTTTGTCGCTGCAGTAACTTCGCGAGCATCTCTGCTGTTGTCAATGGTGTCTTGCATTCTGGAGATTTCATTTTCATAAATACGCTGCACCTTATGCAGGTAATCAATTCGTAAATTTCCAATGGTATTTTTGTCATATCGATGAATATAAATTAAAGCTTTAAATCCATTTTGTTTACCGCTATCAAAGAGCCAATAGATTGGTCGCTTCTGATACATCTGACAGTGATCTTTGAAGAAGTCTTTTACAAAGTAGTCCCTGATTACTTCTCGGGAGCTTTTACCCTTTCCGCCGAGAGCGTTGGAAATAAAGTTAAGGTTGTCCTCAAGAGTTTTTGAGCCATACACGCCTTTTATAAACTCAATTAGACGGCTTACTATATCATCTTGAAAATATTCTTCATCCGTAATTGGGAGAATATTATCCTTATCAGGTAAATAACTACGATAATTATTGATATCCCATTCACCACCTGCATACATAACTCCATCATTATCAGCACTGTAACGACCTAAAATGCAACCAATTGCATAAGACACCAAGCTACGTATATCTCGTATATAAGCAGCTTTTTGAATGGTAATGTCAGTTTCATTTGTTTCAGGAAACAACTCTGTATTCAAATCATATAGACTTATAAAACAATCATTTATTCTCTCTTCATTCTCTCTAAGCAAATTAAACTGGTTTAAAGAATACTCTGCCCAAATTGAAAATTTCTTTGAAATTAAGTTCTCAGTGCATTTCTCTTGATAAAAATTGCCAATCAAGGGATGTCGCTTAAATTCCCATGAAGTTTCAAATGAGTCCCATTCTTGTTTTGCGATTGCAATGTTTTGCTCAATAATGGTTGGATCAACATTTTCCAAGCCCTTAGTTGGTAATCGTGATAATACACCAGTACCACAGCTAATTGTAGGATTAAGTGCTTGTATCAAAAAATCAGCAACTTTTGTATTAAGAAATCCTAAGACTTGCATTAATTTAGTGGATTCAGTATGAAACATTGCTGGACCTTTGAGAGTAAAAATATTTCCTTTAGGCATGTATCTAAGGCTTAATCTTCCCATACATACCTCTGCCCAAGTTATGCCTTCTTGAAAATATCTATCTTTTCCATTGCTTGCATATTTAGGATATTTCGACATCCCTAAAACACCTTGTTCGTCATACCTAACCACTAAATCATTGTTGCCATACCACCTTCGGTATTCTCCACCTTTCGATATTGGAACAAACTTTTTACCTGATCGATTGAATTGTTCCAATGATTCCATACTAAATGCTATATCATTATATGATACCTCATGCCAGTTAAAAATGTATCCTTCATCATGTCCTGTTAACAAACCATAACAAGAAAAATACTTATCACCAATCGACGGATTTTTAGAAAACTCTTCAATTACTGAGTGTTTTAACCAATATGCAATAGGATTACGAGGAACTAACGCAAAATCGTCTTGCGACGCGATGAAGTGAAGATCATTTGGCAATTTCGATACAGAATTTAGAAATCGTATTTTCTTTTCTTCTTGGTTTGCAAAATTAATTAATCGAATGTACCTCCCAACTCGAATCGGTGCTTTACATAAAACGAATGCAACTGTTTGAACTACTTCTCCACCAATCTCGTCAAAAGCACGAGCACCGAGGTGTGCCATATTTATAACGCCTGTATTCTCTAGGATTTTTATTCTTAACTCCTCATAACTATTTAAAAACATCCAAGCATGTTGTGTTATCATTGTTTGATATCCACCTGCACGAGAAAATTCTAAACATCTTTCTATAAAAACTGCAAATAAATCACGTTTACTATTCGGATATACTCTTTTAACGTAACCTGCGAGTTTTGCTCCCATTCCACCATTTCCCATGTAAGGTGGATTAGTTACAACCACGTCATACTTACGCGCCATGGTTTCACCTAAATTGATTAACAACTCTAATAAGTCTCTTGCAATCTCAAATCCAATAGAATCCAGTGATAATTGTCCATCCATATCTACGCCATTTATGAACTTATGCAACAGATCCCAGTTGTAGTTTTCAACAGAAATAATTGAGCCATATTCCTTGGCGTCTTTGTAACAATCAATTAACCCTTGGATTTGAAGTAGAGCAGAATTTTTCTCCATAGCACTGAGTCCTGAACCAAAATATTGTAGGTGGTTTCTGTCAATAGGATTACTTTCTTGAATAGCATAGATATGACATATAGTCTCGTCATTCAAAATTCTTCGGCTAAACTGTCTTGCTTTCATCATTACGGCAAAATAAGTAAGTTGATACGCTCGATTATCTATATCAAGCCCATATAAATTATTCTCAATAATGCTTTTTGCAGCATCGCTTTGGTTATAACCAAAACTTTCGTATATTTGCATTAAAACATCAAATGCATAAACTAAGATGTGGCCACTCCCCATCGCGGGATCTATAACTTTGATATCCTCTGGTTTAATGCCTTTATATTCCTCACGGATTTTATTAAGTTGTTTTCTTACATCTTCTTCCTGTTCAGCTTCATCCAGGTAGTATTTCCAATTCGACTTCAATTCCTCGTTAGGATGACCTTCCAGCCACAAACGACCCAGACTGTTTTCAACCATGTACCGGACAATCCAATCAGGAGTAAACAGCTGCGTTGCTGCAGGTATACGTTCTTTCGTTATTTTGACATTCTTTTTTAAAAGAGCAAAAGTTTCATCTTTTGGCTCAGTATTGTAATACTGATAAAGCCATCCAATGATTTCAACCTGTCCCTCTTTGGATACATTGAAATCATCTTCATCGATATCATTAACTAAGTGGTAGATTACGCCTTCTTTGTCTGTGAATGAGACGTTAAGCAGCAATTCAGTGTAGTCACTTGTTTTTTCAAAGAGTTCTGGTAGGTTAGAATTTAGTGCATTACACTGCTTAATGAAAAGCATACGAAACAGCTCATCTAGCTTATTTTCATGTTTCAACTGAATGATTCTGTCTTTTTCATAAGCAGAATAATCCAGATTCACCTCTTGAGCATGAGTGACTAAGTCCGGCTCAGCTTTTCCATTACTCTCAGAAGAAAGGACTCGAATCCTTGTTGGAAGATAGTCATTTACTTCCATGAAGCGAATAGCTATCAATCGGTTGAACCAGGTATACGCTACTTCTTCAATGACATTCTTGTAAGCCGTAGCGTGATCGCTTTGTTTGGCTTTCCGCAGGATCTCCTCAACCAGCTTCTTGCGCTGATCAATCGCAATACCACTTATGGAACTCGGCTCCTTGGTTCCAATATCGAAAAACTGAACCGTTTGTGTAGACTGGGGAAGTGGACTCTTGCTCTCTTTTTCCGTAATCCCCAAAAGACCTGCTTTATAGTTAATATCAGCGATGAGCTTATTTCTTGCCCATATTGCAAAATTCTTGATAGCTGTCTTATTCATGTTTCTCCCTCTTAGAACTCAATATTGATGATGGTATCCTGATCGAGTTCCTTCATGATTTGTTCTCGTAGTTCGCTGATGTACTTATCAAGATCCTGCGTAGACTCGATCTGCCAGGATGAAGTCAAGCTAACATTTTTTATGCTGATGATCTTTTGTTTTTTGACTGGTGGTTTTAGATCATCACCGTCATTGCCATAAGGCGGCGTATCCTCAGCAATCTTTTCATCTTTCTTGGCCATTTCATTTAGTAGCCTAACTTTAAGAGCATCGGCTTCAATCTTTACATTCTGAAGCGTAGCGACATTATTGCAGGTTGTAGCCTTATCATGGATTTCTCTGAAAAGCTTGAGGTATCTGTCTTTCAGCTCATCTTTATATGGTTTTGAGTTTAGAACTTCAAATACCCGATCTTTTGCCTCCTCAATTGCTTTAAGTATGGGAGCTTCCATTTTGGTCAATACGGCCATATAAGCACCCCTGAATTGGCTGAGAAGATCAGGCAGTTTTGGGATATCACTGTAAGGTATGTCCTTTTTCAAGATTGCCTTGATATCCCGAACCGTTTCCTCGACTTTGTCATCAACAATGAATGTCTTACTTTCATCGTAGATTTTCATCATCTTTAATGCATCTTCAAAGATTTTCTTTTGTTCTCCGGCAAAGAAGGCTTTGACTGGTTCAAAGTTCTCAGCAAAATCCACAAAAACGTCACGATCTGCATGAATCTTTCTGAAGAACTCAGAAGGATATTGAATCTGTATGATTGCTCTTAGGAGTCCTTTCCCAGAGAGAAGAGTATTCTTCCCTGGGAAGCTAAGGTTGTTGAACATGATCTCAATCTTTTCCAGTTCAGTTTCAAGGCTACGGCTGTAGCCTTGGAAAGATTGCATCATGGAATCATCATCGTCATTGATGCTTGATACACCGAAGAGTTCTTTCATGACTTCACGGACGGCCTTCTTTTCTTCGATGCCAGCTTGCTGACGTCGTTCCGTTAGAAGTTTCTCAACATATTCCTTCTTAGTGATGTAGCGGATGAGTTCATCTTCTGACTTATTAAGAAGTGTGATAGCCGCACCGTTAACAGTCAGTGCGATGTCTCCGTTCTTGAATAGTTTTGCTACGAGCCATTCCACGTCATCTTCTACAAATCCATAAGGCGCTTTCATGAACCGATCCATAAGACTCTTCATAGAAGTCTTAGTGCGCATTGAAGAATTGGTAGCGATAAAACTTAACACATCATGGATCGCATGAGGATTTACTTCTTGACCGCCTTCTAATCCAAAGGATTGCTGATTGGATGATTTGAATAACGCTCGAATATTTGCCTCATTCATGGCAACATCGATGTAGGCCAACTTATGATAAACGGTAGAGACCAGCCGCCCCAACGCATCATTGATGCGGGAGGAAACCTCTTTCGCAGCGATCTGAGCCCGATCCCCGTTAACATAGATTGCGGCATTCTTCATGGATTCCTGCAGAAATAGCTTGGCGTTTCCGTTTCTCTCACGCATTTCAATGCGCTTGGCTTCTTTTATCTGCTCGAACTTTGCGAGCTTATTAGATGTTGTGAGCCTCAAGTATTTCTCGATCTTCAGAGCGCTTCTAAGCTCATTGAGGAATGCTGAATCATTCGGGAGAACTGCCAGAACTTCCTTACCCTGTCCGGAGATCAGGCGAAGTGTGGTTTCGTCATCTCCATATTCATAGCTGGGTGTCAGAATGCGAACACCAATGTCATTGTTCTGATTGGATTTATACGGACGATCATCTACGATCTGATTAAAAGCAAAATTATAGCGCCCATTATGTTCCGGATACCGGTATTTCTTGTCGTTAAAGATGTCTTCAAAAATGATTTCTGAAGCTTTGCTAATGACCTCTGCCATCTCAACATTCTGGTTTTCGATTTCTCGATTGATTTCCTGCTCTTCATCTGTCAGAAAAACATAGTTGTCGCCATTTTTCTGGACAAGCATCTGACGAACCAGGACTTTCAAAGCTTCTTCGGCACGCTTCTTTAGAGCAATACGGTCTGTGTCGATGTCTGAGATCATCAAGCTGGTAATGTTGTCGATGTTTGCGGCGATCTCTTTGACATACTTGATCATGAAAAGTGTCTTCAAGACGTTGACATTGAAGTTGTCTGCCTCATTGTCAGGATTGATATAGCTGTTGTCAGCCGCTCTGGAAATAACGCCTTTATGGCTATGATCGAGGAATTGATGGAGCGCATCATAAAAAACGTTGAAGGGGATCAAAGCACCGTGCTCACGCTCCATGAGTTTCATGGCGGATTCCTTGAATAGTGCGATCATGGAGCGTTCACCTTCGGACAGGTGCTTCCCTGACGCACCATGAGTACGGATGGAAGTCAGTACACTTGCCAACAGATTAAACTGATAGGGCACAAAGGGATAGACTAAAGCAAAGTCGTGTTCATTGGCATAGAGCTTTTTCTCAACGCCATCATTGAACACAATCAAGTTCTTGATTATGGTGGATTTCTGTTCGTAAAGCAGCCGCAAGGTCTGCTCTGCTGTTGTAGTCTTGTCCAGGATTCTTTTCTTGATGACTTCATCCACATTCGCAGACGACAAGGAGAGACGTGTGTCAAAACGTCCCTGGATCTTGGAGAAATCATTCCCTTTAGTTTTGGTGATAGAGTCAATGTCTTGCTGGCTGGTAACAATGATCCAAACCTTGCCGCGACAAGCTGTTCCCAGATCTTCAGTTACTGTCTGGAGGTTCAGCATAAGCTTGGAATCATCACCTATGTATTGGCCAATCTCATCCGCCAGGAAGACCAAATGATGATTACGGCCTTTGTGATCCAGATATTCTTTTACCATCTTGGCAAAGTTCTCGATGCTAATCTGATAGGGTTCAATGGCTTTTTCACACCAATTGCGGGCAGCCGATTCAGTCATGAAGCGCATGTCCTCTAACACGTTCACTATGGTATCCTGGATGAAATCAAACTTGTTTCTGGATTCGATCCAGGACTTCCCGAATTCATCTTCGAATTTCTCTTTAAACTCGTCGTAGCGACCTTGCTCAGTGAGCTGCCGTTCCAGATCTGCCAGAGCAGGAATCGATCCGCAGAAGCCCTGCATCTCATTGAAGACTTTGAGGAATACCGAGACAATGGCATCCTTAGTCTGTTTTCCGGCCATCTCGCTCTTGGAGTCAATATTAAAAAGAACCACATCCGTAGGCACACTCGCCGCCAACTTCATGTCAGCGAGGACCATGGGATCGATGATCTTCTTGTCATCTTTGAAATAGTCAATGGCTTTCTTGCCGTTGACTTCCTTGTTTTCAAGTAAGTAAGAAAGGATTTTCAAGAAGTGGGATTTACCGCTTCCAAAGAAGCCGGAGATCCAGACACCTATTTTGTCAGTGTGTCCGTTGATTCCCTTTTTGTAACTGGCGAAGAAATCCGTGAAGTGCTTTTGCAGCTCTCTGGTGACCACATACTCTTCCAGTTCTTGTTTGATATTTTCATCGTCTGCCTGACCAACCTTGATGACACCTTTAATATCACGGTCAATGGGCTTTGCAAACATATCTTTGATAAACATCTTCATCCCCCTAATTTACCAGCTTGAAAGCTCTATAATAGTTATCGTCTTTTATTGTTGAGAAAAGGACCAGTTCCTGGCCATCGTATTTCCCGGGATAAAACAGCACCACCGGCACACGATCCAGTGTCTGATGCAGGTTATTCAACACCTTATGTGACCGTAGGATCGGATAGCATTTACCGATTCCCACAAGAAACACCACCGCATCCTCGGGTGTATTTTCCTGGATGTGCTTAACGATAAGGCTATCCGCGTCATTGATCTTTAAGAGGTTACCAACGGACTTGATGATCCGCTCAAAACCTTTCTTTTGCTCAAATACAAAACACTGCTCCAAGAAGCCTTCTTTTAACAAGATATCGATGATGATGTCATATAGATCGAACACCACCAGCTCAAATCCATCGGTGCCTCGGGAGTTCTTGTTTTTCATATAGGCAACGCGTTCTCTGACAACGAGCTCTTTTTCTGCTGGATAATCGAAGACGTAATAACCGACCTCATTTCCCAGTCCTTTGTTTTGCCGGAAGCTTTCGCTTTTAATCAAGCGTTCGGCTAAATCCAAGCGTTCTTCCAAGCTAGCCATCATCTCACCCCCATCAAAGCACGGAGTGTCATTTCCATGCCACAGTCTTTGAGCTTTTGTTCCAATGAACGATCCAGAATTGGTTTCATAATTATCTTTGTTCCCCTGGATCTACTCAAAATACCTGAGTCCATTAACACGGTCTTATAACTGTTTCCTAGTGTTTTTAAAGTATAATCCGTCCACTTGGCAACTCGTTCATTCTGGATTTGTTTATCTTTGAAAAATATACTTATATCGCTGTCTGAGATATCATTGATCCCAATGATCAGCTTTTCACGGTAGACTTCATACATGAAATCAAAAAACAGCGAGTCGCTTTCCATGACCGCAACAAGAGCAATCAGCTTTTGATTTGTAACGTCACATTGCTCAAATAAACTATAAAATCCTACATCCAGGGCTTTAACCCGCGAGGACACAGTGTTAAAAATCTGGATGGCTCTGGCTTCAGTGGAAGCCGAGAATATATTTTCTTTTATATTTAAACTTTTGATTTCAGGTAAGGTTTTGCCTGAATTCATAAGGCTTATCGTTTTTTTGAATTCTGAAAACCAAAATAGCAGTTTCACCATTCCGGCACTATATTTCTTTCTTAGCATTCATGAGCCTCCTGACAATTAAATTTAAATGCAGTAATAGCCTACTTTTGGGTAGGCACAATTTCCATAATGTCTCCAAAATCACAATCAAGCACTCGACAGATCTTAACGAGCACTTCCATGGAAATATATTCGTTATTTGACAGTTTGGTGAGGGTGTTTGGACTTATTCCTGTGGCAATTCGAAGCTCCGTTTTTTTCATTCTTTTATCGATCAGAAGTTTAAAGAGTTTGCTGTAGCTGACATCCATAAATTCATACCTCGTTAATAAGGATTACAATACAATGCGCACTTATTTAATTATATCACGATGAATTCTCAAATGGCAGAAAAATATATAGATATTTGCGAAATCCTCTTCGAAAATCGTTTATTCTATACAGGATTACGATTATAGGTGTGAATATCTATTGACAAGGCATTAAAAAAGCCGATTAAATAATTTTCAGCGGCATTATAGCTTCCTCTTTGATATATGTTTATTTTCTCCCCACAAACCATCTCCCCAGGTTTGTTCCGCTCAATCACTGCTATTCCAGCTCTATAGCAATGCAATTTGTATACGATGTTAGCGAAATTTCATCTGAATAATATCTTTGTTTCCTTTGAAAATAATATCGGGATTTTTATCCTTATCCGATAGCAACATCGAAGCACCAATCACTTCTATCGAATACTCAAAGCCATTGTAAACAAAACTTAAAGAATCTGAGGTCAAAGCTAAATCAACCGATTTCGAATCATTTTCAAGCTTCATTACAAAGCCAAAATCACTTGTGGGAAAACTCCACTCTAATCCTTCCGGACTAAAGACGCATAACACCTGAGCTTGCTGCCCTAAACCCCATTTTACCAAAAGCCTGTCGTCTTTCTCTAAAACCTCTATCGTCTCAAAAGTAATCTCTTGACCGTCCGGATCAACAGGATAAATTCCTGCCAAAACACCATTTCCACTCCACCGGTTGCCATCCATAACAGGTAAATTGTCATAGACCAAATAAGACAGGTCGCATACTTCGTCTAAATATCTCTCTTTGTAATTCTCGTTAAAAATATAGATATCCCTTATCCGGAAT
>Ga0136715_1000138_pt1 | contig 14617 bp, 16 predicted proteins | sample SedPBSmetaG_FD_104916 | JGI IMG/M metagenome (GOLD analysis project Ga0136715, IMG submission 104916) | Freshwater sediment bacterial and archeal communities from Indian Creek, Illinois, USA to study Microbial Dark Matter (Phase II) -... | ecosystem: Environmental > Aquatic > Freshwater > Creek...
ATGCGGATCTACTCGCTCAAACCACGGACGCTGCGGCCCATCCCGATGCCAAGAGCGCTCTGCAGGAGCTTGCACCGGAAGCGGTGAGCTATACTCTTCTCAGTCATTGCGGCCCAGACCATGATCGAACCTATCGAGTTGAGGTTGTTGTGCGGGGACGTCGGATGGGTATCGGTAAGGGTAGGAGCAAAAAGCAGGCCGAGCAGGCGGCGGCAGAAGAGGCCCTACGAAATCTCCGTGTATAGCCTAGCAATACTCCCTCTGTGCACGCATATACTTGACTGTGTCTTGTGCAGTAGAGGAGGAGATGTAGTTGGATGTTTTGAAGGTTTCAGCTAGTTCTAACCCCAAGTCAGTGGCAGGCGCCCTAGCGGCCGTGCTTCGCGAACGAGGAACAGCAGAACTTCAGGCCGTAGGAGCAGGAGCAGTAAACCAAGCGGTCAAAGCAATCGCTATCTGTAGGGGCTTTGTCGCCTCTAACGGCCTCAATCTGGTGGCAACCCCGGCTTTCGCCGACATTCACATTGAGGGGGAAGAGCGAACGGCCATTCGCTTCATCGTTGAGCCCAAGTAAGTGGCTAGCGCCAACAATCCTAAGGTATGGACACCTGTTGCACTGCAGCAGGTGTTTTGCCGTGTGTGGTTTCCCTCGGTCCTTAGCTCTGCTAGAATAGAGGAGTGTTAGGGGGTGTGCCTGTGCGAATGAAACGAATTGAGATCAGTGGGTTTAAATCCTTTGCGGACAAGACTGACTTTGAGTTAGGTGAAGGATTGACCGCAGTTGTGGGGCCTAACGGGAGTGGCAAGAGCAATCTGGCTGAGGCCGTCAAATGGGTGTTAGGGGAGCAATCCGCCCGACTCCTAAGAGGCACGCGCATGGATGACGTCATCTTCTGCGGCACGGAAAAACGCAAGGGCGTCGGCCTCGCCGAAGTCACCCTCGTGTTTGACAACGCCGACAGGCGGCTACCGATAGATCCTAGCGAAGTGTCGATTACTCGCCGCGTGTATCGCTCCGGGGATGCGGAGTATTTCATTAACCGCAAGGCGTGTCGACTTAAGGATATCGCCGAGTTGTTTTTGGACACCGGTATCGGCAAAGACTCCTACTCTTTTGTCGGCCAAGGGCGCATGGAAGAAATCCTCAGCTCTGATCCGCGCAACCGTCGCGTTATCTTTGAGGAGGCAACGGGAATCTCGCGTTACAAGCTGCGTAAAAAGGAAACCGAGGCACGGCTCAGCGACACAGAAGCTAATTTGCGTCGCCTTCAAGACATTGCTTGGGAGCTCGAAACACAACTCAGACCGCTGATGGCTGAAGCGGAACGCGCGAGGCAGTATCTCCACTTGGTGGAGACCCGCAGCAAGTGGGAGAAGGATCTGCTGTTGTATGAGGTGGCGTTAGCCGAGCGACAACACTTAAGCTTAAGGACGCAAGGTGAGCGTCTGCAGGATGAAATTCTTCACGCCGAGTCACGCATAGCTGTACAAGAAGCTGACGAGGCGAGCAGTGCACTTTACGCGAGTGCTGCCTCGGCTATCCTCGGGGATGTTGAGAAGACCCTGCTTGAACACACGCTTCGCTGTGAGCAGCGCAGCGAGCGGCTTTGCGACACACGGCGCGAGTATGAGCGCGCACTGGCGCGAGAACGGCAACTAATCGAGATGCAGGCACGGCTAGGGGAGGACGAAAGTCGACTGGCGTTAGAGTTGTCAGCAGCCGAAGCCGAACTAACCACCATGCAGAGGGCGCTCCAGCAAAAATCGCATGAGCTCATGCAGTACGCGGCGCCGGATGCAAACGATTGCTCGGCGGGCGAGGACGACCGAACTGATAGTCTAGCTGTCATCGAGGAGCAATTACTGCGTATACGCGGCGACTTGGCCGCTATCGAGCAGAAGGAGCAGACTCTCGACGAGGTTAACGCGAGAAAATCAGATCAGCACAAAGACATATTGGTTAGGCTCGCAGACAAGCATGAGCAACGCGAAAGAGAGCAGCAGGAGTACAAAGAGCTGTCCTTGCGCCTAGGGCAAACGAAAAGTGAACACAGCATGATTACCGCAGCGCTCAAGCAACTGCATGGCGAGATCAGAACGCTCGAACAAGCGCTGCAGCGTGCCGAAGGAGAAGCCCACAGCGCAGAAACGCGGCATCGTGCGCTTCAGGCAAGCGAAGCACAGCTCGAAGGTTTTAGTCGCGGAGCGCGATATGTGTTAAGCACGAACATACCGGGGGTACTTGGCGCGGTCGGCAGGTTGATCTCGACCAAGGAGCAGTACGAAGTAGCGATAGAAGTAGCGCTCGGAGCGGCAATAGGCGATGTCGTTACCGACAGAGAGGCCACAGCAAAGCAAGCTATTGCGCTCTTAAAAGCAAAAGGGCAGGGCCGTGCTACCTTTTACCCCCTTGACACCATGAAACCCAGGGCTTCCCGTGAGTTCCCGGCGCACCTTACGGGGGTGCAGGGGTTCCTTGGTCGCGCTGTAGACCTCGTGGACTACCCCCCTGAGCTTGAATCGGTCATTAGGCAAACACTAGGCAGTGTTCTCTTAGCTACGGGACTTGACGAGGCGTCCGCAGTTGCTGCACGTACTGGGTACACTTGGCGCGTCGTCACACTAGACGGAGACGTCATCCTGCCCGGTGGGTCGCTGACCGGCGGCAGCCGTCCCGAACGCCAAGCTTGGCTGCTGTCACGCCGCAGGGAACTCGAGGAAGCCGCCCGCACTTGGGGGGACAAGCGCTCCGCGCTGGAAAGCGTCTGTGGTCAACTGGCAGTCAAGCGGACAACAGCGGAAGAACTGGCTGCGAGTAGCAGGCTGTTAAGTGCGCAAACTGCAGAGCAAGAGCAGACCGTGCAAAAAGCACAGCAACGACTGGCACGCCTCTCGGAGGAGCATCGATACCTGACGGGCGAATGCGCCGCCGTAGATACAGAATTGTCGCGGGTGTTGAGTCTACGCGGCGACTTACGTAACGAGTTCGCTAACCTGAGGGCTGTTTCTGAGAATCTTACTATGCGACATGCAGAAGTTAAGAGCAAGGTCGAAGAGTTAGCACAAGTACAGGCCGAGAACAACGTACGGCGATTAGAGCTAACTGTGGAGACTCTCAGGTTAGAGTCGCAGGTTGCGCAACTAGAAGGGCAGATAGCTGAGCGGAAAAAGAGCGTAGTCGCGGCTCGCCTGCGCCGCGACGAATGGGCGCGAGAAGTAAGCATGGCCACAGACGCGACGTCGGACTTTAGGCAACGGGCTATCTCGCTGCAAGGTGAGATTAGCCTCTTGCAGGTGGAGATCGAAACACTTACTAGGCAAGCAGAGCAAGGCCGTAAGGCGCAGGAAGTCCACAGAGTCGCACAGGCAAAACTGCAGGCTACACTCTTGGAACTGCGTCGCGAGCTCAACAATGCCAAGCAGAAGTTCCACAACGTCGAACTACGGACGGAGCGAGTTCGGGCCGAGGAAGACTTCGTCAAACAACAGCTACGGCAACGATTCGTTGGCGCAGAAGGGCTTAGCAGCACGCTCGGCAGTAGGGGAGAAGCCGAAGCGGCGATGCATGAGCTAGACGCACATCTAAATGAGCTCGGTCCTGTACGGGTATCTGCGGTCTCGGAGTGCGAGCGCCTTGGCGAGCGCATCGCTTTCCTCGCTCGCGAGCAGGAAGATTTGCGCCAAGCGGCACAGCAGTTGCAGGGTGTGATGGCGGAGCTTGACCAAGTGATGGGCGATAGATTCGTGTCGGGATTCAAACTCATCCAGAAGGCGTTTTGTGACGTTACCACACGGTTGTTCGGAGGGGCCACGGCAAGTCTCTATCTCAGCGACCCCGAACGACCGCTGGAATCGGGTATCGAAGTGGACGTGCAACCTTTCGGCAAGCGTCTACAAAGTATAACTTTGTTGTCCGGAGGTGAACGCGCGCTTGTGGCGCTATCATTGCTGTGTGCTGTGCTGAAAGTGAAACCGACTCCATTTTGTGTGCTAGACGAAATCGACGCGCCACTCGACGAAGCCAATGTAGAGAGGTTGATCACAGTCCTCAGGGAACTGTGCGTCCATACGCAGTTTTTAATCATAACACATACGCGGGGCACGATGATGGCCGCCGACATGCTCTACGGCGTAACAATGCGCGAAGAAGGCGTGTCCAAGGTGCTCGCGGTCAAAGTGTCCGAGATAGCGGGAGCATAGGAGAGTGGATATCATAGGGTTCTTGCACAAGCTTGCGGATAGCTTGGCCAAGACTCGCCATGGGTTCTTGGCGAAACTTGATGCGGTAGTTACCGGGCGCAAGATAGACGATTCCCTTTATGAGGAATTAGAAGAGCTTTTGATCCTGCATGACGTCGGAGCTGTCGCCAGCGCGAAGCTCATCTCTGAGCTTCGCAGGCTGGTGCGCGAGAGAAAGGTGCTTGTCGGCCAAGAGCTGCGGCCCCTGCTCCAAGAGATCATCGCCAAGCGACTAGGCGAGCGATCAGAGATTGCGCTGCAGGCCGGAAACCTCAACATCATGTTAATCGTGGGCGTAAACGGCGTCGGGAAGACTACAACTATCGGCAAGCTGGCGCAGCACTACCGCGAACAGGGACTAAAAGTGATGTGCGCCGCAGGGGATACATTTCGCGCGGCAGCCGCGCAGCAACTCGAAATCTGGGGCGAGCGCGCCGGGGTCCCGGTCATAGCTCATGCTATCGGAGGCGATCCAGCCGCCGTTGTTTACGACGCTTTGCATTCGGCCCGCGCCAAGCAAGTAGATGTTCTGCTCATTGACACGGCCGGACGACTGCACAACAAGGCCAACCTTATGCAGGAACTCGGTAAGATGCGACGCATCATTGAGCGCGAAGCGCACGGCGCATTGCGGGAGGTGTTACTGGTCGTTGACGCTACCACCGGTCAAAACGCGCTCAGCCAAACCAAAGAGTTTGCCGAGATTGTGCCTCTGACCGGTATCATCTTGACCAAACTCGATGGCACTGCTAAGGGTGGCATAGTGCTGGCGATCAAGGAAGAACAACGGGTGCCGATCAAGCTCATCGGGGTCGGAGAAAAGGCAGGAGACCTGCGTCCCTTCGACCCAGTTGAGTTTGCGGCGGCGCTTTTGGCTTGATCTTTGGTGCGCGTCTCGCGCCTGTCAAGCAAAATTACTTGACGGATGTGCGTTCATCTGCTATTCTCATGAAGGCTCGGCAGGAGAGGTGAGCACCGTGAAACAAGGAGTATCGTCCCCAATGGAAATATCGGGGTATGTGCAGATGGGCATGCTCCTAGATTTCTACGGCCGACTGCTTACGGAGAGACAAGCAAAGGCCTGTCGCCTCTACTTTGAAGAGAATCTTTCACTGGGGGAAATCGCCGCGGAGCTGTGTATTAGCCGGCAAGCCGTTCATGATACGTTGCGTCGGGCTCATCAGACGCTGCTTGGGTATGAAGAGAGACTTAGGCTAGTCGCCCGTTTCTCCGAGCAGCAGCTAGCACTGCGGCATCTAAGAGAGCTGGTGCTGCAAGGGCAAACTGCCGCCGCTCTGCCGCTGCTAGAGAAGCTCATCGCCGAGGAGGAGAGTTATGCTCAAGAGTCTAGGTGAAAGGCTGCAGGCTACCTTCAAGAAACTGCGGGGCAAAGGCAAACTCACCGAGCAGGATGTAACTGAAGCCATGCGTGAGGTGCGCATGGCGCTCCTTGAGGCTGACGTCAACCTCAAGGTGGTGCGTGATTTTATCGCGGCAGTGAAAGAGCGCGCGGTGGGTAAAGAAGTGCTCGAGAGCTTAACGCCTGGGCAACTCGTGATCAAGATTGTCCACGAAGAGCTGATTAACCTTCTTGGAGGTACTGCGAGTCGCATCAACCTCTCCCCCAATCCTCCTTCCGTAGTGATGCTGGTGGGATTGCAGGGCGCGGGGAAAACCACACAGGCGGGTAAGCTCGCGCGGCTCTTACGGAAAAGTGGGCGTCATCCCTTGCTCGTCGCGTGTGACGTGTACCGACCGGCGGCAGTACAGCAACTAGAGATTTTAGGTAAGCAACTCGACATTCCCGTTTTCGCGGTTCATGCGAGCAAGAACCCGGTCGAGATTGCCAGCGCGGCCAAGGAAGCTGCCATGCGTCAAGGACGTGACTTGGTCATAATCGACACGGCCGGAAGGCTGCACATTGACGAACGACTTATGCAGGAGCTTAAGGACATCCGCGAGGCTGTACGCCCGCATGAGATTCTCTTAGTGGTAGACGCTATGACCGGCCAAGATGCTGTCACGGTCGCCGAGACCTTTAACAATGCTCTCTCCATTGACGGAATCATCATGACTAAGCTCGACGGCGATACGCGCGGAGGGGCTGCCCTTTCTGTGAAGGCGGTGACGGGTAAGCCGATTAAGTTCATCGGCGTGGGAGAGAAGCTAGACGCCTTGGAGGCATTTCACCCCGACCGCATGGCGTCCCGAATCTTAGGTATGGGCGATGTGCTCTCTCTGATTGAGAAGGCTGAGGAAGCGTTTGATGTCAAACAGGCCGTTGAGTTGGAACGCAAGTTGCGTTCGCAAACCTTTACACTGGAGGATTTTCTTGCTCAACTGCAGCAAATGCGCAATATGGGACCTTTAGACCAACTATTGGGCATGATTCCTGGGCTAGCACACGCTGGGAAACTAAAAGATCTACAGCTTGACGAACGCGAACTCAAGCGCGTTGAGGCTGTGATCTTTTCAATGACCGTTGCGGAGCGTCAGCGACCGGAGCTAATCGACGGTAGCAGGCGCAAGCGTATTGCGCGTGGCAGCGGTACAGAGGTACAAGACGTCAACCGCCTACTCAAGCAGTTTGAACAGGCGCGCAAGATGATGAAAAATTTTGCCGATATGGGCAAGCGTAGCGGCAAGAAAGCGAAGTTTCCGTTCTCTTAGGGAACACTTGAAAGGGGGTGACACTGATGGCAACAAAAATACGACTCAAGCGCATGGGCGCAAAGAAAGCCGCCTTCTACCGCTTAGTCGTCGCTGACTCTCGTTCACCTCGCGATGGGCGCAATGTCGAGGAGGTCGGCTTCTACAATCCGGTGATGAATCCGGCCGTAATCGAGATAAATCGCGAGCGGATAGACTACTGGCTGAAGCAGGGTGTGCAAATGTCGGACACGGTGCGGAGCATACTCTATCGTGCCGGAATGCTCGAGAAATCCTAAGACTCGGGGAGGTGGCTCTCATGCGTGAGTTAGTGCTGTTTATTGCCAGGTCTTTGGTTGCTCATCCGGAGAAGATTACAGTGACAGAAGTACAGGGCGAGGAAGGCCTTATTCTAAAGTTGTCTGTGGCTAGTGAGGACATCGGCAAAGTGATTGGCAAGCAAGGGCGCATTGCTAAGGCCATCCGCACTGTGGTGAAAGCGGCTAGTAGAGACGACCAGCGCGTCTTGGTGGAAATCGAATCCTAAGTCTCTTGCACGAGAGAGGTTATTGCATGTCGAGCATCGAGCAACCTTTTGTCATTGTGGGCCAAGTCGTTGGCGTTTTCGGCCTCGAGGGGGAGATTAAGGTAAAGTCCCTCTCCGACCACCCCAGAAGATTCACTGACATGCCTGGCCAACGCATGCTGTGGCGAAACAGCGACACGTTTCGCCGCGTAGTGGTGCGCTCCGTGCGTCCACTCGGCCGTAATTTTGTCTTGGCGATAGATGGCTATCGCTGCCGCGCGGAGGCCCAAACACTTGTGGGTGGCGAACTGGTAGTCACCGCCACTGAGGTCTTGCCTTTACCGGCGGGTTCCTATTACTGTTTCCAGCTCATCGGACTTACCGTCTTGGATGAGAGTGGGGCGACAGTGGGGACAGTGCGTGAGGTGCTGAAGCTTCCGAGCAATGACGTCTATGTTGTGGAGAGTCCCGGGGGTGACATTCTTCTGCCCGCGCTGAAGAGCATTGTCAAGGAGATTAACCTAGCCGGGGCATACATGTCGGTCACACGGCCTTAGGGGGTGGAGGATGACGCGTGAGGGTCGATGTACTCACTTTGTTTCCCGAGATGTTTTCCGCTGTGATGCACACGAGCATCATGAAGCGCGCTCGCGAACAAGGGCTGTTAGATGTACGCCTCACCGACATTAGGGATTTTGCCTGGGACAAACATCGCGTAGTCGACGACTACCCCTTTGGTGGTGGCGCCGGTATGCTCCTAAAGCCCGAGCCTGTGGTTATGGCCGTAGAGTCTGTAGTCAGGCAGGCGCAAGCAGACGGTTTCTGTGCGAGCAGGGTCATATTGATGAGCCCGGGCGGCGTTGTATTGACTCAGGCCCGAGTGGTTGATTGGGCAGATTCTCGACATCTTGTGTTGATCTGTGGCCACTACGAAGGCGTTGATCATAGGGTGTCGCAACTAGTGGTGCATGAGGAGATTTCGGTGGGAGATTATGTGCTGACCGGGGGGGAATTGCCCGCCATGATTGTGATCGATTGTGTGGCGCGCCTTTTGCCGGGCGTGCTGGGGTGTAGCGAGTCGACGGTTGAAGAGTCGTTCTCTGGGGATCACCTGCTGGAGTACCCGCAATACACACGACCGCGGGAATTTCGCGGGATAACGGTGCCGGACGTGCTCTTGTCTGGCCACCACAAGGAGATTGCCAAGTGGCGTCGCGGCCACTCTCTGCGTCGGACGCTCGAGAAAAGGCCCGTCTTAGTCCAGCACACGCTTGACAAGCACGACCGCGAGTGCCTTAAGCTTGCTATGAAAGATTCGCCTGATTTTTACAACTTAAGAAAGGAGGGTTTCTAATGGAAGTGTTAAAAAGCATTGAAATGATGCAGCTGCGCCAAGATATCCCTAACTTCAAGCCTGGGGACACAGTGCGCGTGCATGTTAAGGTTGTCGAAGGTGCCAGGGAACGTATCCAAGTCTTTGAGGGTGCGGTCATCGCTCGTCACGGCGGTAGCGTACGTGAGACCTTTACCGTGCGTCGTATTTCCTACGGCGTCGGTGTGGAGCGCATTTTCCCCGTTCACTCCCCACGCATCGAACGCATTGAAGTCATGCGCCGTGGGCGCGTCCGACGCGCTAAGCTGTATTATCTCCGGAGTCTCACCGGCAAGGCGGCTCGCATCAGAGATGTGCGTGGGTAAGGGGGAGCGTCATGTCCAAATCATGGCGTGTTGAGGCCTTAGAGTGGGGCAAGTCCTTTGCCCTAGCGATTATTCTGGCGCTAGTCATCCGCATCTTCCTGATTGAGGTGTACATCGTGGATGGCGTGTCCATGCAGCCGTCGCTTCACCATGGAGAGCGGGTCTTGGTGAATAAGCTGGTCTATCGCTTCACTGAGCCGGGATTTGCGGATGTAATCGTCTTTCGCTATCCGCGCGACCGCGAGCGCGATTTCATTAAACGTGTTGTGGCGGTGGCGGGCCAGACGGTGGAAACACGCGACAGTCACCTCTATGTAGATGGCATGCGGCTCACCGAGCCCTATCTCGATGTTGCCACCCATGGAACATTTGGACCTACTGTGGTGCCTGACGGCACGGTGTTCGTCATGGGGGACAATCGGCAGTTTAGTCTTGACTCGCGCGACCCGGCTGTGGGGTTTGTTCCCATCACTGAAATCAAGGGTAAGGCGATGGTCATATTCTGGCCGTTGCCGGCGCTGCGTCTGGTTCCGCAGTAGCTCTGTGATTCCAGAGGAATCACATACAGGTGCACGGGAGGTTGACATGAGCATCCAGTGGTTCCCAGGCCACATGGCCAAAGCTAGACAGCTCTTATCTGAGTGTATTCCGCTGGTAGATGTGGTTCTCGAGCTACGCGATGCTCGTATTCCTCGGTCAAGCGCCAACCCGCTGCTTGCGCACCTGGTAGGTGACAAGCCGCGGGTTGTTGTGCTGACGAAGCCCGACCTCGCCGATGAGCGTGTGACAGCTCTTTTTGCTGCGGGATTTGAAAGTCAGGGGATCGCCTGTGTTGCGGTTAACGCGCGCGATAACAGGGGCACGCGGCAGTTGTTAGATAGAGCCAAGGAAGTTGCGCAATCAAGCCTTCCCCGTGACCGAGCGAGCGGCAAAACGCTGCGTGCGCCGCGGGTAATGATCGCGGGTATCCCTAATGTCGGTAAGTCTAGTCTTATTAACGCGCTAAGTGGGCGCAAAGCCGCGCGCACCGGGGCAACCCCGGGATTGACACGGGCGAAACAGTGGATACGGCTCCCCTCAGGGTTGGAGCTGCTTGACACACCAGGTCTCCTGTGGCCGCGGCTTGAAGACCCTGAGGTCGCCTTTCGCTTAGCCGTTACCGGAGCCATTGGCGAAGGCGGCTTTGACAACTTGACGTTAGCGGAGCGCTTAGTTCAGTTTCTGGTGCAAGCATATCCTCTCGCTCTCGCCGCAAGGTATAAGGTTGAGGCCCAGCGTGATACAAGCGCAGCAGCCATCCTGCAGGCCATAGGAGAACGCCGCGGATGTCTCGTCGCCGGCGGACAGGTAGATGTTTCTCGCGCCGCAGACCTGCTTTTGCAGGAGTTTCGTCTCGGCAAGCTAGACAGATTCACCTTGGATTCGTTCCTGTGATTTCGCGGAAATCACAGATGTGATTTCTCGGGGGAGTGAAATGACATGCTCCACTTAGAGAACAAGTTCTGGTCACAAGGGTACAGGCGCGTACTTGGCATGGACGAGGTCGGAAGGGGAGCTCTAGCCGGGCCCGTCACCGTAGGCGGAGTTATCTGGCGAGTTTCGCTGAGCTTTCAGTGGCGCGAGGGCGTTACTGACGGAGGCATTCGTGACTCTAAAGCCCTTACTCCCCCCGCACGTGAGCGACTCGCCCGCTTCATTATGGCAGAAGCCGAAGCCTACGCAATCAGCAGTCGTGACCAGTCCCACATCGACGAGTTTGGGATCGTGCATGCCGTACAAAGCTGTCAGCACGAAATTGTGGCCAAACTCGCCCCTGATGTGCTACTGTTAGACGCTTTTGCACTCCCTAACTGCAACCCCACCATTGTGCAGCAAGCCATTGTGCGAGGAGATCAGCTGTCGCTTTCCATCGCCGCTGCGAGCATCATCGCCAAAGTAGCTCGAGATCGTTACATGTGTGAGCTAGATCCGCAGTACCCCGGACTCGGTCTCAAGACACACAAGGGCTATGGCACAAAAGGTCACTACGCGGCACTAGCGGTCTTCGGCCCGTGTGACTTGCATCGCCGCACTTTCTTACGAGGTTGGGACAGGTCCCGTGTCTAGCCGCGGGCTTGGTCGGAGGGGAGAAGAACTCGCCGCGCAGTACTTGACCGCTCAGGGGTACACAATAGTCCGGCGCAATTACCGCGCGCCGCGCGGGGAGATTGACATCATTGCCAGTCGAGACGGCGTATTGCTTTTTGTTGAGGTCAAGTACCGCCAAGACCTTACGCAGGGGCACCCTGCGGAGGCCATTACGCCGCGCAAAATCGCGCGTCTACGTCAGGCGGTAGGAGCCTACTTGGCTAGCGGCGACGCGCCCCCATTTAGCGCCCTAAAATTTGACGCGGTATGCATCATCGAATTCCTGGGGCAGCGACCGCAGCTTGAACTATTCGAAAATATCCTAGGCCCGTAAAAAGAACTCCGCGAACTAGCAGGAGTTCTTGTGTCTTTTAGCGAACATCTGTTCAGTGCTCATTACGCAGTGATACAGGGGTGGTGCAATGCTGGCTAAAGTTTTGGGGTCTACGGTCTATGGAATAGAGGCCTACCTTGTTGATGTCGAGGTGGATGTATCGCAGGGGATTCCGGCATTCGATATTGTTGGGTTGCCGGACACCGCAGTGCGCGAGGCACGTGAGCGCGTGCGCGCCGCGGTAAAGAATTGCGGCTTCGAGATGCCCACGCGCCGCATCACCGTTAACTTAGCCCCGGCAGATTTACGCAAAGAAGGTTCAGGGTTTGACCTGCCGATTGCCGTGGGGCTTTTGGTAGCGTCAGAACAGCTTGATCCCGCTAAAGTCCACAATGTGGTGTTTGCGGGGGAGCTGTCGCTTGATGGTGCCCTGCGGCCCATTCACGGTGCTCTGCCCATGGCTATTGCCGCCAAGCGGGAGGGCAGGCGATTCGTCGTCCCCATCGACAATGTGCGGGAAGCCACGTTGGTAGAGGGGCTGGAGGTAACTTCAGCGCGCAATTTAGCGGAGCTCCTTTGGGCCATCTCAGGCCACGGCACCCTACCGCTGCCGCCGGCTGTTGCCGTACCCGCAGCGCGGGAGAGCTGTGACTTCAAGGACATTGCCGGGCAGGAACAAGCCAAGCGCGCGCTCGAGATAGCCGCTGCCGGTGGACACAACGTGCTGCTGGTGGGGCCACCGGGGTCGGGCAAAACGCTGTTAGCACGTCACTTGCCATCCATCTTGCCGCCTATGCAGCCTCAGGAAGCGCTCGAGGTGACGAAAGTATACAGTGTGGCCGGGCTCTTGACCGACCGCGGCACGCTCATGACAGAACGCCCCTTTCGTGCGCCGCATCACTCCATTTCTTATGGGGGACTGATTGGCGGAGGCAAGATTCCCGAGCCGGGCGAAGTGAGCCTCGCCCATCACGGCGTCATCTTCCTTGACGAACTGCCGGAGTTTAGCAAGCGCGTGTTAGAGCAGCTGCGGCAGCCGTTAGAAGACGGTAGCGTAACCATCGCCCGCGTTAGCGCTACACTCACCTATCCCGCGCAGTTCATGCTGGTGGCGGCAATGAATCCTTGCCCATGCGGGTTTTTGGGGGATAAGCTTAAGGCTTGCACTTGTTCGTCAGGGGAGGCGTTACGCTATCAGGGGAAGATATCCGGTCCCTTGCTTGATCGCATCGATCTGCAGTTGTCAGTGCCACGTTTAGAATACGACGAGCTGACGGAGCGGGCGAAGGGCGAGTCGTCGGCTACGATTCGCGCACGTGTGGAGACGGCACGTGCGCGGCAAGAGGCAAGACTTAAGCCGTACGGCGTTTTCTGTAACGCCAGGCTACAGCACAGACATCTGCGCAAGTTGACCGTTGCCCCGGACGGAGTAAAGCTCTTGAAGCAAGCATACATCAAGTTGGCCTTATCGGCGCGCGCACACGACCGTATCTTAAAGGTGGCACGCACAATTGCAGATCTCGCGGGGAGCGAGGCCATCGAGGCCGTCCACATGGCCGAGGCCATCAGCTATCGCGCCATATCATAAGACAGGATGTTGGCATCGTATGGAGAAAGTAGTGGGGAGGTGATGTCCATGATAGTTCGCGAGCATATCTCCCATCTGGCCGAAAAAATCGGTCCGCGCGGCTCCTGCACTGCGGCTGAGCGCGAGGCAGCGCTGTACAGCCAACAAGTCCTAGCAGGCCTTGGTTACGCCACGCGTTTGCAGCCCTTTCGTGCCCTCACTACGTTTTCGTGGCTACATGTGTGCTTTTTCTGGTGGCCGTTCTTGGCGTGGTTAGTGAACAGTCCTGCTCTTAGCCTGCTCGGCACAGTTCTGTTCTTTCTGGACCTCAACACTGTTGCTGTTTTGAGCCGACTCTTCCCGACGGCTCCCAGCCAGAATATTGTGGCCAAGCATCCGAGCGGGCGAGGGAAGAAGGTCGTCCTCGTCGCGCACCTTGACAGCAGCAAAGCCGGGCTTAATTTCAGCCCGGCCTTAGTCAAAGGGTTTAGGTCGTCGTTTCTCCTGATGGCGTGGTCGTTTATCGTCTCGCCCCTACTCCTTGGCCTAGGGATGTGGCTAGGCGGGTGGTGGCGCTTCGGAGCATTGCTGCCGGCCTTGTACTTAGTCATAGCCTCGTTGACGCTCATTCATCGCGAAATCTGGAACAAGTACACTCCGGGTGCTAACGACAACGCGTCAGGCGTGGCGGCGGTGTTGGCAATTGCCGACCGCTTCAAGGATAACTCGCCTGTGGAGCTAACCGTACTGCTCACGGGCGCAGAAGAGGCGGGTACCTACGGTATGGTGCGCTTCTTAGAAAAGGAAGGCGCAAACTATCGCGATGCTTTGTTCATCAATCTGGACAACATCGGTCAAGGACAGGTGCAGTACATGAGCGGAGAGGGGATGTTCCCTGTGTTTAAGTCCACGCCCGCCCTTGTCGCAGCCTGCGAGGCCGTGGCAGAACGTCGCAGCGAGCTCCGCGTGCAAAGAGGCGTTTACACTCTGCTTTCTACGGATGCCATGCCCGCGTTGGTGCGCGGCTACCAAGCCATTAGCTTCCTTGCCATCTCAGAAGAAGGGCTGCTCCCGAACTGGCACTGGCCCACTGATACGGCCGATCGTGTGGATGTTTCCACTGTGGAAACCGCGGTGGAGTTTGTGGTGGAGTTGGTAGAGGAGTTGTCAACGCTCCCTACACCTTAAACTTCTGCGACGCTGTCGCTAGGCCTTTGCCTAACTCCGCTAACTGCGCGCTCGCGGCGGCGGTCTCTTCGGAGCTAGCCGCTACTTCTTCAGTAATTGCGCCGAGGTTTTGCATAGAGGCCGAGACCTCGTTAGCGCCGGCTGCTTGCTCCTCGCCCGCGGCGGAAATGCCCTCGATCATCAGCACAATTTCGTTCACTTTAGCCACAATATTGTCGAGCGCTTCACGCGCTTGGCGCGCCCCCTCTGCTCCTTGGGTGCTCACCTTGACAGCAGCATTGATCTGCTC
>Ga0136715_1000140_pt1 | contig 14529 bp, 16 predicted proteins | sample SedPBSmetaG_FD_104916 | JGI IMG/M metagenome (GOLD analysis project Ga0136715, IMG submission 104916) | Freshwater sediment bacterial and archeal communities from Indian Creek, Illinois, USA to study Microbial Dark Matter (Phase II) -... | ecosystem: Environmental > Aquatic > Freshwater > Creek...
ATTAAAAATGATTAACATGATCTGTGATAACTGTGGAGCAATAATCAATAAGAGTGAAGAATATTGCCCTAACTGCGGAATGGAACTTTTAACTCCCAAACCGGTGAAAAAGAAATATTACAGAGATCCAGAAGCTATTATACATGAAAATCAGAGTTTCAAGCCTGCAAAAAATAAATATTATAAAGATTCTGAATCTTTCAGTAATCGTCCTTCAATTGAAAAACCCATAAAAAGGAGATATTATGAAGATTCATCACCAGTTAGCCATGATTACTCCCAGTATGTTGATGAAGATGAATATGAAGAATCAGAATCCCCTCAACAAGATCATTATGAAGGGAATTATAAAGAAAAATCAGGGGCTGGAATAGGGAATATAGTCCTTTTACTATTTATAGCGTTAATTCTCGGATTTATTGCAGGATTACTAATATTTGGTCCACAATCTACTCCCCAAATACCTGGATTTAATGTCTAAAAACTTATTTTGTGATCGATTTGAATATTTTAATAACATGAAGGCCCGGCGTGGGTAAAACCACGGTCCTTAAAAAAATCTGATTATATAGTGATAGATGAAATAGCACCTATGGAACTACACAGCAAAAAATTCCAGAAAGCAGTTAAAGAATCTCTAAACTGCGAAAAACCCCTTTTAGCAGTGATACACAGAAGATCAAGTCATCCATTGATTTTGAGTGTAAAAAATAGGGAAGATATTCTAATTTTTGAAGTAACATCTGAAAACAGAAATTCACTTCCTTATGAGATTCTGGATGCTTTAAAAAAGAGTAGCAATGAGTAAATTAAAGCATTTATCGTCTTAAAACAGGTTATTTGGACCCAATTTCAGATCAGGTTATTTAGTAGCATTTTGAAATTGAAAATTCTCCCTTAAGAATCCTATTTTTAAGTTCACTGGATAATTCTCGTGCCCTTTTAATATCAGACTGTCTGCATATTACAGGTATATCCATAAGCTTATCATCTACCTTAAACTGGATTTTTCCACGTTTCATTCGGAATGCACCGTAAGGGCAGGAATAAACACACATTCCACAGCCGAAACACCTTCTGGTATTCAATGTATCACTGTAAGCCCCTGTAGGACATCTTTCACGTACAATACACGCTTCGCAGTTCATGCAGTTTTCTGGAATATACGCTGGCCTTTCATCCACATTTTCCCAAACTTCAGCATAATTCGTGGTTCCTAAAGGCATGTGCCTTCCCCTAATATCTGCAATGGGAAGTTGAATATCTCTATTTATGATGTATGTATTTTTTAATATCTCCTCATTCAAAACAGGGATTGCAGCAGCCACACTATTAAAAACTTCCGGTCCAGCAGCAGTTTTAAACCCGCCAAGGAAATGAGGATCCATATCGTACATGTCTGCTGAAATCATTAAATTCGGCTTTTCTGGAGTGCTTCTTGTACCATTTCCAATAATTATTCCTTCAGAGCCGCACATGAGCACTTTAGTGCCCATTTTTAGGGTATTCATCACCGGATCATTTTGTAATGGATTTAATTCGCCGCACCCTGAAAATGAAAGCCCCCTGTAAGGCCCTTCCATTTTTATTGCATGGAATATCGATGCAACAGATTTACTGGTAGGATTTATAAACGCAGTATAATTTTTAAATGCTAAACGGGTTCCAATCATCCGTGCCGTGCCAAAATCACCTATATTAACTGTTGATTTTATTTTTTCTCCATGTATAGATTCAACTTCAATTTCTATATCTTTTCCAGATACAATATCCTTAAATAAGAATCCTCCACCGTAATCAGGGTCGTAAATACTGTGTGCTGTTCCATAAACTACCATATCAACTGATCCAAGCCATTCATTTGGACATGGGCCTGAAAAACCTGGAACACCATTTAGAAGTACGTTTTTAGCTTTTTTAAATGATCCTGGCTCTCCTGTTTTTACATGGAATATTGCAGCTGTTCCAGACATTATCCCGCATGTTCCTGTGGTTATAACGTCAATATCCTCTGCTTCTGGCTCCCCTCCACTCTTAACAAGGTTGCTGACCTCTTCTGCTGTGAGTACTGTGGCCTCTCCTCTCTGGATTTTCTGGTTTATCTCTTCAATACTACGAATATTCAAATAATTCCTCCAAAAATCTCTGATTTTTTGAATTACTAACTGCTGTTTTATTAATTGTTTCTATAAAAACTATCAATAAATTTTATTCCTGCATTGATAATTTCCCGTAAATTGATATGAATATACCTGCAAAACAGAATGTTGTAAAAATCTTAAACACCGTATTTACACTGTCAAGCAGGTTAAAATAAGTATCAGGAGTAATCTGCACCTTTCCCATGAGTAATGAAAAAACCAGCGTAACAATTCCAAAGCTCAAAACCTGTCCTACAAGCCTCGTTGAACTAATAGTTCCTGAAGCAACACCATAATTTCTTTTTTTAACAGATCCCATGATAACATTGGCGTTAGGGGATGAAAAAAGTGTAAATCCTGATCCAAGTACAAGAAGCCCTAAAATAATGTAAGATAATTCTGTAAAAAAACTTAAAAAAGTGAAGAAATAAAGGCCAGTTGTTGTTAATACCATCCCTGTTACAGCTATCGTCCTTGGATCAATCTTATCGGATAGCTCTCCTGCAACAGGCGATATAATAACCATTATAAGCGGCAGCGGCAGTAATATTAGCCCTGCTTCTTGGGGCGAGTATCTTAATATGTACTGCAAATAAAGACTCAGTAAAAAAACAGCACCAGTAGTTGTGCTGTAGTTAATAAGTGCTGCAAGATTAGAAAAGGCAAAAATTCTGTTTTTTAAGAACAATTGAATATTTAAAATAGGTTTATTTACTCTAAGTTCTGTTATAACAAATGCAATAATCCCAATTATTCCTAAAGTAGTTAATATTATTCCCAAAATGTTTGGAATTAGTGAAAATCCGTATAATATCAAAAGAAGTGCAATACTGTAAATTGTAGCTCCATTTACATCAAATTTTTCTCCCCTACATTCCATCCAGTCCCCTTTTAACTGAAACAGTACAAAATAAACAATGATTAAGCCCAGAAGAACGTTGAAAAAGAATATACTTCTCCAGCCAAAATACTGGGTTAAAATTCCGCCTAAAAAAGGTCCAGATGCAAGGCCGGCGTAAACTCCTGTCATATTGATTCCAAGCGCCTTTCCCCTTTCAAATAGGGGAAAAACTGAAGTTAAAATAGCCACACCCGTACCAAATATCATAGCACTTCCAATTCCCTGAAGTGCTCTAAATAAAATAAGCGAAAATCCAGAAGGTGCAACTCCTGAGAGAAATGAAAACAGAGTATAAACAATTATACCAAGGGTAAAAATCCGTTTCAATCCATATATATCTGCTATTCGTCCAAAAGGAAGGGTAAATATTGCAGATGTAAGTAAAGATGCTGCTGGAATCCAGCTAAGTAAAGTTGCATCCATAAAAAATTCATTTGCAATTGTGGGAATTGCAATGTTTATGGATGAGCCCATAAAAGGTACGAGAAAAGCAGCTAATGTGGCTGCCAGCAATGCAGAAGATTTATTTGTATTTTCTGTATTTCTGGCCATAAATTGCCTCTATATTCAGGAGATAAATTTTTTCAGGATATCAAATGCAAAATCAAGTGCTTCTCTCATATTTTCAGATTTTGGCCCTGCGCCTTGGGCAAGATTTGGTCTTCCACCCCCTCCGCCGCCTAAAATTCCTGCAGCTTCTTTAATAACTTCGTTGAGTTTAATACCAGATTCTATTGCCTTACAAGATGAAGTTCCCACTATGTTACCATCTAAATTACCTAAAAGAACCACATCAAATTCACCATCCTCATCAGTGAGGTCTAAAGCCATTTTTTGCATTTCTCCCATATCTGCATCGATCATATCCTCTAAAACCTTTAGATCACCAATAGTTTCAGCTTTGCCTATTAAAGTTTGCACTTTTAATGCTGCCATCTCGCCTTTAAGCTTTTTGATTTCATTTTTAAAGGATTTCCATTCGCTGAAAAACCTGTCACATGTTTTAGGAAGTTGTTGTGGTTCAACCTTGAAAACTGCAGCGCTTTCTTTTAATAAATTGTCATTTGTCTGCGCTGCCTCAATTGCAGCAACACCAGCTGAAAATTCAATCCTTTCTGCTCCATCCTGGATTCTTTCAGTCTTTGTAATCTTAATAAGCCCAATATCTCCAGTTTGAGCACAATGTGTTCCTGCACATGCCTGTACATCCACTTCATCAATTTTAATAGTTCTAATTGACGTTCCAGGAACTACACCTCCTTGATAAAGGATAAATCCATATTTTTTCTCAGCTTCAGCCCTTGCCATCCAGTTAGTAAGCACCCTACGATTTTCCATGACGTATCTGTTTGCAAGTAGTTCAATTTCCTGTAACTCTTCAGGTTTTATCCGCTTGTAATGGGAAATGTCAATTCTTGACTTTTTAACGCCTTTTTGAGCCCCTGTCTGCCATACGTGATCCCCTAAGACACATCTTGCAGCTGCAATTATCAGGTGTGTTGCTGTGTGGTTTCTTGTAAGAGATTGCCTTCTTGAAATATCAATTTGGCACCTAATTATCTGGCCTTTGTAAGGATGCACTTTTTCAATATCTTCTTCTTTTACAGTGTGTAAAACAACATTACCTGCTTTTTCAGCATGTAGAACATCTATTTTCTCGCCACGAATTTCAAGATACCCTATATCTGATGGCTGACCCCCACCTTCAGGGTAGAAGATGGTCTGATCCAGTATAATATTATTTTCGTAAGTTCCAAGCACATGGGCTTCAAATTCTGTTTCATAAGGGTTTTCATAGAATAATAAATCTGTGGCCGGGAAATCAAGTTCAATTTCTGCCTTTTCTGCCTTTTCTTCCACAGCGTGTTCATTTGCAACTAAAGTATAGAAATTATCAGGTACATTTACCTTAAAATCCATTTTTTCTGCGATTTCCTTTGCAGTTTCTGGTGGAATTCCATGGGATTCATAGAGTTCTTTAAGAGTTTCAAAGGACATTTCATCTTCATTTTTCTTTCTAAGTTTTTTTATACTTCTTTTAACAAGCTCTCTACCTTTTAAAACTGTTTTAAGGTATCTTTTATCTTCTAAAGTGATAATATTGAGTATATGATTTTGATGCTGTTTAATTTCAGGATATGTTTTTGATAAGAAATCAAGCTGTATTTTCATTATATCTGCAAGGGATTCTTTAAGTCCAAGGTCTTTTATGAAGCGAATTGTTCTTCGAAGCACCAACCTTGCCAGATATCCTTCTTTAACATTTGATGGGATCACAGCATCAGCTAACATGAATGCGAGACATCGTGTATGGTCTGCAATTATATATATAGCTTCCATTGGCCTGGTAGATTCTTCAAGCTCTTTTAATGAAATATTGAGCCTCCGAGCGACATTTGTTCGTAATGTTTTAAGGTCTGCAAAGGTTTCAATATCCATCATTCCTGCAACCCTGGCATTCTCGGCCAATATTCTTTCATCTACTTCAACGCCTGATAAGTCCTTCAATTCTTGAATTACAGGGCCAAACGAAGCATCATAAGCTGTCGGAGTCCCCTGAGATATCCAGGCAAATCTTTCAAGACCGTATCCAGTGTCAACAATTGTTAACGGGATTTCTTCAAGCTTTCCACCAGGAAGTGTTTCGTATTTTATAAAAACAAGTGTTGCAAGTTCTACTCCCCTCACACAGACTTCATAGCATGGGCCTGCATTGCCTCCGCCTTCCCACCATGATTCAATATAAGTAATTTCTTCTGGATTGATTCCAATATGTTTAATAAAGTCGTGGCAATATTTTACGGTTTCATCTTCCCAGTAGACATGCTTTTTTTGGGAATTAAAGGCATGATGCCCACCCATTGTAAAACAGGTCATGTGTCTACCGGTTCTTCCAACATTATCCACATCATTAAGTCTAATTGAGGGTTGTGCTACTACTAAAGGGTTTGCAGGAGGATCTACAGCTCCTGATGTTACCCACGGCTGAAAATTGTAAATTGAAGCGCCAACTAAAAAAACATCATCTCTCCACCGCTTTGCAAGAACAGGATACCTTTTTATGGGTGTATGGTTATTTTCTGCAAAAAAATCTGTGAACACTTTTTGAATTTCGTAGAGATCGTATTTTGTGTCTGTTGCAGGGTTCCCAACAAAAGTGTATTCATCACAGGGAGTATCACCACATGTTTTTCTATCTCTTATGGACCAGAAATCGTTTCCACATGTAACACAGGTTTTTTTAGTAAATCCAAGTTTTTTAAGCTCGTGAGACATGGTAATCAATGATAAAAGTTATTAAACTTCAAAATAGTGTAATTAAAATAAAAAAATAAAAAAAGCCAGTTTCCTGGCTTTTTGCGGGAATTATCCGAAGAGAGCGCCGAGACCTGCTGCAGCTTCTTCTTCTTTCTCTTCCTCTTTTTCTTCTTCCTCTTCTTCCTCTTCTTCCTCTTCTTCCTCTTCTTCTTTTTCTTCAGTTGCTGGAGCTGCTGCTGGAGCTGCTGCTACTGCGGTTTTTTCCATTGCTTCTTCAATGTCCACTTCTTCAAGTGCTGCGATCAACACTTTTACTCTTGCATCGTCTACTTCTGCTCCTGCTGCTTCTAAGACTTTGGTTACATTTCCTTCGTTAATTTCCTGACCTGTTGTGTGCAATAACATTGCTGCGTATATATATTCCATATGATCACCTCAAATTTTAAAATTAATATTTAAATAAAGTTTAGCCAAACAGGGCACCCAGCCCTGCTGCTGCGTCTTCTTCTTTTTCCTCTTCCTCTTCTTCTTCCTCTTTTTTAGGTTCTTCTTTTTTAGTTTTAACTTCAACAGCCTGTCTGCGTGATTTCAGTTTCTCCAGAAGTTCGCCGTCAAGTAATTCTTCATTTTTAGATGCTAACTTGGATGCTAATGCTAACATCTGTAGATAAGCCCTGGATAACAGTAAATCAGTTGTTTTTGATGTGAGTATTTCTGCATTTAATGCAAGATTCATTGCCTTATTTGCAGCATTTTGTATAATAAGCGGCATAGCTTCCTTAGTGTATATGGATGCATTTACTGATAAATTCAGTGCTTGAGAGAACGCTTTCTGTATGTTAAACAGTGTTTTCTCTTCATCTACAGTTAAAAGGTCGGATGTGTATACTGTTTTATCTTCATATGCTGCTATCAGGTCAATTCCAACTTCCATTGGCTCAATTTCGAGTCTTGTAAGAATACCTGCTACATCTCGAGGAACTGCTTCCCCTTCAGCAACAATTACCTTATCCTTGGTTATTACAATTTTTCCTTTATCAATTTTAGCAGGAATACCTGCTTTTTGAAGTTCTCCAAGAATGGGGCCTGGTTTAAAAGCAGTGTCACCTTTGGGAACTACAATGTCAGAAGGAGCTATACTTCCAGCTTTTGCTGGTGCTGCAGTTTTACTGGCTTCAAGAATCTTATAGAGCTTAAATGGGTTCATATCTGTAAAGATCAATGCAGGTTGACCAGTCATATAATCTCCAAGTACAGCTATATTATCTTTTTCAGATTCGCCTAAAGCCAGACTCATTAATGTCTTTCTGGACATTTTAATTGTGGTGTCCTTCAAGTTTCTTCTCATTTTCTGGAGCTGAGGAGCTGGTATACCTGCCAGGTTGGCCATACCCACCACACTGTGGATTTTTATAAGTTCTTTTAGATCCTGAACCTCTTCCTTTTTCCATTCAGCAACATGAGCCATTAAATCACCCTCGCTACTGGACCCATGGTTGTTTTAATGTACATGGATTTTATCTGATTTCTTCCTTTCTCCAGTTTTCTGTCCAGTATTCCAAGCACAGCTTCAATGTTATCTGCAATCTGTTCATCTTCCATATCCTGGGAACCAACAATTGCCTGGATAACTGGCTGATCCTTTATTCTTACTTTTACGGTATTTACAAGTCTTTCCATTATAGGATCTGGTTTTACGGATGCTGGAACTGGTTTAGGCATCTTTTTTCGAGGCCCAAGAACAGGCCCTAAAAATCTACCTACCTGGGGCATCATATCTGCCTGTGCAACGAAAAATGTGTATTCACCGGCCATTTTTTTGGCTGCTTTCCTGTCTTTTCCAAGGTCTTCTAAATTCTCCCTGGTTATTACAAGATTTGCACCTGCATTTTTTGCCTGTACTGCCAGTTCACCATCTGCTATAAAAGCAATTTTAATGCCTTTACCGCGTCCATTTGGAAGGAAGACTTCTTCATCTATTCTGTTTTCTGGTTTTTTCACGTCTAAATCTTTGATGTTTATAACAACATCTATAGACTGTGTGAAGTTTCTCGGCCTGGATTCACTCTTAGCCTTCTTCACCGCTTCCAATATCTCCTGATTCATCAAATTCCTCCATGAACTTTCTTGGTAAAAAGTTCACAATTAGTTTTAGTAGTTAACCAGATGGATGGTCAAATTCAACCTTTAATAAAATTTATTGTAATTGTTCGTCGTATAATCCTTCACTGATCTCTTTTTGAACTGTTTTAGGGTCTTTATCATCTACAGTTAGCCCCATGCTCACGCAGGTTCCAATAACTTCTTTTGCAGCCATTTTGTAATCGTTTGAAAGTAGTGAATTGAACTTCATCCTGGCGATTTTAAGTGCCTGTTCTATGGATAGATCAGCTACCTTGTCCATTCCAGGATCCTGGGAACCTTTTTCAATATTTAGTTCATCTAATATAAGTGCAGTTGTTGGAGGTGTACCTACTTTAACTTCAAATTCTTTTGTCCCAACATCTACTATGATTTTTACTGGGACTTTAATACCTGCAAAATCATTAGTTTTGCTGTTTATCTGCTCTACAACCTGTATCATGTTAATACCAAGCGGTCCGATTGCAGGACCCAATGGTGGTCCTGGTGTTGCCTTCCCGCCTTCAATGAGAATTTCTACTGTCTCTTTAGCCATTAATCTGCCTCCTTCTGAACTAATCTTATCTGGTCACCTTTGACCGTAACAGGGATCGGAATCGCAGCTTCGATTAGCTCTAAAACTACTTCTTCCTTGGATTCATCTGTTCTAACTACTTTAGCCCTTTCACCTTTAAAAGGACCAGATATAAGCTCTACAATGCTTCCTTTTTTAACAGAAGCTATAATGGGCTCTGGTTTTAAAAAGCCTTTAATTTCTTCAAAGGAGATTTCACCTTCAATTGATCCCCTTAAATTTGGGACCTTAAATACAGGATCCTGCATGTCAATCTTAGATGAAGACTCAACCAGAATATAGCCCTTTAAATTATCTGGAACAAGTATTGAAGTGATTTCAATATCACTGTTTCTGACATTTCTTGAAAGCAATTTTGCAACGTTTTTTTCCTGTCCTACAAGGGTTCTTAATGCATATATCAAATTATCACTTACCTGATGGGCTATAAAGCAGTAAATCAATGAAAATCATATGTAACCCAAGAGTTGAGCAATTAAAGTTATTATAAAGCCGATTACTCCTATTATAATAATTCCTATTCCTGTAATCTTTGCTACATTTTTATATTCTTCTCTTTCTGGCTTTTTAGATATGTGCAGAACTCTCCTGCACTGTTTTATAAACTGGGAGATAGTTTCCTTATTCAAACTCATAAAAAATACCTGCTTAAAATTCATTATAAGAACAAGTTATTAATTATTATTTGAGAATAATGTATTTACTGATTATTCTATATAAAATAACTTGTTTGGTTTATGAATTTATAAACCTTTTCATTTTTATAGATAACCTAGACTAACCAGATGGAAAAATTCAGTAGTGTTTTTAAAATTAATATTTATAACTAAAAAACACCGTCTATAAACTCTTCTAAAGCTGACTCAGGAACTGTTTCCTCTTTTCCTTCTCCAACATGCTCACGTTCAGCTGGAACACCAAATATATGGGGAGATTTCACACCGGCAACTACAATAGTTGTACGGATAACATTTTGAAGGTCTTCCTGGATCTGTGTACCCCAGATTATGTTGGCCTCTGGATCGAGTTCATCAGCCACGATCTGAACAATTTTTTCGGCTTCGTGCAGTGTCATATCTGAGCTTCCAGAAATGTTTATCAGTGCACCCTTAGCATTTGAGATATCCAGATCAAGTAATGGACTGTTTAAAGCCTCGTGAACAGATTCTATTGCCCTGTCACCAGATTCAGATTCACCCATACCGATCATTGCCATTCCAGAGCCTTTCATTATGCTTCTTATGTCTGCAAAGTCAAGGCTCACAAGACCTGGTTTAGTTATGAGTTCAGTTATTCCTTTAACAGCTCTTCCCAGAAGTTCGTCTGTTACCATGAAAGCCTTGTTTATAGGTAAATTAGGTGCAACTTCAAGTAACTTATCGTTAGGTATCACAATAACTGTGTCTGCTGCATTCTGGAGCTTTTCAAGCCCGTTTTCAGCATTTTCTCTTCTTCTAAGCCCTTCAGCACTGAAAGGCATTGTTGATACTGCAATTGTTAGTGCACCAATCTTTTTGGCTAATTTTGCAATTACAGGGGCAGAACCTGTTCCAGTGCCCCCACCAAGCCCGCATGTTACAAAAACCATGTCAGCGCCATCTATTCTTTCTTTTATTGCTTCTTCGCTCTCTTCAGCACATTCTTCGCCTATTTCAGGTATTCCTCCGGCGCCTAATCCTCCACATGTTGCCTTACCTATGAGTATCTTCTGATGGGAATTTGAGTAGAAAAGATCCTGTGCATCTGTATTTATGGCAATAGTATCTGCACCCTCGATTCCTATTTCCATAAGTCTTGAAACTGTGTTATTTCCAGCCCCTCCAGTTCCAACGACGAATATTTTGGCTCTGCTCTTTTCTATGATATCCTTGAGGTCACTGTTAACATCTGAAACGTCGATACTGTTTTGAATGTCAGATGGCCTTCTCTCTCTTCTAACTTCTGATTCTTTTAATGTATTATTTATAAGAGATTTCAACTACTACCCCCACAGCCAATGTTTTAAATAATATTTATGGTATTGTATTAACTTATATTTAAAACCAGCGATTATTTCAGTGATAATTCATCATCTTGCAAACAATTTTCTGGTTTTATCATGTATATGTCAATAAAATTTTGTCTATCTTGCCTTAGTTTATGGTGCATTAATAGTCTCTGGTTATATTGGCCATATAGGTCATGATGAATTTTTTGATATTATTGCCTGGGCATTGCAATAATTTCTTTAATTTGAAGGTCGAAGAAATTATTCATATTAGCTGCTTTTAATACCACTGCGGCGTCTGCACCCCATGCAGTTCCCCCAACAGCGATTACTTCTTCATCCACCGGAATTAAACCAGCATCTGCCGCCATAATAGATATCTCAACACATACTTTAACTCCCTGGCCAAATAATCGAAGAGTAGCAGCGATTACCTCAACATGAGTTATTCCGCCAAATTTATTGGAAATCCCCCTACCCACACCACTAAGAGCATGAGATCCTGCATATAAAGTTATATCATTTTCTTTTAGTTTTTGTGAGTATTCTTGAGTTATTTCAAGCTTTCCTTTTTCTTTAAAACCTGCATGATGAGTTATACTGATTATGTTAACATCTCCAATTGCTTCACGTAACTTTAAAGCAGTTTTTCCAGATACAGATGCAACCACGATATTTTTTATACTTAATTCTTCCTTCCTTTGCTTTACAAATTCTATAACTTTATCAGTATTTTCTGCACCTTTATTTTCAAAATAGTTAATATTTTTTTCCATTTAATCACCAGATGAATTTTTCAGGCCCATATTTGCCTGTTTTAATATATATTTTAAGATATATAACAAATTTTATATAAACAGCAGAATACTTTATAACCAGAAATAGGTATCTAAACTGGTAAAATGTCTGGTTATGGGACTGTCTCTTTAGGATGAAAATTAATTTTATTAAAAAACAGTGATCTAAAAGGTGGCCAGATGAAAGCATTTAACTTTATTACACCAAATAGAAATTCTAAACCTCGTGAAAATGGAATAACAATGATGTTAGATAAGGGAATGGGTTTAAACGCTGTTTGCGACCTACTGGAAGTGTCTGGGGAATTTGTTGATCTTGCAAAGTTTGGATGGGGCACTTCAGCGCTCCACGATAGAGATCTTATCAAGAACAAGGCTGAAATGTATTCGTCATATGATGTGATACCCTACCCTGGTGGAACTCTTTTTGAACTTGCATATTTAAAAAACAAGTTTAATGAATTTTTAAATGAAGCAGATAAGTTAGGGTTTAAAGCCATTGAGATATCAGACGGCTCCATAAACCTACCTCTTGAGGATAGAAGAGAAACAATTTCTAAAGCCAAAGATCAGGGTTTTCTGGTTATTTCCGAGGTTGGAAAAAAGGATCCAGATGAAGACCATAAACTGGATTTCAATAATCGAGTTGACCTTATTCATTTTGACATAGATGCTGGAGCAGATAGAGTGCTTATTGAAGCACGTGAAGGTGGAAAAGACATTGGTATTTATGATAAATACGGGAATGTTAAAGAAGATGAACTTGAAGCACTGGCCAGAACAGATAGGAATAAATTGATCTGGGAAGCTCCCCTTAAGAACCAGCAGACTTACTTAATCTTAAAATTTGGAGCAAATGCAAATCTGGGTAACATAGCACCAGAAGAGGTAACTGCTCTTGAAACCATGAGACGGGGGCTTAGAGGAGATACTTTAGGAAAGGTGGAACTTTAATTTGGAGTTGTTGATCCTACAGGCAGTGGTAAAAGTTCTCTTATAGCAGATATAGAGTAGCTTGCACAGGAAGACACCTTTTCAAAGAGAAAAATCCTCGTAAACAATGAAACCCCAGGTTACGATAATAGGACTAATCCTCGAAAGAAAATGGTTGCCCAGCTTTCTCAAAACATGAATTTTTTAGCAGATATGAGTGTGGGAGATTTTTTAAGTCTCCATGCAAAATGTCGCTGTGCAAACACTAAATGTGTTGATGCTGTGCTTGACCTTTGCAAACACTTTAACTGGCGAGCCTATAAAAAAAGAGCATGATCTAACCATACTAAGCGACGGTCAATCCAGAGCGCTCATGTGGCTGACGTTGCAATTATAAGCAATTCTCCCATCGTGCTTACTGATGAAATTGAAAATACAGGAATAATAAAGCATAATACCTTAAAAACTCTTGCAGGACACGGTAAAATAGTCATGGTTGTAACACGCGACTCTGTACTTGCCATCATGACCGATAAACGAATTGTCATGAAAAATGGAGTATGCAAAACGTTGTAAACACAAGCGAAAAAGAAAAACGCATGACCCGTAAATTAAATAAAACTGAGGAGTTAATGCTTAATTTAAGGGATAAATTAAGGAATGGGGAAGTTTTAGAATGCGTAGAAGATATTGAAATTAACTGTATTAAATCAACAGCTTCAAATTACCTGTTAGGCAGTATATAACTGTATTTCAAATCCAGTATTCATTAAGTTTTTCCTTGTTAAATCCGTCATAAATAATGGCATATTCACTGGAAATCCGTGTTAAATTTATTTTATTTTTTTGTATTATTATTTCTCTGTGTTTATCACATTAAATAATTAATCCTAACTTTCTAAATATAATTTATAACCCTGCTATCTTCATAATTTATCCTGTAGAAAAATTCTTTGCCTTTACAGAACAATATTGCTCTGTTAGAACAATGTTTACGTCTGGAAACAATGTTAAAAAGGTTAAGTTTATATGGCATGAAAGATTTAGGTATACTTAACTTTCCATGAAAATGGGAAGTTAGTAAAGTATGGTTTTAAGTCATAGCCTTAAAACCATCTAAAATTATAAATCAATTGGAGGCATGAAAAAAATGAAAAAGTTAGTGGCAATTCTGTTTGCTGCCCTTATTATTGGGGTGACACCGGCAATTGCTGCAGAATATAGTGAAATAACTGCCGATCCAATGGCAGTTAAAGGAAAAGGTGCAGATACGGGGGTTGATGCATCTCAAATATTAGAAGAAAATATAAACAGCACGACTGTAGAAAACAATACAGAATCGGCTATTACATCAGACACAGAAAACACGACAAACGATGATCCTGCACCAGCAGGTGATCAGGCTACGACAGATACACAAATAGAACCAGCAGGTGATCAGGCTACGACAGATACACAAGTTCCAGATTTAAATGGAACTTCAGAAGACTATACAACCGAAAATCTTACAATTCCACAAAAAGATACCACTGGAATTGTAATGCAGAGTACGGATTACACCTGCGGACCCGCAGCGCTTGCAACCGTTCTGCAGAACATGGGGTTCAATGTTACGGAACATGAACTCAAGGTTCTTGCAGGGACAGACGTGTCAGGCACAAGCATGTACGGCTTAGTACGTGCGGCACAGTCAAAAGGTTTAAGTGCAGCTGGAATGAAGCTATCAACTGATGAGCTTAGACCTAATAACATTGTACATGTAATACTTGATGGAACACCACATTACAGTGTAATAA
>Ga0136715_1000141_pt1 | contig 14515 bp, 14 predicted proteins | sample SedPBSmetaG_FD_104916 | JGI IMG/M metagenome (GOLD analysis project Ga0136715, IMG submission 104916) | Freshwater sediment bacterial and archeal communities from Indian Creek, Illinois, USA to study Microbial Dark Matter (Phase II) -... | ecosystem: Environmental > Aquatic > Freshwater > Creek...
CCGTCGAGTAAAAGCGCGATGCGACCCTCAAGCAGATTACCGGACACGCGGTCCGGCCTTTCGGAGTGTATCGCTTGCGGGAAGGGTGACCAGGGGCTGATGCCGAGCATCTGTTGGAGGTAGTTAGTCTGTAGGAGGCTGCCGACATGAATGGCTTTTAGTCTTGAGCGCAACTGGTCTACGGTTTCGTCGGTAGCTAGTCCGGCTATGTACAGCATCAACACCCGCCGAGGATTGCGCGTGCCGAGGACAAAAGTCTCAACGTGCAGATCAGGGGAACGGATTTGTTGGCGAATAAGTGATAAATTCATTTCGCAGTCTTCCACAAACGCGATCTTGGGACCAAATACGGTCGTTTCTATTTCGGGCGGGGCGATGACACGGCCACGACTCGCACGTGCGTCAACAACCAGGGCGACATCGAGGTCCTCCACTAACACTACGGTTTCGCCGAGCAGTATGTGATCTAGTGCTAGGCTCAGGTCTGCAACTTCGGCAACTGTCCCACACGCCACAAAATTTCGCACTGTGTCTGCATGGGAGGCATGTGTGGAACTGCTAACTAGGGCTGGAACAGCTGACAGCGGCAGAATTAGTTCCGTCGCGATGCGCGCTTCATCGGCTAGACTCTTCAGATACAGGGCGGCAACCGGTTGCCCGCTCACGCCAAGGCGAAACTCGCGCACGGTGAAATCCGGCGCGTGCCCTAAGAGCTCGCGGAAGTGCCGGAGGTCTGCGGTATAGCCCATTAGCGGGACTTTGTTTGGGTCGTTCCCTTGGCTGTTGTCACCTGCGAACCATGCCCTAACCAGCTCCCACCAGCCCGCCACACCGCCCACCTCCTAAGACTATTCTCTCCATGAGTAAACGTTCCATGCACAGAACGGAGGAAATCCATGCTAAACCCACTGCCACCCGAGGTCTTGCGTGTGCGTGCGTATCCGCGCGAAGCCGACCTGCGCGGCGATTATTTTCGCGATGTGACGGCTATCATTCACTCTACGCCCTTTCGTCGCCTCAAGCACAAGACACAGGCCTTTTACGCGCCGCAAAACGACCACGTCTGCACACGCATTGAGCATGTGTTGCACGTGGCCACCATTGCCGTCACCATATGCAAAGCGCTTGGACTCGATGCCGACCTAGCGCAGGCGATTGCTTTAGCGCACGACCTTGGACACGCCCCCTTTGGACATGAGGGCGAACGTGTCCTGCACAGCAGGACGGCCGAGATCAGCGGCTTTATTCATGAGCTGCATGGCCTGCGCGTGGTGGATGTGCTCGCACACGATGGGGCGGGGCTCAATCTTACCTACGCGGTGCGCGATGGGATTATTAGTCACTGCGGGGAACGCTTCGAGCAGCGCCTAGCGCCTGAACCGCAGCAAAAAGCGCTGGCCGAGGTGAAGGACCGCGGCCAGGCTCCTAATACTTACGAAGGGTGCGTCGTGCGTCTCGCGGACAAAATTGCTTATCTTGGGCGCGACTTAGAGGACGCCATTACCGCGAAGTTTGTCACCCTAGCGGAGGTGGACCCCGTGGTGCGGCAGGCGCTTGGCAGCTCCAACGGGCAAATCATCGGCACGCTCGTGGCCGACGTCGTGCGGGAATCTGTCGGCAGGGATTACGTCGGCTTCTCCGATGCGAAAAACGAATTGGTGCTCAGGTTGTACGCCTTTAATAAAGCGCGTATCTACCAGCACCCCCGCATGGAGCGCTACCGCATATTCTGTAAGCGCATCATCGAGGGAGTGTTTGATTATCTGCTCGAGCTGTTTGCGCGGGAAGGGTGGGGCTTATCGGCCTATGCGGGAGGAGCAATTCGCCTTGATGCGCAGTTTGGCGATTTTTTAGCGGGGATGCAGCACGTCTATCAGGCGCACGCAGTGCCCGCGGTGCGCATTGTGGCCGACTATGTGGCGGGCATGACCGACGACTTCGCCATTGAGAGCATTAAGCAAATAACTATCCCAGCACCCATAGAGTTCGACTAGTTTAGCCGCCTTACGACCCAAGTCGCGACAGCAAAGCCAAAGAGAAGCAACCCTAGGATAAGGGCCAGCAACAGGTTCATCGCATTGGGCGGTGGGTAGGCAAGACTAATGCCTACCTCCGTAACGACAAGCGTATCGCTCACTTCGTAACGGTACCTAACGACGCGACCATCCGCGCCGCGACTCGTAAGCGTGACGCTTAAGCCCTCCGGAATCCGCCGCACTAAGAGCTCGCTGTTGTTCCACAGGTGTGCTGCTACATGCATCCTTAGGGCTGCTTCGTGTGCGCTCGGCAGCTCGACCAAAGGATAAGCGAAGTAATGAAAGAGCAGTACGGTAAGCGTCGTTAGCACTAGGCCAGCGGCAGTACGTATCCACAGCCTTTTCCACATCGGCTTCGCCTCCTTCTTTAGTGATACGTTTCGGCAAGGGAAAGGTTGCAGCCGCTAAAACAACCGTAGCTGAAAGTCACGCTTTTGCACGCGCTCGTACTCACGCATGATTTCCGGCTGTGCACCGGGTCTAAAGTTCCACAGGCGCATGTCCTTAACTTCCAGTGCGGAGATGCTGAGTTCGCTAAACACGCGGTACCACGCATGGGGTGGTAGCAGGTAGAGAAACTTGTCGGCGGTCTTATCTAGCACCTCTAGGTAGAGAGTGGCATCATAGTCGTTGGCGAAGTCCTCGCTGAGTTTGAGCTGCCCATGACGCGCGTGGTAGTAGTAGATACGCGACTTCGGTGCCCATCTTGCTCGGTCTGCCCGCTCGGCCACGAGGTCGAAAGCGCGCGTGCGTGCGCCGCCACGCGCCAAGTGGGCCGAGTAATTTTCCCACGTGGTATCCACAGAAACGTGGGTTGTGACTTCCCCCCTGTCTAACTGACCGCAGCGAATGCGCTCGGCATAACTGCGGTAGGCCCGACACATACCAAAGATATCTGCTTGCGCAAGGCATTGCATCATGGTTTTGATGAACCCGTCCTGTAAACCGTAGAGGCGGCGCGAACGAAAGACTACCCCCTTGCGGATGACTTTTTCACCTGCAAACAACACATAGTTTTTAGCGGCATATGAGTACATATGGTCGAAGAATCCGTCATACTCGACCCTAATGCTAGGTGGTAGGCCCTCGCCAATTAAAGCCGCGATGTCGTGGGTGTTGTGTCGCTGGTCAGGCAAGGTGAAGTAAATGCCGTCTGTATCTAGCTCTACTATAGTGCCGTCTGCTCGCTCGGCGTTAGCCGCCATGGTCAATAAGATCGCTTGCCCCCGCTTGGTGATCTCGCTACTCACTTGTGCGTCGGCGAAGTGTAGGCCGGCTGTGCCGAGAGCGCCGTAGAAGCTGTTAATTAACACTTTCAGGCTGTTCTGGAGCGCGTCAGCGGCACGGTACGCATAGCTGTGCGACGGAAAGTCTCGCAGTGTCGCTTTGGTGCTGAGTCGCCTGGCGGTAAGCTCTCCTAAGAGCAGGGGAAATGCGCCTAGGACGTCTGTGCGGGGCTTCAGTTTGTAGGTAAGACAGATACTCGGATATAGGCTGGCTACGTCGGCCTTATGCACGCCGCTGTGCCAGCCCAAGCTACGGGCTTCTGTCAGTCCCCCGGTTCCTTCCTCGGAACCGAGTGTCACGCGCCCCGGCAGACTGTGGGCGCGTTCTAGGTATGCACGAATCATCGCCGCATCAACCTTGGAGCCTGTGCCCGTGCTGACACATTGCTGGAAGGTGAAGGGCAAGAGCTGCGTTTGGTAAAACGAGGCAGGGATTAGGAAGTTGTATAGCTCGAGGGCGTCGCTTGCGTCGGCCACGGCATATTCAACAAGCCGTTGGTCGTCGGCATCCCACATGGCGGAGATCGCGCCGCGGTCGAAGTCCCGGCGGTCGGCCGCGAGACCCAGCGCTTGCACTGCTTCTTTCAGCTGATAGTTGGCGAGAGTGCGGTGGGTTAAGTCCCACTGCATGAGCAGTGGTAACGTGTCCACTACATGGCGGCCCCACACGAAATATTCGGCTCCCGCGGAAGGACCGTAGCGTCGGCGCGACTCACGCGCCTGGAGGAGCGAACCGTCGCGCCCGAGCCGGAGCTTGAGCTTGTGGAGTATCGCACGCGTGGATAAATAGGGGAGGTCAAACCCCATAAGGTTGTGTCCGGTCAGCACGTCATAGTTTTCGCGGCATAGGTGCGCGGCAAGCTCGCTGATCAGCTCTGCTTCACCAAGAGTTTTGGCGTTGAACACAAATGACTGCCCGCGGTTATCCACGACGGTGGCTAGGATGATCTGATCTTCTGGGTCATGGGCATCGGCAAACAGCTTCGCTTTGCTCGTGTACACTTCAAGGTCTACTGCCGCGACCTTGAGTTCGGCAGGGTGCATCTGGGCAAAGAGAGCAGTCTGACTGCGGTTAAGAAAACACTCGACGACGCTTCTCTGCCACAAGTGTTGTGCCGCATCGCCTTGGTGGTGCGCCCGAATTTGTCTCTGCACATGTTTGATGTGCTGCAGATAGCCTTGGTAGCTCGGGCAGCGCACGAGGTAGCGCAACGGATGCGGTCCGCTGAGCTCGGTTACGTCTAGGCTTTGGTTCGGCAAGAGCGCGCGGTCATCGACAATGAAGTAGTGGCAGCTCGTCACTGTTTGACTCGTGAGTTGATCATCGCTTGGGCGTTGATAGAGAACAAAGCGGTCGTTTAAGGGGTCGTGCTCTACCGCTACTACCCGCGTATAGCGGCTCTCAACAAAAGGCCACACCACATTCTACTCCTTTCGGGCAGGGAAATTGTATGAAGAAGACGAATTCTAAGCACAGGAGGAATGAACATGCTAGACATACTTATCAAAAATGCTCGGCTCATTGACGGTACCGGAGCTCCGTGGTTCTATGGGAACTTAGGTGTGGTGGGGGAACGCATCGTGGGGCTCGGTAACGTGGATGAATTGGCCAAGCAAGTAATTGACGCCGCAGGTCGCGTTGTCGCACCTGGATTCATCGATGCTCACTCCCATAGCGATGACGCTCTGATTACCTGCCCACAGGCAGAGAGCAAGGTGCGCCAAGGGGTGACCACGGAAGTGATTGGTCAGTGTGGCAGTTCGGCCGCACCGCGCGAACTTAAGGATGACCATTCCGAGCGATTCGCAAGTCTTGCCGAGTATCTTGGCCTCCTCACGACGCGGGGGGTAGCGGTAAACGTGGTGTCATTGGTGGGCCATGGGAACATTCGCTCCCTCGTCATGGGACTGGAGGATCGAGCGGCTTCGCCTGACGAACTAAGGCAAATGTGTGAGCTGACAGGTGCGGCGATGGAGGCGGGTGCCTTTGGCCTGAGCACAGGACTCATCTATCCACCCGGCTCCTACGGAAACCATGCCGAGATTGTCGCCTTGGCCAAGGTAGTCGCTAAGTATGGCGGACTCTACGCTTCCCACATGCGTGACGAGAGCGGGGGAGTAGTGGCCTCGGTAGCTGAGACCATCGCTGTCGGCAGGGAAGCCAAGCTACCGGTGCACATCTCGCACCACAAAGTGTGCGGCGAGGAAAGCTGGGGGCTGGTGAAAGAGTCGTTGGCGCTGGTAGATGCAATGCGTCGCGAGGGCGTAGATGTGACTCTCGACCAGTATCCGTATACTGCTACCAGCACGGGGCTCAAAGTAATAGTACCGCAGTGGGCCCATGCCGGGGGCACGGTCACGATGCGGGAACGACTTGTAGATCCAGTCGTGCGGGCGAGCGTTGTCGAGGAAATATTGGGGCGGCGGGAGCGGTGGGACCAGACATTAGTCGCATCGTGCCGCAAGGAGGCCAACAAGCATTTTGAGGGGCACACCCTCGAGGAGATTAGCCACATGGTCGGCAAGGCTCCGGTAGACGCTTGCCTTGATCTGTTGCTAGACGAGAACTTCGACGTCCAAATGGTTAGGTTCGCGATGTGTGAAGAGGACGTCGCCTATGTGATGCGCCATCCGCTGGTGATGATTGGCTCAGACGCTTCGTTGCGTGCTACACATGGTCTGTTGTCTTCGGGGAAGCCCCATCCGCGTGCCTATGGCACTTTCCCGCGCGTGCTCGGCGCTTATGTCCGCGACCGGGGTACGCTCCGGTTGGAAGAGGCTGTGCGCAAAATGACCAGTTTTCCGGCACAGCGCTTTAAGTTGTATGACCGTGGGCTGCTGCGCCCGGGGGCCTATGCCGATGTCGTTATGTTTAACCCCGAAACCGTCGCCGACGTTGCCACCTACGCCGCGCCGCATGCCTATCCGCGCGGCATTGACCTCGTGATGGTCAATGGCTCGGTAGTGATTGAAGACGGGGAGCACAGCGGTGTGCTGTCGGGGAAGGTACTCACAGGATGTACAGGTTCTCTCTCGCGCTAAGTTCGGTCAGGAGCGCCACGCCGCCGACGCTGTTTCCTTTGGTGTCGAGGGCTGGCCCGTAGACACCAAGGCCGCATCTGCCGGGCACTACGCCGAGCACAGCACCCGAGACGCCGCTTTTTGCGGGGAATCCTACCTTAACCGAGAATTCGCCGGAGGCGTTGTACATGCCGCAGGTGAACATAAAAGTACGGATGATGCGGCAGTATTCGCGCGGCAAGAGCACTTCGCTGTGACAAGCAGCCAAGGCTCCGCCGAGTGTAGCCAGAGTAAAGCAGTCTACCTCCAGCGAACACTGACGGAAGTAAAGGTCGAGGCAGTCTTCGGCGCTTCCCAGAAGGGCCTTAATATCGCGTAAGAAATAGGCTATGGCTCGGTTCCGGTCGCCGCTTTCGCTTTCGGACCGATAGACGTCGGCATTAAAGCCTACGTGGCACCCCGGAGCTAAAGTGCGGACAAACTCCGTGAGGCGACCGAACTTCTCTGTAACTGAGTTCCCTTTAATCAGCGCCGTGGTCGCGATGGCCCCGGCGTTGACCAACGGATTAACCGGCTTAAGAGAAGAAAACGTCTCTAAGCGCATGAGCGAGTTGAACGAATCACCCGTGGGTTCCATGCCGATGCGGGAGAACACCACATCCGGCCCGTTGTCGAGCAGCGCTAGGGCCAGGGCAAAGGGCTTAGATGCGCTCTGCATAGTGAAGCGGACGGAGGTATCCCCCGCATGAGCTACCACTCCTGTTGCATCGGCGACTGCAATGCCTAGTGCGTTGCGGTCGGCCTTACTGAGTTCAGGGATGTAGCTTGCGACTCGACCGGCGCCGGTCATCGGCTTATACTTCGCAATCAGATCATTCAAGAGTGGCTGCAAGTTAGTTCCCCCTATCGCGCTCGCCATGAGCACGGGTCCCTTGCGTTCTCTTTCTCCACTGCCCGCGGTAATCCTTCACATGCGAATAGTTCCTTCTCACATCCCACCTCACAAGAAAGCTGCCCCATACGGGCAGCTTTTTCTGGTAGGTAACCGGGGTATGAGGAATGCTTAGCGCTTCGCTGAATCTAGGGCGCGCTGCACAGCCTGCATCAATTTACTCGAAGTGCCTGTCGCGCCGGTAAAGACATCGACTTGAGCGCTGTTCTTGGCGACAAAACGCTTAGGTAGTTCGACAATCGCTTCATGATAGGGTGCAAACGCGTAATCGGCGGGCTTGCGCTCAAAAACGACGTTCCCTGCGGCATCACGCTCCGGAGCGGGGCGGGTCTCATGCAGTACCACGCGGCTAATCTTGCCATCGCTGAGGGTCACCCAGGCAAGGCCCCAGCCGCGGTCGGTCCGGTCGCTAATCGCCATAAATGTGCCGTCCCACATCGTGGCGGCGGTAGTCTTCGTGCGGCGGGCCATTTGCGTCGCGCGCATCACGGCCTGCTTAGCGTTGTTAGAAGAGATGGTAGCCTGTGACACAACGTCGACATCCCAGCTGTTCTTCTCTACAAACCGTTTGGGCATTTCAGCTTGGAAAGCGTGGAAAGGAGCATATCCGTACTGCGGTCCCTTTTCCAGGCCCAAGCCATCGAACTCGCTCAACTTGACAGCGGTAATTTTATCGCGGGCGATGGTTACCTCGGCCCTAACAAAGCCGTGGTCCGTAGCATTGGATACGGCCACAAAAGTGCCGTCGTTATGCACTGCCTGCGGAGCACAGCCTGCCAGTGCCGCTACGGTCACGAAGGCCACGGCAGCTACTGCTAAAAATTTCTTCAAGTAAAAGTTCCCCCCTAATTCCTGTTGGTGTGTTAACCACCCTTTCGCTCGCCTACCTCGAGCGCTGAGCTTGTGGTCGTATTCACATTATACTATTGTTCGTGAACTAAGGAAATATTCCTCCAGATACAAAATGAAGAATAATAAAGATTAATTAAGTGAACAATTTCTCGGAGCTTCCCATTCCAGAAGGGACATTTCGTGTAGTAAGGATCATTTCCAGCCAACGCTCAGTAGGAACGAACCCGGTCCTTCGGTACAGCCTGTTTGCCGCGGCACTTAGCTTGGGGGTAGTACAGAGCTCGGCCGTGGTGAAGCCCCGTAGATGAAGGTGCACTAGTGCCCACCGGAGCAGGTAAGTGCCGATCCCCTTACCGCGCAACTGCCTCGTAACGGCTAGGTCGCTGATCGCTACCTTGCCAACTTGTTTCATAGGATACCACGCAATATGTCCTATGACTCGATAGCCTTCCCGTACTAAGAAGACGTTAAGCTCGTGATTGTAAAGACCAAACTCTTCGCTTGCCATCTGACCATACCAAGCATAGCTGTTGCTCCAACACTCCGCTCCCTGCAGATGCTCACAACGGCTAAGCGGCAGTGGGTTGTCAACCGCCGGCATGGGGCTTAGATTGTGTGTCATAGCGAGGTGCGTGCGGTGCACCCTAAACCCTCGTTGCCCCAGAAAAGATGTCAGTCCAACATCGGTGTCCGCGGGCTCCATGACCTCAGTGGTACCCCATAGCGGTTGAAAGCGCCCTTCGAGGGCGTGGTAGAGAGGCGTGTAGGGAGAGCCAATCCTCACACTAGCAGCCGTAGCGAGGTGCCGCTCACTCGCAGCCAACAACTGCGGCCACACGGCCGCCTCATATCCTTCCCGTGCCAGCAAAAACGGGAGGTATCCCCGGCGAGTGAGCGCGTCATATAAAGCGTGTGTCGCCCCTATGAGACGCCCCGCTTCGTCTCTGGCCAACAATAGTCCTTCGTCGCCGAAACTTGCGTCGCGACTCCATATCGCGTGCAAGTCCCGCTCCGTTACGGGTACAAAGTTTCGTTTATCGCGACAGGCGGAGTTGATGAGCTCCGTTAGACTCACGACATCGCGTGCCGACCCTTTAGACAAATGCATTTCGTGTCCACTCCCGAAAGCAGTAGGGACGGAGCCTGTTGCTTTTTCTTGATCCTCATCGTCATGTGCAGCAAACAGCAAACAGCAAAAAGCAACAGGCTCCGTCCCTACTGCTTTTCGACAACTGCCCGCGCATAGTATATAATATCCTCTAGAATTAAAGGAGGTGGTTATCGTGCTTGTCCATGATAAAGCCCATGAATTAGCCCGTGCTCTCCGCCAGGCGCCTGAGTTTCAGGCTCTCTTGGCGGCACAAGGTAAGCTTAATGCGGATGCTTTGTCGCATAAGATGTTCCGCGATTATCGTCAGAAGGAGATTGCCTATCAGACTGCGGTGATGGCGGGTCAATCACCCAATGAACCAGAAGTACAGTCTCTGCAAAAACTAGCCGAGATCGTGAACCTAAACAGCCTAGTGCGCGAGTACATTCAGGCGGAAGCGCGCTTTGGCGTCATTTTTGCCGACGTACAACGCATTATGGGAGACGCAGTCAAGGAAATCAGTGCGCTTTACAAAGAAGACGAAGGGGAAGGCGGTTCCAACTAGATGCCATCATGTGCAATTTTAGGGTTGCCCACGGTGGGTAAGACCACTGTGTTCAACCTGCTTACTGGCATGCGCAAAGACACCAGTAAGTTCTTTTCTGGTCGGACAGAATCGAACCTAGGATTAGCCACAGTGCGGGACAGGCGCGTGGCATTTCTCTCAAATCTCTATAAGCCGCGTAAGACTACGTATGCGCAAATTGAGCTCGTGGATGTTCCCGGGTTGGTGCGGGGCGCCTCCGAGGGGCAAGGTGTTGGGAATGCCTTTCTCGATGGCGTGCGACAGTCTGACGCACTCATTCACGTAGTACGTGCCTTCGGCGGCCACACCGAGCACGTGGAGGGTAGCGTCGACCCATTCCGCGATGTCCAGACGATAGCCTACGAACTGCTGATGGCGGATATAGCTTTTGTGGACAAGCGCATTTCGCGCCTTAGGGATGGCAAAAAGCGCACGGCGCAAGCGGAGCAGGAAATTGAGCTACTTACGCGTATCTTAGCGCACTTAGAGTCCGAGCAACTCTTCTCGAGCTTCGGGCTGTCCGGGGCGGAAGAGAAGCTGCTTGCAGGTTACACCTTCTTCACCCATAAGCCGATGATTATAGTAGCGAACTTAGACGACGAGCAATTTGTCGCGACGGACTACCCCCAAAGGGCCGAGCTGCATGCCTATGCCCGTGAACGCGGCCTTTTGCTCCTAGAAATGAGCGCCAACACAGAGATGGAACTGGACGAACTCGATGGGCAGGATAGGGATGAACTTCTCGCCGAACTAAAGCTTGATGTGCCCGGAGTCGACCGCATCGCTCATGCCAGCTACAGTGTGCTTGGGTTAATCTCTTTCTTTACGGTAGGCGAGGACGAAGTGCGTGCCTGGACGATTCGCCAAGGCATCACGGCCAAACAAGCGGCGGGCAAAATTCACTCTGACCTAGAGCGTGGATTCATCCGTGCGGAGGTCATGCGGTGTCAAGACTTAGAAACCTTCGGTTCAGCGGTTAAACTCAAGGAAAAGGGACTCGTCTCGCTCGAGGGCAAGGACTATATTGTAGAAGACGGAGATGTCTTAAGCATAAGATTTAATGTGTAGACCTACGCATAGTGAGGAGGTTCACCATGGAAGCAGCTGTCATGGCACGCAAGATCAGCGCATGGATTACCCAGCAAGTGCGCGCAGCCAACATGAACGGGGTGGTGTTCGGCTTGAGCGGGGGCCTTGACTCGGCCGTAGTTGCCGGCTTGGCCAAGCTCGCGGTGCCGGATAATGCCTTGGGCGTTATTCTGCCTATACACTCAGACCCTCTAGACCGCGAGCACGCCATGCTGGTAGCGCGCACTTACGATCTGCGGGTGCTGGATATAGATCTGTCCGCTGTCTATGACAACTTCTTGCGTGCAGTATCGACTCCGATGGAGTCCCTCGAACTACCGCGCCTTGGCCTTGCGAACATGAAACCGCGCCTGCGCATGACTGCGCTCTATTTTTATGCCAGTGTGCACTCCTACTTGGTGTTAGGCACGGGTAATCTTAGCGAGTACACGATCGGTTATTTCACTAAACATGGCGACGGTGGCGTAGACCTAATGCCGTTAGCTTCACTGGTTAAGGCTCAGGTCAGGGATTTGGCCTTTTATCTAGGGGTGCCCCAAGCCATCCTCGACAAACCCCCTAGCGCCGGTTTATGGCCGCATCAGACCGATGAGGCAGAGATGGCCATCACCTATGCGGAGCTCGACCGGTACATCTTGACGGGGGAGGCCGAGCCGCATGTCAAGGAGCGGGTGGACTATCTGGCCGCGTTAAGCACTCACAAAAAACGTCTGCCACCCATCCCTAAGCTGTAGCAACGCCGCACTCACCGTACAGGTTTAAGAGTATAACTCCACGTGATTAGGCATCCTACCCACAAGGAGGGTGTCCCCCGTGGTAAAGAAGTTGTACTTGTTTGGTGCGGCAGCACTCGTGATTGTGGCCAGCGTTGTCTTGTACTTTTCCCTGCTGCCGTTGGAGATGCCTAAGGTCGAGCTTCCCCCTGCCCCTGACCTTGGCGATGTCGTAGGGCTGTCCTTAACTTACCGGATTCGATTTGCCTGTGGACACTACCTTTCTCATGTCCCGCAAGACGGCGAGGCGGGCTTGCTCCGGTATTTTGGCCTTGCGGCAAGCGACATCGTATGGGAAGCGGGAGAAACAATCACGTCTGCAACCGGCACCATGCGTCAAGGAAGTGTGGCCGGACCCTGTCGGGACTGTCTGCCGCGGTATTTTGCCGGGGTGAAGGATGGATATGTGGCCATCTACTACGGTAGCCCGCGCCGAGATGCTATACTCAAGCAGGTGACAGAAGTGCGATTTGAGTTGTTGCCGAAAGACTTTCAGATTAGCCTCGAACGTGGTATCCCAATCAGCGACGACTACGCCTTGATGTTGTTTTTAGAAGGGATCGACCAATAAGGAGCAGGGATAACTAATCGCCGTCACGAACCTATGTTCAATGGAATTTCATTAAACGATGAAATTTCTCGATGGAGTGATGGCATGATCGTACTTGGCATAGACCCTGGCATCGCCCTGACGGGGTACGGCGTTGTGGAGGAGAAAGGCAGCAAGGCTGTGCTCTTAGAGCATGGCTGTATTCGCACGCCCGCGCATTCACCTTTGCCTGAGCGACTTAAGTCGATTTTCCACGGGCTCGATGCCTTATGCCACCGCTTCCCTTTCGATAGCGTAGCGGTAGAACAGCTGTTCTTTAACACCAATGTGACTACAGCCCTTTTGGTCGGACAAGCTCGAGGAGTGGCCGTACTTGTGGCAGCTCAACATAATCTCGCGGTAGCGGAATACACGCCGCTACAAGTCAAGCAGGCGGTGGCAGGATACGGCCGTGCGGATAAGGGGCAGGTACAACGCATGGTGCAGTCACTGCTGGGGCTGAAAGACGTTATCCGTCCGGATGATGCCGCTGATGCGGTGGCCATAGGTCTGTGTCACCTACAGTCTTACCGTTACCAACGCGCCGTAGCAAAGGGGGTGGACCGTGTATAGTTACATTTCCGGAGTGCTCAAGGGTAAAGCATCTGGGATTGCAGTTGTAGACAACCACGGTATTGGATACAGGATTTTCACCACCGGCAGAGTGTTAGACACACTGGGCAAGGAAGAGCACGTCACCTTCTACACTTACATGCATGTGCGGGAGGACGAGCTTTCTCTCTATGGCTTCCTGGATGCCGAGGGGGTTACCTTGTTTGAACTGCTGTTGGGTGTTTCGGGAATTGGACCTAAGGCGGCACTGAGCATTTGCGCTGCAGGCACTGCCGCAGCGGTCTATGGGGCCATTGTGTCGAGCGACGTCGCGTGGCTAACGAAAATACCCGGCATCGGCCGTAAGACAGCTGAACGTCTGGTGCTGGAACTGAAGGAGAAGATTTCTCGTCACATAGCGGTAGACTTAAGCAGCACCTCCACTATCGGCACCATCATTTTTGGCGGGGTGGAGGGACAGGTTATGGGAGCGCTACGGGGCCTCGGGTATCAAGAGCAGGAGTGCACGACGTACATCCGGCAGGCACTGTCGCTCCTTGGCCCCGGGGCCACAGTGGAAGAGACGCTGCGCACGGTATTAAGAACAATGGCACAGGGGCGATAGTTGAATTATGGATAGAAGGATCATCGGCCCAAGTATGCAAGTCGAAGAAGAAGCGCAAGACTCAAGCCTCCGGCCTAAGTACCTGAAGGAATACATCGGGCAACACAAGGCTAAGGAGAATTTGCAGGTGTTCATCGAGGCCGCTAAGCGTAGACGCGAGCCGCTGGACCACGTCTTACTATACGGCCCCCCGGGGCTGGGTAAGACTACTTTGGCGGGAGTAATCGCAAACGAACTGGGCGTGCAATTACGTATTACCTCCGGTCCGGCCATTGAGCGCCCTGGCGATATTGCAGCCATTCTTACTAACCTAGCGGAGAATGATTGCCTGTTTATTGACGAAATCCACCGCTTAAGTCGCACGGTGGAGGAAGTGCTATACCCGGCAATGGAAGACTATGCACTTGACATTATCATCGGCAAGGGCCCCAGCGCCCGCAGCATCCGCTTGGAGTTACCTAAATTCACTTTAATTGGCGCTACCACTCGCGCCGGCGCCCTTACCTCTCCCTTACGCGACCGTTTTGGTGTGTTGTGTCGCTTGGAGTTTTACACCCCTGCTGAGCTCGAGCAAATTGTCCTCCGCTCAGCCCGCATCTTAGCCGTGGAGATAGAAAAGCGCGGCGCGGAAGAATTGGCCCGGCGGGCGCGTGGTACGCCGCGCGTTGTGAATCGGTTACTGAGGCGAGTACGTGACTTTGCCGAGGTGCGTGGGGAAGGAGCAATTACGGCCCCTCTTGCCGACCGTGCCCTCGACATGCTCGAAGTTGATGGCTTAGGTCTAGATGCCATTGACCGTAAGCTCCTAGAGACATTGCTCGTCAAGTTTGACGGCGGCCCGGTCGGTTTAGAAACTATGGCCGCCGCGATTAGCGAAGCGCCGGAAACGATTGAGGATGTCATCGAACCCTTTCTCCTGCAGCTTGGCTTTTTGCAGCGCACCCCCCGCGGTCGCCTGGCTTCCCGGCTGGCCTACGAGCACATGCATGTGAAGTGTGATGACGAAACACAAATCATAAAACACAAAACACAAGGGGGATAAGGCGTCAGGCTTCAGGGATAAG
>Ga0136715_1000142_pt1 | contig 14494 bp, 15 predicted proteins | sample SedPBSmetaG_FD_104916 | JGI IMG/M metagenome (GOLD analysis project Ga0136715, IMG submission 104916) | Freshwater sediment bacterial and archeal communities from Indian Creek, Illinois, USA to study Microbial Dark Matter (Phase II) -... | ecosystem: Environmental > Aquatic > Freshwater > Creek...
CGCAAGGAGGAATTTTTCGATGAACACCAGACTCGAGCGCCTGCGCGCTAACTTTCCGGAAGGGATCGATGCCCTGCTTATCTCAAAGCCTGAGAACCGGGCTTATCTCACCGGGTTCACAGGGTCAGCCGGCTACGTATTAGTTAGCCGCGACTTAGCACTGCTACTAACGGATTTCCGCTATGTCGAACAAGCCACGGAACAGGCGCCTGACTTTACTGTCAGGGACTTTGCCCCCTCCCTGCATGATGCCTTGCAGCAAGCTTTAGGGGGAAACAAGATCATTAGACTAGGCTTTGAGAGCGAGTTCGTCACCTTCAGCATCTATCAGAGCTTCGCGGAGAAGCTACAAGCAGAACTCGTCCCACAGGCAGGCGTAGTGGAAAAATTGCGTATGGTCAAGGATGCCGAGGAGCTCTCTTACATGCGGCAAGCCGCCAACATTGCACAAGAGGCCCTAAAACTCACCCTGCCTAAGATTAAGGCCGGAGTGACTGAGGCCTTTGTGGCGTTAGAGCTAGAGATCGCCATGCGCCGCTTAGGTGCCGAGCGCGCCGCGTTTGACTTTATTGCCGCCTCAGGACCGCGCTCTAGCCTCCCGCATGGGCGGGCGAGCGAGCGCGTCATTCAAGCGGGGGATTTCTTGACGCTTGACTTTGGCGCTGTGTACAATGGATATTGCTCCGATATGACGCGTACCTTTGTCATCGGTGCACCGACACCCGAGCAGGTTAAGATTTACGGCATTGTGCTGGATGCGCAGCTTGCGGCCTTATCAATCATTAAGCCCGGTCTTTTGGGTAAGGACGTGGACAAAGTGGCGCGCGATGTGATTGCCTCGGCCGGATACAGCGAGCGTTTCGGTCACGGCTTGGGCCATGGCATTGGCCGCGCCGTGCATGAGGGGCCTTCCGCAGGCACTAAAGGCGAGGACGCTTTGCAGCCAAACATGGTCATCACCGTGGAACCCGGCATCTACATACCCGATTGGGGCGGCGTGCGCATCGAGGACATGGTAGTCGTGACTCTGGACGGATGCGAGAACTTCTATCAGTTTAGTAAGGAATTAATTTCCTTGTGAAAGCAGTAGGGACGGAGCCTGCTGCTTTTGCCCACAGCTCTTTAGGCCGAGGTATGTCAAAAAAAGCAGCAGGCTCCGTCCCTACTGCTTTGCAAGGAGGCCACACATGATTTCAACTAGCGAGTTTCGTACCGGGCTGACAATCGAGTTCGACGGCGGCGTGTACCAAGTGGTGGATTTCCAGCATGTTAAGCCCGGCAAAGGCGCCGCTTTCGTCAGAGCCAAGCTCAAGAACGTCGAGACCGGCGCGGTGCAAGAGACGACTTTTCGCGCCGGGGAAAAAGTAAGTCGCGCCCATGTCGAGCGCTGCCAAATGCAGTATCTCTACGACACGGGTGACTTCTACACCTTTATGGACGCCAGCACCTTCGAGCAAATCAACATCAACCACGACGTGTTAGGCGACGACATCAAGTTTCTTAAGGAGAACGAGAGCGTCACCATGATGATGTACGGCGAGCGCGTGATCGGAGTGGAGCTGCCCTATTACGTGGAACTAGTGGTAAAAGACACGGCTCCGGGCTTCCGCGGGGATACAGCTACGGGCGGCTCTAAGCCTGCCGTCATGGAGACCGGTCTGGTCATCAATGTGCCGTTCTTCATTAACGAGGGGGACAAGCTGCGCATAGATACCCGCACCCGGGAGTACTTGGATCGGGCCTAAAGCAGTAGGGACGGAGCCTGCTGCTTTTTGGCCCAGTTACGTCAACAAAAAAAGCAGCAGGCTCCGTCCCTACTGCTTTACGAAGGAGGGAGATTGCCATGCTGTTAACAGGCGACCAACTCAGGCAGATTTTTACCTACATTTCGCCGTTTTACTCGGATGGTCAGCTCAAGCCCGCGCACGAACGTGTGACTTTGCTTGCGGCTAACGCCAACTTTCCCTTAGAGCTAGAGGCGCGGGCTTTTACCATGGCGGCAGCTGCCGGTGTAGGCTCCCCGCTCATCGTGCAACTCAGCCACAATGCCGCTGAAGCCGCCGCCGGAGACCCGGGGAAAGTCACTCCCCTTGCCGGTGTGCGACACTTTTCGCCCGACACGAATGTCGTACGCGGAGCGAGGTTGGCCGCCGGACAAATTGCTCTTTTGGCGGCGCAGTATCAAGCCCGATACGTAGCCATTTCGCTGGACCACTTCAAAGTGCCGGTATTCGCTCCCGCAAAGCTTAACGCTGCAGTTAACGATGGGCTAGATCCGCGCTTGGCCGAGGCACGTGTTCACCATGCCGCGCTCCATATGCAAGAGGCTTTCGGCGCGGAGGCCATGCTCGATAGCGAAACGCTTAGGCTCTACACGCTTTACCTCACCAGCGCGGAGTATGCCAAGTTTAGGCGCGACTTTATCCGCATCGTCGAACTGGTACGACCGGCCTGGGGGATGATCGACACTGAGCAGCTGCCCCCCATGCTCGATTTTGTGGTTACCCGTGACATTACTGACACAGTACGCCATACCATTGGCGATCATTCGATCATGATTGAAGCCGAATTTGGGGCCACCGGTACGGGTGGGCAGGCATTGGACTATCGGCGATTGACGGGGACAGAGTTGGACCGGTTTGCGGCCCAAGTCGTGTCCTTTGTGCAATACACCGGGGCCGACGCGATAGCCTATCCTATCGGCATGGAACATGCCGCCAAGAAGGGGCAACGCCACGAGCCGGACATTAACCGCTTGGAAGTGGTTCAGGCCGCCTTATTTCGCGCACTTGGACGCTACATACCTTTCGCACAGCATGGAGGAACCGGTGCAGCCCAGGTGGCGCGCGGCTTAGTGGGGAAGAACAACGTCAACACACACTTCCTCGTCGCGGGGGCTCTCGCTATGGCCGAGTACGGCGTAGAGAACATCGCCGGCATTAGCGCCGGTGACAAGAAATTCTGTGGGGCGACTGTGTTTAATGACTACATACACGCCGTCGCTGAAGCGACCTTGTTCAAGCTAAGTGAAACTGGCAGTCGCAATTTGGGAGAGGCGTTACAGGCAGTGTTTGGAGCTTTGGCGCCAACAGCACAGGCCGCCTCCATCGCTAAGCCGGTAGGCGCATACGACGAATAAGCAAGCACAGGACGCGGGGACAGACCGCCATTACTGTGATTTAAGAGAGAAGCGACATGATGAAGAGCAAGATTAGACCGGAGGATGAAGAACGTGGACTCAAGCATTCCTCGCCCTACGATTGAGAGACTGCCGTTGTACTTGCGGTGTCTGGTTCGGCTCAAAAGCACAGGGGTCGACGTGGTGTCCTCCGAGGAACTAGGCATGTTGCTTGCCATTACTGCGGTGCAAATACGTAAAGACCTTGCGTATTTCGGTGAGTTCGGACGCCGCGGAGTAGGGTATGACGTTGACTCCCTGCTTACGCAGGTGACATCCATTTTGGGTGCCGACCAGCCACGCAAAATCGCCCTCGTAGGCCTAGGTCACTTAGGGCAGGCCTTGGCTAACTACGACGGGTTTCGCGAACACGGTTTTAACATAACCGCCTTGTTCGATGCCGACCCCACGAAAGTGGGCCTCACTGTTGCTGGGCAAAGAATCCTGCCTGTTGACCGCATGCTCGATGTGGTGAGACAAGTGGGCATCGAGCTTGCCGTGCTGGCCTTGCCTGCGCACGCGGCTCAACGGAACGCTGACATACTTGTGCAAGCTGGGGTGCGCGCCATATGGAACTTCGCTCCAGTACGACTCAACGTCCCCGACCACATCGAAGTGCGATACGAAAACCTGATCGTAGGCTTACTCGCCCTGTCTTATTACCTGAAAGAGCAAAGGCCAAAGCAGTAGGGACGGAGCCTATTGCTTTGTCCACGGATTTTAGCCTTCAGGCTTCAGTCTTCAGCCTTCAGGAGAACTGAGCACGCTCTCCGCCGTCAACCGTCAACCGTCGCCCCATGCCGTTTGACGTCTAACCCTCGATATGTTATTATTTTGATGACGGAGCTCATTATTTTTTTCACGAGCTAAGTGCTTTTTTTCACAAAGTGTGAATCATCAATCAATTTAGGGGGCCGAGGCGTGATGTTAACTATTGCCGAACTCAACGAAATCCGCACGCGAGTGAGACAGCACCTTAGCGTGCGCAAGAACGAAAACGATGTCAGAGTGATCATTTCTTCGGGCACAACCGCAATTGCGGCCGGGGCCCGCCAGCTGATGGCGGCGGCGCTCGAGGAAATCGCCGAACACGGCGCCACAAATGTGCATATCAGCCAACGTGAACTCGATGTGGAGACCAGCGACCAACCGGCTGTAGTCATTGCCGCAAACGGCAGTGAGGTTTTGCATAAACGCTGCACTCCGGATAAGCTCCGCCTACTGATACGTAGCTTCCTATCGTCTATCGCTGTTAGCTTTTAACTTACTTCTATCCCGAGAGGATGATCGCTATGCAATACATTCGTTCGCATGTTTTGGTATGTGCCGGCACCGGTTGTACGTCCTCCGGTTGCAAAGCGGTAGAGCAGTCGATGCTCGCCGAAATCGAGCGTCACGGTTTGTCCAAAGAAGTTAAAGTCGTGGAGACGGGTTGCTTTGGTTTCTGTAAAATTGGGCCCATCGTCATGGTTTATCCTGAAGGTTCGTTCTACTGTTATGTTAAGCCTGAGGATGCCGCGGATTTAGTGCACGAGCACTTACTGAAAGGGCGTCTAGTGGAGAGGCTTCTCTATCGCGATGTGCAAAACCCCAAGCCCACGGCCTTCTTCACGGATATTGGCTTTTACAAGAAGCAGCATCGCGTGGCCTTGGTTAACTGCGGCGCGATTGATGCCGAGAACATCGAAGAATACATCGGCGTTGATGGTTATCAGGCTTTGGCCAGGGTCGTGTCGTCTATGCCTCCGGCTGAGGTCATCCACACCGTCAAGATGTCAGGCTTACGCGGGCGCGGCGGCGGCGGGTTTTCGACCGGTTTAAAGTGGGAATTTGCGGCCAAAGCCCCCGGCGCAGTAAAGTACGTGGTCTGCAACGCCGACGAGGGCGACCCCGGCGCCTTTATGGATCGCTCCATACTTGAGGGCGACCCCCATTCGATTATCGAAGCCATGGCCATTGCCGGCTACTGCATCGGAGCGAGCCAAGGGTATGTTTACGTGCGCGCCGAGTATCCAATTGCCGTCCACCGCCTGAGTTTGGCCATCGACCAAGCCCGCAGCTTAGGCATCCTAGGGAAAGGTATTTTTGGCTCGGCCTTTAACTTTGATATCTCTATTCGCCTTGGCGCGGGTGCATTCGTCTGCGGTGAAGAGACGGCTCTATTGGCCTCCATTGAAGGCAAGCGCGGCATGCCTAAGCCGCGTCCGCCGTATCCGGCTGTTAAGGGCTTGTGGGATAAGCCTACACTCATTAACAACGTAGAGACGTTTGCCAACATCCCGCAGATTATCTTGCGCGGCGCCGACTGGTTTGCCTCCATGGGCACAGAGAATTCGAAGGGTACTAAAGTGTTTGCGCTGGCAGGCAATATCAATAACACTGGTCTCGTAGAAGTGCCGATGGGCACCACCCTGCGCGAAATTGTGTACGATATCGGCGGCGGTATCCCGGATAACCTTGCCTTTAAGGCCTGCCAAACAGGCGGCCCGTCGGGTGGGTGCCTACCGGCCGAGTTTCTCGACACCCCGGTCGATTACGACTCCCTTACCGCAGTTGGCTCGATGATGGGCTCCGGTGGCTTAATTGTCATGGACGAAAACACGTGCATGGTCGACGTCGCTCGCTTTTTCCTCGAGTTTACGCAGGACGAATCGTGCGGTAAGTGCGTACCATGTCGCGAAGGAACCAGGCGCATGCTAGAAGTGCTCGAGCGTATCACCAAGGGCCATGGTACGCTCGAGGATATGGACCTTCTCGAAGAGCTGTCTGTTACCATCAAAGGTGCCTCGCTATGCGGCCTGGGACAGACCGCGCCGAACCCGGTGCTCGCTTCGTTGCGCTTCTTTCGGGATGAGTTTATGGCCCACATCAACGACAAGAAGTGTCCGGCCGGAGTCTGTCAAGAGCTGTTGACCTTTAGTATTATCCGGGAAAAGTGTAAGGGTTGCACACTCTGCAAGAAGGTATGTCCCGTTAACGCCATAACCGGCAGTGTGAAGACCATCCACACCATTGATACCGCCAAGTGCATCAAGTGCGGAGCTTGCATTCCTAAATGTCCATTTAAGGCCATTGTGCGCTAGCTAGCGAAAAGGAGACTGAGCATGGAACGCATTAAACTCACCATCGACGGCGCACCGATTGAAGTAGACCCCGGCTCTACCGTCCTTGATGCCGCTAAAAAAGCCGGTGTGCATGTGCCGACCCTGTGTTTTCACCCCGAACTGCGCCTTGAGGGCTCGTGTAGGCTGTGCGTAGTCGAAATTGAAGGCATGAAGAGCCTAGCAGCCTCGTGTGTGTATCCGGCCGCGAGCGGCATGCGCGTGCGCACCAACTCGGAAGTTGTGCGCAAGACACGCAAATCCATTGTCGAATTGCTACTCGCCAACCATCCGCAGGACTGTTTAGTCTGCCCGCGTCATGGCACGTGTGAACTACAAGATGTTTCTCACCAACTTGGCGTGCGTAAGGTGCGCTTTAAGAGCGAAGAACGCGCCGCGAAACGCGATACTAGCAGCATGGCCGTGGTGCGCGACCCCAGTAAGTGTATTCTCTGTGGGCGTTGCATCCGTATCTGCGAGCAAGTACAAAAAGTGTCGGCCATCGGCCTCGCCGGACGCGGCTCCAAAGCCATTGTGACCACACCGTTCAACCATGGTTTGGCGGAGGGTCCCTGTGTGGCCTGCGGTCAATGCATAAAAGTCTGTCCGGTGGCGGCACTGGTTGAAGCTGACGCGACAGAGGTGACTTGGCGGGCGCTCAACGACCGGCAAATGCACACCGTGGTGCAGGTCGCCCCGGCCGTGCGCGCGGCGCTAGGCGAGGAATTCGGCATGCGCCCCGGCGCCCTAGTAACAGAAAAGTTAGTGACGGCGCTGCGTAAGCTCGGATTCGCGCAAGTGTTTGACACGCAATTTGGTGCGGACCTTACGATTAACGAAGAGGGGCATGAACTCTTAAGACGGCTGGACACCAACGAGCATCTCCCACTCATCACCTCTTGCAGTCCCGGCTGGGTCAAGTACGCCGAACACTTCGTGCCTGACATGCTCGACCACTTGTCCACCTGCAAATCGCCGCAGCAGATGCTAGGCGCCCTGGTGAAAACCTATTATGCCGAAAAGGCAGGCCTTGATCCCCAGCGCATTTTCCATGTGGCCGTTATGCCGTGTACGGCCAAGAAGTTCGAAGCCAGCCGCCCCGAGATGGGACGTAACGGCGTGCGGGATGTAGATGCGGTGCTGACGACGCGCGAACTCGCGGCCATGCTCAGGGAGGCGGGGATAGATTTTGCTAACCTCCCCGATGGCGAGTTTGACCTACCGCTCGGTATGTCTTCTGGCGCGGGCACGATCTTTGGCGTGACCGGTGGCGTGACTGAGGCCGCATTGCGCACCGTGTATGAATTAAAGACAGGAAAAGAACTCGAGGAAATCGAATTCCAAAGTGTACGCGGCTTTGCCGGTGTGCGGGAAGCCTCCATCCCTCTCAATGGTCTGACGCTTAAGGTCGCCATTGTTAACTCTCTGGGGCAGGCCGAGAAACTCCTGCGTAAAGTGAAACGGGGAGAAGCGCATTACCACTTCATCGAAATTATGGGCTGCCCGAGCGGCTGTATCGGCGGCGGCGGACAACCTTTTAGCAAAGACCCCGACATTAGACACAAGCGAGCCGCCGCGCTGTATCGGCAAGACCACCTTAAGCGCGTGCGTAAATCCCATGAGAACCCGGCAGTTAAGGAGCTGTATCGTACCTTCCTCGGTGACCCCGGCGGCAAGAAATCCCACGCGCTGCTCCACACCCACTACCACCCCCGCCCCAAGCAGTAGGCAAGCAGTAGGGACGGAGCCTGTTGCTTTTGCCCACTGCATCCTTAGCTTAGTTAAATCGTTAAAAAAGCAACAGGCTCCGTCCCTATTGCTTGCGTCCCTAGTGCTTAGAGAGGAATGGTGTTAACTATGGAAGTAAAGAGGTGTGCCGAATGTACCGGCACGCAAGAGAGAGATATACGGTTTGATAAGCTTGACGCAGTAATCGCTAAGCATCAGCTCCTTGAGGGCGCGCTGATCATGATTTTGCATCAAGCGCAGCTAATCTTCGGCTATCTTCCCGAAGAAGTGCAACGCTATGTGGCGCAAGCACTCAACATCCCACTGACCGATGTCTATGGGGTGACGACTTTTTATTCTTATTTTTCGCTTACGCCGCGGGGCAAGCATCGCATCGCGGTCTGTATGGGCACGGCATGCTACGTCCGCGGCGCAGGCGACCTAGTGGCGGCCTTTGAAAGAGAACTTGGAGTCAAGGTAGGGCAGACGACTCCGGACGGTCTATTTACACTCGAAGCGTCGCGCTGCATTGGCGCGTGCGGTCTTGCCCCCGTGCTGACGGTCAGCGAAGACGTTTATGGCAACATCATGAGCGCTGAGCGCGTGCCCGATATCCTGAAAAAGTACCGGGCTGCCCCAGCGTAACAGGAGTAAAACACAGTTTAAGGAGGTGTCCCTTGTGGTAGTCGTTACCGTGTGTGTGGGGAGCTCGTGCTACCTGCGTGGTGCGCACAAGATCGCCGAAGCGCTAGAGCAGACTATACTCCGGCATGAACTTAACGGTCGTGTGGAGCTACAGGGCGCCTTTTGCATGCAGCGATGTCGGGAAGGCGTGGCCGTATCAGTTAACGGCAAGCACTTACCGCGCGCCACAGAGGAAAACATTTCCGAGTTGTTCACTAACTATGTGCTGCCGGAGGTGGAGCTTGATGCGGGCCATCCGCGTTAAGACTGGGCTGTGTAAGAACTGCTATGCCTGCATAAGGGCCTGCGAAGTAAAGGCGACTTCCATTAAGCAGGGGCAAGCGTCAATCATCGAGGACGATTGTCTTGCGTGCGGCGCCTGTATCGCAGTTTGTCCGCAGCAAGCGCGCGAGATTCGCGACGACGTGCACAAAGTACACAATCTACTGCGCGGCGCGACGCCTGTGTGGGTGAGCCTAGCCCCATCAGCTGCGTTGGGGCCTTACGCGCTGGAGGAGTGGTCGGCGAAACTCACAGCAATGGGATTTGCCGGCGTGAGTCTGACCAGCTGGGGAGCGCTATCGGTATCGGAAGCCTACCAAGCGGCAGCCAAGCGTGACGGCTGGGTTCTGACCACCGCCTGTCCTGCCGCTGTAAAATTGGTGCAGCGGTACTTTCCGAAACTCACGCGTTTCTTGGCTAACGTTTCCTCACCTATGGTGACGCATGCGGCATGGCTGAAGCAGACCTACAAGTGCCGCGTAGTGTTTGTCGGCCCCTGTGCGGCCAAGAAAAACGAAGCCGGATTTTCCAGCCACGTGGACGCGGCCCTCACATTTGCTGAGCTAGAGAGACTCCATCCTCCTGCCGATTCCATTTCGTTTCCCCTAAGTAACCGAACTCACACCCATCTGTCGTTTGCCGGGCAGGGACTGATGCACTTTCCTCTCACCGGAGGAGTGGAAGGACAAGTAACAGTACCCGTCTTGGCTATCGATGGCATGGACGAACTCGTGCGATTCCTCATCCGTGTCGAACGCGACGAGGTAGTACCGTCCGGAATCGTCGAGATGTCAGCTTGTCGCGGGTCCTGTTTGGGAGGGGCCGCGGCCTACCGCCGCGAGTTTTCGCTCGCGGAACGGCGAGGGATGCTCAAGCAAGTCCAAGAAGGGGCTAACCATCAGGCCGCGGCGGTATCACGCGCGCACCTTCCCACCAAGCGGCGCGTGTCAGCAACGGAGCAAAGCGTGCTGGAGGTACTTCGTCAGCTTGGTAAAACTGAGCCCGCACAGGAATTTAACTGCGGCGCCTGTGGTTACCACACTTGCCGCGAGAAGGCGAGTGCCGTTACTCTAGGTCGCGCCGAGCTAGAGATGTGTTTGCCGTTTATGCGCGCGAAAGCCGAGTCTCTAGCTAATTTGATCTTAGCGTCCACGCCCAATGCCGTAGTCGTAGTAGACACAGGCCTGTTGGTGCAGGAATGGAACGCTGCCGCCGAGCGCATGTTCGGTGTTCCCGCGGGCATCGCTAAAGGTCGCCGCATGGGGGATTTTGTGCCGGAAGAGCACTTCGCCCAAGCACTCGCTCGGCACGAAAGCTTTACCGGCGTAAAGCTTTCGCCTGTGCCGGGGCTGATTACAGCCCTGACGATTGTCCTCGTTAAGGGCGGGGATATGGTCATGGGCGTATTCTCTGACATTACTGAAATGGAAGAACAGGGGAAAGCACTGGCCCAGCTGCGTCAAGAAACAGTAGAGAAAGCCCAAGAGGTCATCAACAAACAAATGCGCGTCGCCCAGGAGATTGCGAGTCTGCTCGGTGAAACCACCGCCGAAAGCAAAATGCTGCTCCTTAAACTCATGCGCGTGGTTCAAGGCGCTAAGTCATGAGTCTGTTCTTTGAATGTTACCATCGCCAACTCAATAAATGGGGCGAAGAGCTGTGCGGCGATAGCGTCCAAGTCGCGCGCACGCCCTTAGGGCTCACAGCCGCAGTAGCCGATGGCCTAGGCAGCGGGGTGCAAGCGAACATTCTTTCCACGCTAACCGCAAAAATTGCCGTGTCCATGCTCGCACAGGGCGCGGATACGGACGAAGTCATTTCCACTATTGCCTTGACGTTGCCGATGTGTAAGCGCCGGGAGCTTGCCTATTCGACCATCAACTTGCTCCAGCTTTCGCCGCGCGGCGACTGCTATCTAGCCGAATTCGACTGTCCTGAAACGTTTGTGTTTCGCGGGGGTAGCCTTTATGCCCCATTGCGGCAAGAACGCGTGGTCGGAGACAAGCGGATCAAGGAAAGTCGCTTTACACTCGCCGTAGGGGACATGGTTTTCTTGATCTCTGACGGCGTTATTCACGCCGGTGTAGGGGCTAATCTCAACATGGGGTGGCAGTGGCAAAACGTCGCTACCTACATTGGGAAATTAGCAGAACGCAACCTCGGTCTACGCGCCATAGTCAGCGCCTTAAGCCATACGTGCGGGCATCTTTACATGGGTAAACCCGGCGACGACACGACTATTCTCGGAATTGCGGCACGCGAGCCGATGCCGGTTTGCATCCTTACCGGACCGCCGGAGAATTCGTCCCGCGATAAAGACATAGTTAGGCGATTTATGGGGACGGCGGGGCTAAAGGTAGTGTGCGGCGGAGCTACAGCACAAATGGTGGCGCGAGAACTTGGGGTGCGAATTTTCACGGAACTAAAGACAATGGACGATGCCATCCCGCCCATCGCCGAGATGGAGGGCATCGACCTCGTCACCGAGGGCATGCTGACGCTTTCGGCTGCCTTAGCCATCATTCGCACATTCGCGGCCTCGCAAGACGACATCGCCGACAGCGCGTTGCTGAAACGTCCGGATGGGGCCTCGCGCCTTGCCAGTTTGCTTTTGCAGCGTGCTACGCATGTGCACCTGATGGTGGGCGGGGCCGTTAATGTCGCCCATTTTGACTGTGCTTCTCCCCGGATCAGCCCTCGCGGCCAACTCACGCGGGATCTCACGCACTACCTGACGCAGATCGGCAAGGAAGTTACGGTAGAGTACTTCTAAGCAACGCACCATCAAAGCACCCTGTAAGGGGTGTTTTTTGCGTTGGCATGTTTGTGAAGGCTTGGCATATGAATGTAAGCAGAAAGGGGGATGAAAAAATGGACAAGGACAATAATGCAAACTCCGCATGGACTAGCTTAATGCGCTTGATGCCCCCGGCTTGGGTTCCGGCACTCCTACCCTTGCATGGACTTGAACTACGTGTGCGCATGGGGCAGCCTGTGCAAGTGCTTGAAGCAACCCGCGAAGTTATGCTAGCAATCGTCGCGACTGAGGCGGACGTCGCACACTTGGTAGCAGCGTGTTCGGGCAGCTCGCTTTACGCTTACGAAGAGGAAATGAAACAAGGGTTCATCACTTTACCCGGGGGTCACAGAGTGGGCTTTGCCGGCAAGACGCTCCTTGACGGTGCAGGCCTAGTACGGGGTCTAAAGTCTATCTCCGCGCTCTGTCTACGGGTGGCAAGGAGCCTGCCCGGCTGTGCCGATAAAGTGTTGCCTGAGATACTGGATGAAACCGCCACGCCACATCACACGTTGATTATATCCCCCCCGCAGGCAGGTAAGACTACGCTGCTTAGGGATATTGCCAGGCAGCTGAGCAAACGGGGCAGACGTGTATGCATTGTTGACGAGCGCTCGGAGATAGCCGGCTGCTACCGCGGCAGACCTGAGCTCGATGTAGGCCCTCGCACCGACGTGCTGGACGGGTGTCCTAAAGCACAGGGCATGCTGATGGCATTAAGAGCTCTCTCGCCCGAGGTTCTCATCACCGATGAGATTGGTCGCAGTGAAGACGTATCGGCCATTGAAGAAGCTCTAAACGCCGGCGTGCGCGTGATCGCTTCCGCGCATGGCAACTCTCTGGCCGATGTGGCGCAACGACCGCACCTCGCGAGACTGTTCGAGCGGCAGCTGTTCGCTAGAATCGTCGTGCTGAGTCACCGCAAAGGTCCGGGTACGATCGAATATGCCGGTTCGCCGCTCAAGCTCGCCACGCTTAACCGCCATGCACTTCATCGTTGATGTTCTCGCCTTTAGCCTGATCGTCTACACCTGTACACTGGCCGGTTTCGCGGTGGCTAACGGCTATGCCGAGCGGCCGCGGCAGCTCCGCGACTTATTGACCGGGCTGGAGATGCTGCGTACGGAAATTGTTTATGCAGCCACACCACTAGCTGCAGCGTTGACCAGTCTGCGCCTTCGTCACCCCATCGGTAAGTTCTTTCTGTGCGCCGGCGAGGGCATCGACGCGTTAGCGACGGCCCGCAGTGCTTGGGTGACTGCTCTTGATGCGCTCTCCCGGGATGCAGCGCTGCTAGAGGGCGACCTTGCAGCACTGCGCTATCTCGGCGACGTACTGGGCACTAGCAACCGTGAAGATCAAGAGCGCCACCTGCTTGTTGCTATACGCCGGATAGAGGCTTTACAGCGCGAGGCCGAAGAGGAGGCCAAGCGCAGTGCGCGTCTGTGGAAGTACCTCGGGGTCCTCTCGGGCATTACGGTCGTGATCATCATTATGTAGTGAGGAGTCTGATTCTGTGGATCTGAACTTTAGAGTGATCATGCAGTTGACTGCCTTTTTGTTGGCGCTGGGCATAATCTACAACCTGCTCAACAACTGGGATCGCAAGGAATCGGCGGGGCTGGTGATGATCACCGGCATTGTGATGGTGCTGACCTTTTTGGTCTATCAAGTGTTAATCTTGTTTCGCGCTATCCAGACACTCCTGTACTTCTAGTCATGGAGATTTTTCAATTCACACTGCTGGCCTTGGCCGCAGTATTCATGTCGCTGGTCTTAAAGCAGGTGAGTCGGGAATTAGCCGTGGTTTTAGTTATAGTGACGAGTCTCGGAATGTTGATTGCGCTCTTGGGGCATATCGCACAGATTGTGCGGCTGGTGGAAGACATTGCGCGACGTGCCGACGTCGGCACTCTGCATCTTAACACCCTGCTGCGCATCATGGGTGTCGCCTACGTGGCCGAGTTCGGCGCGCAAATCTGTAAGGACGCAGGGGAGGGCTCGCTGTCGGCAAAAGTGGAGTTAGCTGGGAAGCTCATCATCTTGGGGTTGTCTATTCCGCTCGTGCTCGTCATCCTAGAGACCATCCTGCGTTTGATCCCCTGATGTGAGGCCAAACATGAAGATTGTTGTGACCATAGTCTTGCTACTGTTTCTACTCGGGGTGGGCGCAGTCGGCGCGGCAAACGCGCCGCCAATAGAGCAGGTGGCTCCTGACATCAACGTGATCATCGAACAACAGCTCCGCGAGCTTGATACGACGGACCTCGAAGCCGTGCTCGAGCGCATTAAAGCCGAATATGCAGGGTATGTGCCGGACCTCAGCCTAGCTACCCTTATCCGTAACCTGCGCACGGGGACAAGTATCGACCCACGGGAGGTTATCAATGGGCTACTCCGCTACGCTTTGCAGGGAGCCATAGCGCAGGCTGGGTTGCTCAGCCGCCTGGTAGTTTTGGCGGTACTCTGCGCCCTGATGAAGAAAATACAAGACAGCTTCGGCGGAAACGTCGGTCAGGTCGGTTACGCTGTCTGCTTCGTAGTGCTGATGGGTATAGTGCTCATGAGCTTCTCCTTGACCGTGCGGACGATCAGCTCCACAGTGGATACCCTGCTAACGGTGGTCTACAGTCTCCTACCCGTCCTGTTAACGCTACTCATCTCCATGGGCGCAGTAGGCTCAGCCGCGCTCCTCCACCCCTTGGTGGCCGCTGCTACCACTAC
>Ga0136715_1000143_pt1 | contig 14468 bp, 10 predicted proteins | sample SedPBSmetaG_FD_104916 | JGI IMG/M metagenome (GOLD analysis project Ga0136715, IMG submission 104916) | Freshwater sediment bacterial and archeal communities from Indian Creek, Illinois, USA to study Microbial Dark Matter (Phase II) -... | ecosystem: Environmental > Aquatic > Freshwater > Creek...
ACAGACTCACATCTTGAAACTACTTGGAGTGGCAGTGTAGCCATACCAGTGAATCTCGAAATTCCCCTTAAGCCCTTGCACAGCAAAAGCTTTTCCCATGTTAGACGCCGGAAAATGCGTTTAAAGGGAGCATAAGACAATATATCTAAAACTCAGTCAGTTACTTTCATATACTCCTTTTTGTCGGCAAGCTGAAGGAGTCATCTTCATATATTTCTTAAAGACCTTCGAAAAATATAGAGGGTCTTCAAAGCCTACTGAATAGGCTATATGTTCTATGGGCAAATCAGTATGGCATAATAGCCTGCTGGCACGTTCTATTCTGTGTTGTGTTAAAAACTGGTGGGGGCCTTTGCCTAACATTTCCTTAAATAATTTTGAAAAATAGCATTTTTCAAGTCCTACGTGTTTTGCAATACTATCTACTTGCATTGGTTTTGAATGATTTGTGTCTATGAAACTTACAGCCTTTTGTACAATTTGCTGTTTTTTCTGAAGTATACTTTTTACAGATATTTCTGTGCCGTCTTTATTGTGATGTATAATCAGTGAAAATAATAGATGGATTAATCCTATACAACGGATCTCATTGTGTAAAAGCTGAGTTGTAGTATTGTCAAGAATCTGTTTAAAAATGTTCTCAACAGATGAGTGTTCATCGTAATTGAGAATTGGATATTGAGAAGTTATACCACTATATTCCATAAACTTTTCAGCTGTTGAACCTGAAAACCCAATCCAAAAATATTCCCAAGGTTCATGATTATCCGCCTTGTAATATACGACATTTTTAGGAAACACAAAAAAACTCCAACCTTGAGATAACTGATATGTTTGATTGTTTACTATAAAAACACCTTTTCCGCTTTTTACATAGTGGATAACGTAGTGTTCTCTCATTGCCGGTCCGTATGCATGATCAGAAAAACACTTTTGATATCCGCAGTAATGAATATTCAATCCAAAATCATCTAAATTCGAAAAATAATACTCAACATGCATTAAATACACTTCCTAAGAAAAATTCGCCACTTATATTTGTGGTAACAAAAAAGTACATACAAACAACACGTTATTCCCACAATATGGACACTTTAATAAATCAGAGGACACAAAAATCCATACAATGAACAATTATTTAAATTTACAAGAATAACAATATACAATATCATTATATCAAAAGCAACAAGTTTAGCAATGAGTAAAAATGAATACAAAACTAACGAGGAGCATCATGAAAGTATTTAAAATCGAAGACAAAGATATTTGCGTTATATTTCGCAATGATAATAGAGGTATAGAAATAAGTAGTATTTTAAATTATTTGGCAGGTCAAAGTATCGCTTTTGATTGGGTGAAATTCGGTCTTGTGCTCGGAAATATCAATCCAAAGTTTATTTATACCGACACCGTAAACTCTGAAATACTTCATATAGGCGAGCAGAAACTGCAGCAGAAGATTATTTTAGACTCTGAATCGCTTGAGGTAGATATCATTTATGAGATATTCGATTGTTGCCTAACATACTATATGATCCTCAAAAATAAGGGAGAGAATGATGTATTTGTTCGCGATATTGTGCTTTTTTACTCTCATTTGCATACACACGCAGACTACATAGACTCATTTCCCGAACAAACTGAGCTCATTAATTTGATTTCTGATAATCTGAGTTTACAGCATACTGAGGCACATCCTATCTTTATCGATAAACATATATTTATGGGCATTGACTGGCCAGTAGCCTATAATGAAATCATTGATAATAAAATTATTTGTTGTCAGTTTTGTGGCTACAAATTGAGCCCTATGGACAGCTTACGTTCAAAATCCATGACTATAGGTGTTAGTGAATCGGGAAAAACATCTCAGGCTTTTTTGCGGCATCTTGATTCTTTAAGGGGAAGAAATAATGAGAAAGTCAGCCTCTATTTTGATTGGTTAACTCACGCATCCGAAGGTCCCAAAGAACATGAAATCCAAAAGCAACTTTCTATGCTGAGAATGCTGCAAAACGAGTTTGATGTTAATTTCGATATATATGCTGTTGATGATGGTGCTGTAGAAACAAGGTGGGGTTTAACATTTGAAAAATATCGGCCGCAGCATGATCGACTCTACCCGAGCGGGTTAAAAAAAAGCACACAACAAGCCCAAGATATGGGTATGTCTTTTGGGATTTGGATTGGTCCGGATGGATTTGGAGAAAGTGAGTTATCAGCACGAAAGAGGATTCATGAAGTTGTCAATATGATAGAAGAATGGAATATCCGCTTGATTAAGATGGATATTTGCGTATCGGTTCCCCTTGGGAAAGATCGATACAGAAATGAATGGTATGTAGAAAAGCTTCAGGAATTATCCTTAAAATGCCGAGAAGTGAATCCTAAGGTCATTATACTCAATCATAGAATCAGTAGTTCTCCATATATTCTGATGATATTAGATTCAACCCTTTGGTTAGGAGCAGAGAGCTATCCTGATGTATTTTTGTTTAATAATGATAAGCCAAGATTGTTCACAAGGTATGCAGCATATGGCAGAGGAAATCCTTCTTATTATGGAGAGTACAGCCGACTTCTTGAAGATCATGGTATATGCTTTAATGGAGATTACAGGGGTTGGAGAGAGGAATTTGTACTTCATGCATTCGGACGTTCGCTTATGATCTCTCCTGAAGTATATGGCACCATATTTTTATTACCTGATCCCGAATATCAACTTCTTGGAATGCTGATGAAGCTGGCTAAAGAAAAACAACATCTAATGATAGATACCAGGTACATCGAAGGTGATTTTTTTCATTCCAACAAAAACGGAGCTTTGATTTGCCTTATAAACGATTCTTGGGATTGTTGTGAAAAGACAGTTACTATAAACGAAAAATTGGGTCTTGTTAGACAGGGTCAACTCTATATAGTTAGTATGCTTTATCCTGAAAAAGACTTATCAAGCATAAATTGGATTGTGTTATGGGAACAGGAAATAGAAGTGATGATGCATCCATTCGCTGTAGCAGTTATAGAGATCAGCCCAGTTTCTGATGAGTTTAATGGGAAATTTGATAGATTGTCAGGACCGATTACAACTTATACTGATGATGAAATAAATATGCCAATTGTCTATTTAGGATCATTTGAGGCCGAAGAAGCTTTATTGCCGGATGACATAAGAAATTCTGAAAAAATTAGATTTATACTCAGTAATGATCCGACGGAAGCTCAGGTCATGCATAGACTTCAACCTTCATTCTATAAAGAAGTAAATGAATGCAGAGAGTTCTTCTATAACAAATTACGCAGTGAATGCTATGGGATATCTAAAAATGCCTGGGATGATGATCCTGAAACATCGTGGAGTGACGAGCCATTTTGGAAAGAATATGACAATGTTTGGAGAATTGATTTAGGTAATTGGTATAAAGTCGATAGAATAGAAGTTGAGTTGGCAGAATTACCGTCATGTGTAGATATGGTTAATAAAATAACTAAGAACACAAATGATAATGTAATTTTTGAGATCTCCGAAGATGCGTTTAAGTGGTATTCGAGTAAAGCTGTATTATTTTATCGTCGTCAAGGAATCCCACGTGAGTATATCTCAAAGTTGATTGTAGATTTCCCTAAGCAAGTTGATTTTGTAAGATATGTCAGAATGCACATTGCAGGAGTTTCGATAAAAGACATTAGAGCAAAGAAAATAAGCGAGTTCTGTATTGAAGAAGTACCGAGAGATGGTTGGCATGGGAACAATCTGTTCACTTTACGTGAGCCAAAGATATTGTTTAGGCTGTCTACCAGGTTGGAACGCAGCATGAAGGGTAAGTATTTGGCTCTAGTTATCGAACTGCCTGAGCACATACAGGTCCCACTAAAGCAGGAAGTAGCAGTCGCATGGGTTGAAAACACTAAAGGAGATATGTGGCCTGTTACAAATTCAAGCCCCGCTTTCCCATTCCATGGATGGGAGTGTAATAATAATACTTCAGGGAATTCGTGGACATTCTGGATTATGATTAGAGATTACATGATCGATGAAGATGTAACGATAAAGCTTGCTTGGTTTGGAACGATGTTGGGCATGGGTGATCATAACGAATGCAAACCGACTGTGAATGGCTATGCGGTTTTTTCGTTATACGATGATGAAAGCTTGAACCAGTATATTTGAGTTTAGAACATGCTAAGGGAGGTGGTATAAATAGGGAATAAATGCAACTCAATAGAAGGAAGAGGAGGTGGCAGAATAATACTATTTTTTGGTTTGCTGGAAATTCGATTTAATGATCTTTAAGGAGGAATCACAGTGTTCAAAAAAATATTTGGTTTTATGCTCATAATCTTTCTGCTGATAGGACTATTAGCTGCTTGTGCTCCGGCTGAGCCAAACGAACCTGCAACTGAAAGAGAGGAGACTCAACAGGAGGTAAATATACGATTTACTTCTTGGGATACTGCTGAGATGTTGGAAGCATATGAAAGACTTGTGGAGTTGTTTAGTGAGGCATATCCACATATAAATGTCAGTCTTGAGTCGATGCCGGACGGTTACGAGGAGAAGATATTTACGTCTGTAGCAGCTGGAACCGCGCCTGACGTTTTTTTATGGTGGAATTTTCCTCAATTGGTTGCTGCAAATGCTGTTGAAAGCTTGGATGCATATATAGGAGTTCCGGGAGGTATAGATCCTGAACTGTATTATGCTGAGGTTCTGGAACATTCTAAAGTTGATGGTAAATTGTATGCTATCCCCAACGCAGCAACGCCCAGAGCAATGTACTTCAATAAAACTATTTTCGATGAAGCTGGTGTGCCTTATCCTGAAGATGATTGGACATATGATGATTTTGTAGATAAAGCTATAAGATTGACGGAAGGCGATATATATGGTTTTGTTGCTGAAGCCAGAAATACTTACACGCTTCAGCAGTTTATCTGGACATTTGGCGGCCAGGTTATAAGCGAAGATGGTGAGACAATAGATGGAATAATGAATTCGGAAGCTAGTGCACAAGCATTACAATGGTATGCCGATTTAGTTAACGAACACAGAGTTTCTCCCGCTCCATCGGTCGCTATGTCGTTAGGAGGAGGAACAGAAATGTTTATGACAGGAAAGGTTGCTATGTTTGAAAGTGGTACGTGGCCTATAAGAGAATTCAGAGCTATGGAAGCAGAAGGCTTCCGAGTAGGCTCTGTAATGATGCCTAGCAGGAATGGAAAACGAGTAGGAATAATGCATAGTAGTGGTCTTGTTATCGCAAGGGGAACAAGAAACAAAGATGCAGCTATGGCATTTGTAACGTTTGTCGGAGGTGAGGAAGGTCACAGGGAGTCCGGAAGAATGGGATTTGCTTTACCAGTTATGCCAAGCATAGTAGAGGAACTTGGATTAGCAGATGACCCGCTCTATGGGGCTTTCGTTCGGATGGTTGATTATTGCACTGTAACTCCCGCATTTATGACAACAGAACACTGGAGCATTATTGATGCCGAGTTTGCCAATGCGATGGAAGCAACCATATTAGGCCAAATGACAGCACAGGAAGCCTTGGATCAAGCCGTGGAGAGAGCTGCGGAAGCTCTTGAAATCGGAAGGTGAAATTTGAGTAACTGATATATGAGGGGATAGGTGGGAAGCAACACCTATTCCCGCTACTATTTTAATCGAAGCAGGTGAATAAATGAAAGCAAAGTTAAAAAGTAAAGACTTAACAATAAAAAGAGGAAATAGGAGAAAAAGCAATTTCCAGGGTTACTGGTTTGTAATGCTGTGGCTCGTCGGTTTCGTAGCGTTTTCTCTCGGGCCACTTGTATTTTCTTTTATTATGAGTTTTTTTCGTTGGGGGTTACTGGATGCTCCAGTGTTTGTGGGGTTTCGAAATTATATCGATATGTTCACCAGAGACAGGCTGTTTTGGGTGTCATTAAGAGTAACGTTGATTTACAGCGGTGTTTCTGTACCATTAGGGATGGTTCTTTCTCTTATGCTTGCTATGCTGCTCAATCAGAAAATTAAATCAATGCATTTTTTTAGAACAATTTTTTACCTTCCATCGGTTGTCTCGGGTGTTGCGGTATCTGTGTTGTGGATGTGGATACTCCAAGCAGACTTTGGTATATTGAACTATTTCTTGTCGCTATTTGGCATAAGTGGTCCGGATTGGTTGGGTGATCCACAATGGGCATTGACAGCATTGATCATTATGAGTTTTTGGGGTATAGGAGGAGGAATGATCATTTATCTTGCTGGATTACAGAATATACCTCCTCAGTTTTATGAAGCATCAGATATTGACGGAGCGAGTAAGTGGTCGCAGTTCTGGTATATTACTTTACCCATGCTTACTCCCACTATCTTTTTCAATTTGGTGACAGGGATCATTTTCTCGTTCAGAACCTTCACGCAAGGTTATGTAATGACAGGCGGAGGTCCGTTGGATGCTACAATGTTTTTTGCATTACATTTGTTTAATCAGGCGTTTCTCCATCTGCGAATGGGGTATGCATCCGCGCTAGCTTGGGTGTTATTCGTCGTAATTATGATTTTTACTTCGCTGGTTTTCAAATCCTCACCATTTTGGGTGTATTATGAAGCTGAGAGGAGAGGTTAAACGATTATGAAAAAGAAGCACTCACTAATTATTAAGAATATACTGGTAAATATTTTATTATCATTAGGTTCGTTAGTATTTTTAGTTCCGTTTTTCTGGATGATATCCACTTCCTTAAAGGGTCCTGGCGCGGTGTTTACTTTCCCTCCCGAATGGATACCACGTGAATTTGTATGGGAGAATTTTTCGCATGCATGGACAGTAGTACCATTTTCACTTTTTCTGAGAAATACAATTTTCATTACGGTAGTCACAGTTATAGGCACAGTATTTTCATCTTCGCTTATCGCATTTGGTTTTTCGAGAATGCAGTTTAGAGGGAGAAGTCTTTTGTTCGGTATTTTGTTGGCATCAATGATGATTCCGTGGGAAGTTACCATCATACCACTCTTTGTCCAATTCAATTTTTTTGGTTGGATTGACACCTTCTATCCATTAATAGTACCATCTTTCTTTGGATCCGCTTTTTTTGTTTTTTTGTTGAGGCAGTATTTTCTAACCATACCACTAGATCTTGATGAGGCGGCAACTATTGATGGCTGCACTCCTTTTAAAATTTATTGGAAAATATTACTCCCTATAGTAAAACCGGCTTTAGTTACAGTAGCGGTATTTCAAATGATGGGTAGTTGGAATGACTTTATGGGTCCGCTGATATTTTTAAACAGTCAACATAATTTTACATTAACTTTAGGACTTAATCTTTTCAGAAACAGCTTTCATACCGAATGGCACAATATGATGGCGATATCATCTGTTATAACCACAGTGCCTTTATTAATTTTCTTTGTTGCACAAAAACACCTCATCGGAGGAATAGCATTGAGCGGTTTGAAAAGTTAGGGGAAAACTTTTCGTAACTCTCGGAATAGACTCAGTTTACTGTTATAAAATTTAGAGGTGTCTGCTAGGGTGCTAATGTATCTTGTCATATCTTGATTAAAGGGGGCGATACTTTGAAGAGTCTTGTTGTAGATAAGAAAGGGGAATTATTAGTTGAAGAAGTGCCTATGCCTGTTTACGATGATTACAAGGCGCTTGTTAAAATGATAGCCTGCGGTATTTGTAACGGGACGGATACCAAGTTGATCCACGGTAATTTTAAAGGATTTGAAGCATATCCGGCGATCCTTGGCCACGAAGGTGTAGGCAGGGTGGTAGAGAAAGGCGCGAATGTCAGGAACTTAGAACTAGGTGATGTTGTCCTTCTTCCTTTTTTGGAGGGGATGACGGGATGTTACCATTCAGGGTGGGGCGCATTTTCTGAATATGCTGTTGTTAGTGATTGGAGAGCAATGGTGGAAGACGGAAAAGGACCCGGAACCATTTGGTTTTCAGAAGCATACTATGCACAGCAGGTTGTACCCGAGTTTATTAACCCTGTAAGCGCAACAATGATTATTACATTAAGAGAAGTATTAAGCGCTGCAAAGCGATTTGGATTTAATGAAAACTGCAGCTTGGTGATATTTGGTGCAGGGCCGGTTGGGTTGTGTTTTGTCAGGATAGCAAGATTATTAGGTATGGGACCAATTATTGTGTTTGACTTAATCGACGATAAGGTCGAAGAAGCCCTAAGAATGGGGGCAGATTATGCGTTTAATAGTTTAAAGGCAGAAGTAAAACAAGAAGTTAAAAAGCGTTTTAAAGAAGGGGCAGACTTTGTTATTGATGCAGTAGGTATCAACGAGCTTATAAATCAAGCAATGGAGCTTGTGAAATATAATGGGAAAATATGTTGTTATGGTATATCTCCAAATCTTAGTATGGAACTGGATTGGAGTAAAGCTCCGTATAATTGGACATTACAGTTTGTTCAATGGCCTTCTAAGCTTGAAGAATCAGAAGCACATTCACAAATCATTAATTGGATTCAGATGGGTGTGATCAAACCAGAGGATTTTATTTCTGATGTAATCCCATTTCATAACATAATAAAAGCATTTGAGATAGTAGAAGAAAGAAAAGCTAAGAAAAAAGTAGTAATAAAATTTTAAGATATGCTCAGAATCAAGGTAAAAGGGGGTAGACAAATGGAGAGAAATGAGAACTGGTCTATTGCACTTGCTGAAACAATAATGAGAAAATATCCGAATCCTGATGATTTTCCTTTTCGATCCTGGTGTTATCCACAAGGATATATGTTATGGGGTATGGAGAAATTATGGAGTTCAACAGGAGATAAAAAGTATTTTGATTATATAATGATGTATGCAGATCAACATGTAGATGACAATGGTAGCATCAACGGTTTTTCCGGTACCAGCATGGATGATGTTATGGCGGGTTCAATTATTGTATGGGCGTATGTTCAAACAGGATTGGATAAATACAAATGGGCTTGTGGTAAGATTAGAGAAGTATTCGATTCATATCCGCGTACTTCCGATGGGGCATTTTGGCATGCCGTATCTACACCAAATGAGTTTTGGGTAGACGGAGTTTTTATGGGACAGATGTTTTTGACGAAGTATGGAGAATATATAGAGGACACTGAGTATTGTTTCGACGAGGCGGCGAAACAGCTGATATTAGTAGAAGAACACTGCAGAAAGGAAGAAAAAGGTCTTCTTTATCATGCATGGTGTGAGGACAAAAGTACAGTGTGGGCAGATCCGATTTCTGGTTGTTCACCTGAAGTTTGGAGCGAAGGACTAGGATGGTATGCATTGATCCTGGTTGAGGTATTAGAGCTTTTTCCCATCGACCACCCAAAAAGAGAACAACTGATAAAACAATTAAAAAACCTCCTGTCTGCTTTAAAGAGTACGCAGGATACTGTAACGGGTCTGTGGTATCAAGTGGTAGATAAAGGAAGCATATCGGATAATTGGCATGACACCTCCGGGAGTGCGATGTTCGTGTATACAATTAAAAAAGCTATTGAGTTGGGGTTTGTATGTCCGGATATTTACCAACCAGTTGTAGATAAAGGGTATTGGGGAATTATCACAAAGTCTAAAGTTAACAGTTCAGGGCTAGTGGATATTTACGATGCATGTGACGGACTGTGTGTTCAAAACAATTATAACGATTATATAAATTATGAAAAAACAGTAAATGCAAAGGAAGCGGTTTGCGGATTTTTGTGGGCAACCTGGATTATTGAAAAACCTAATGGTTAATCAAGATTAACAAAAGCTTTCGCTATATAAGCCTGTAAAATAACGATTGCTGAAATATTATGCGAAAAGCCACATTTTAAGGAGGTAGGTTCTGATGCAAAAAACTAAACTGTTCGCTCTTCTACCTGAATATGTTTGTACACCTGATGGAATGGCGGTAGATTCTGATGGTAATCTGATACTTGCATGTCCAAACTTTGCTAATAAAATGCTGCCTGGATGTCTTTTGACAATTAATGAGAAAAAGGAAATCAGAAAATGGGTGGATGTACCAGTTTCGAATGAAACATTGGTTGCTCATCCCATGGGAATATCTTTTGGACCTGACGGGGATATTTATATCTGCGATAACCAAGGATGGTCTGGTGAACCAGAATTGCAATTCCAAGGACGAGTTTTAAGGCTAAGGATAAGGGACGATAAAATTATAAAAACAACAATTGTTGCTGGAGGAATGGAACATCCGAATGGAGTACGGGTTCGCGGCAATAGTTTGTATGTAACGCAGAGTATGTTATCGAGGGTCAAAGATCCATCAGGTTTATTGGTAAGCTGTGTATATAGATTCAATCTTGATGATGAAGATATAAATATAAAAAATACATTGGAAGATAATAACATACTTACTACTTTTATCACCTACAATAAGAATTGCCAGTACGGTGCAGATGGGATTGAATTTGACAAAGAAGGCAACCTGTATGTAGGAAACTTTGGCGATGGTGCCGTACATAAGATCACTTTCAATTACGATGGAAGTGTTAAACAAAATGAGGTTTGGGCAAAAGATCCTCTACAATTACAGAGTACGGATGGTATGATAATGGACGATAGAGATAACTTGTACATTGCTGATTTTTCAGCTAATGCGGTTGCAAAAGTCACTCCGGACGGAAAGGTTACACGTATTGCACAAAGTCCGGATTCAGATGGTTTTAATGGTGAGCTGGACCAGCCCGGTGAACCGATTATTTGGAGAGGTAAATTGATATTGTCCTGCTTTGATTTGGTAACAGGTCCTGATAAGGTAAATACAAAGCATGAAGTACCTGCAACAATGTCGGAACTTGAACTTTTCGCAGGAGATAGATAAGTAATTTGTTATATGTTATGGTTCGGGAACATAAATCTCTCATATCAAAAATTTTAACTGGATTTTGTTTGAAGGAGGTAGTAAATTTATGATTGATTCATGCTCCAATTGTATAGTAGAACAGAAGTGGATAATAAAATCGCCTGATAATGCAATTAAGATTATAGTTACCCTTAATCATGAAAAAAAACTTTATTACAGTGTACTTAAGAAAAATGATGTAATGCTTGCAAAATCTCCTCTTGGAATAGTAACAAATATTGTTGATTTCAGTGACGAAATAAGTTTTGTTAATTGTGAAGAGGCATATATTGATGAAAAATATTCCTTGCCTGCAGGCAAGGTGTCATCATATATTAATAATGCCAATGAATTGAAGTTAAGGTTCAAAAAGGATGTTTGGGAATTTGTTGTAATGTTTAGGGCATATAACGATGGTATTGCTTACAGATACCAAATCCCAGGAAATACCCTTATTGAAGTAACAGGAGAAAACTCTGGATTTTCACTTCCGGAGGAAGAACTTGTCAATGTATGGGCTCAGGAGTTTCATAGATCTTATGAAAGCACTTATGAGTTCAAAATGCTTAAGGATCTTAACGCTAAGAATTATGGTATGCCGCTTTTATTCCAGATTGGAAAAGCAGGGTGGATGCTTCTTACAGAGGCAGCCGTTTACGGTACTTATTGCGCTTCCAACATTAAAGGTATCTCACAAAGTAGTAATACATTAATGCTCGCATTTGCTCCTGACCAAGATAAACCTGTTACTGGAGTATGTCCTTTTGAAACTCCATGGAGAACAGCTTTTATTGCAGATGACTTGAACACCATCATAAGGTCCACAATTCTGGAAAACCTTAATCCTCCTACGAAAATTAAGGACACTTCCTGGATCAAGCCGGGGAGAGCATCCTGGCCTTGGTTTGCAGACAGATACAATGTACAGACTCTGGAAGAGCATATAATGTATATTGATTACACCGCTTCAATGGGTTGGGAGTACATGACCATAGACGCAGGATGGGAAAAAAACGAACTGCCTGTTGTTGAAGCAGTTAAATATGCAGATACTAAGGGCGTAGGGATATGGCTATGGGCACACAGCAGAAATTTCCGAGAAGAAGAGACAGTAAGAAGCAAGCTTTCATTATGGGCGAGTTGGGGAATAAAGGGAGTAAAGATAGATTTCTTTGAAAGTGACAGTCAGAATATGATAAATGCATATGACTTGATTGCTGAAGTTGCTGCTGAAAACAAATTGATGGTTAATTACCACGGAAGCACCAAGCCTTCTGGAGAGAGGAGAAGATGGCCTCACATATTAACACGTGAGGGTGTAATGGGCGCTGAATATCTTGGGAGTGACTGGAGCTGGTGTGAAATGCACCCCATTGGTCCGACAGCGGAACATAATTGCACTCTGCCTTTTACAAGAAATGCTGTAGGACATATGGATTATACCCCTGTTGCTTTTACAAAAAGCCAGAAACGTACCTCTTGCGCGCATCAAGTTGCAACAGCGGTAATTTTTGAATCGCATATACAGCATTTATGTGATTCAAGGGATGTGTATAGTAAGAGTCTGGCAAAAGAATTTCTCATGGCTGTGCCAGTTACTTGGGACGATACATTATTAATTGAGGGCTATCCAGGAAGATATGTTACAATGGCTAGAAAAAAGGGGAATGATTGGTATATTGGCGCTATAACTTCGATAAGCGGTAAAAATCTGGAGCTAAAACTAGACTTTTTAGATGAAGGTGAATATGAAGCGACAATATATGAGGACGGTAAAAACTTTGATGATATTAAATTACTGAATTTGACTGAAATGTATAAGAGGGTTTTTACCGTAACCAAAATTGACGTGTTAAAAACTTACCTAAAAAAATTCGGGGGATGTGCATTAATGCTGATTAAGAAAGGGTGATTTACATTAAAAAAACTGTGGTCAGCTATGGTGGAAGGAAGGTAAATTTAGGATATTTATCCACTGGGGGCTGTATTCACTACTTGCAGGAGAATGGGAGAGTGTATATCTACAGGTGATAAAAGAATATCAACTCTTCCCTATTATGAGAATTGGGAAGTGCCTGCGACTCTTAATAATACTTGGGGATATAAGTACTTTGATAATAATTGGAAGTCGCCTGAAATGCTGATAAAGCTGCTTGTTAAGATAAACAGCATTCACTGGATATGCTTTGAAATGATTTTGATCATGCATTAGTTCGACGATTATAGATGAAAATCGAATTAGTAGGCGAAAAATACTTTGTATAGGAGAAGATACTTGATGAAGATATTGCGTTTTACTGAGCTAAAGGATCTTGAAGATGAACATATTCTAAGAAGTGTGTTACCGGGGAAATATCTATATTCAGGCGGGCTTGATTTTTCAATACCTGGTTCAAGAAGTCATACGAATGATGGGCATGAGAATAGCGATCATCATGTGCACGATGATTTTGAATGTTTTGTTATTTTTCAGGGAGAAGGGTTTCTCGAAATAAATAAAGAGTTTCTACCGATAACATCTGGAGATGTAATTGTAATAGAACCAGGAGAAGATCACCATTTGATTTCTGATAAACACAGCCCTTTAGTTACACTTTGGTGCCATGCAGGGCCAGATTCGCATTTCAATGCAATATATGAAAAATAGTGACAATAGCATTAACAAATTAAAGTCATATTGGGTTTAAATGCATACTTTGGGCACTGAACAGCTGATCCGGAAAATAAACAACAAAAACGCATTGATTGATGTACAAACCCGATACTTCAAACTAACTCTGCTTACCCGTCTGAACTCCACTATGTACCAATATTTATGACCGCTGGTTTTCTTCGCTTAAATGTTTGCCATAAACCTCCTCCATTAGTGTATACTTTATATGACATAAAAATATGCCATAAAACCCAGTGATATCAAGTTTTAATGACATATTTAACTCTTAGTTTTGCTGTTTTTGTAATAAACTTACATTAGAGCTTATTTATGGTACAGGGACATATATTCTCCATGTGCCTCAATTAGGTCATCGCACATTTTAACGATATCATCGATGGATAGTTCGGCTGCAGTATGTGGATCTAACATGGCAGCTTGATAGATGTTTTCAATTTTTCTTGTTCTAGCTGCTTCAATGGCCATGAGCTGGACATTGATATTGGTCATATTCATTGCTGCTAATTGAACAGGTAATCTGCCAACATGACAGGGATGGACTCCTCGTCCGTCTACTAAGCAGGGAACTTCGACACAGGCATCTGTCGGAAGATTTTTGATTAAGTCGGTATTTAATACATTCCCGCCGATTTTATATAAAGTGTTTGTTGATATTGCCTCCATAATATAGGAAGCGTACTCTCCGGATCGGGTGTGAGTGACCATGCCATTCTGAATGATATTGTTTTTTTCATCTTCCCAACCTTTGATCTGATTAACGCACCTGCGGGGATATTCATCAAGCGGAATGTTGAACTGTTCGATCAGATTGGGATATTTGGACTTAATGAAGAACGGATTGTATTCTGCGTTATGCTCGCTGGATTCGGTGCAGTAATAACCTAAATGCTTAATGTATTCATAACGGATCATATCATTATGCTTTTCAGTTGAATTTTTCT
>Ga0136715_1000149_pt1 | contig 14186 bp, 11 predicted proteins | sample SedPBSmetaG_FD_104916 | JGI IMG/M metagenome (GOLD analysis project Ga0136715, IMG submission 104916) | Freshwater sediment bacterial and archeal communities from Indian Creek, Illinois, USA to study Microbial Dark Matter (Phase II) -... | ecosystem: Environmental > Aquatic > Freshwater > Creek...
ACCAGCTCCCGCACCGAATCCTTACCCTTGCCTTGATTGCACGCATCGAGCAGCTGGTTAAGACGTCGGAAAAGTTCTTGGTGTTGTTCGTCAATCTCCGCCACCCCGACAGACAGCGACTCGTGCCACTTAATTGGCATATCTGCATTCCGCCTCTCTAACTTTACGTGTAAACAGCGGTTAGAAGTCTAACCGTTTCGCTTTTTCTTTCCACGCAACAACAGCAGATTCCTGCTCGCTCAAGTCACAGCGCTGAGCCTGCCATTAAACCCTTCATCACAACAGAAAACTGTGCCGAGGTGCAGGTTAAGTTTCTGCGAAACTTCGGAACAACCCTCTCGTACTACTGGGTATGAAGCGTCAAAGAAAGGGACAGTGACTATGAGTGCAGGTGCAGGGGCAACAGCAGCGGCCGCAGCCGCACAAGATGCCAGAATGCAAGAGGAGGAAGAGAAATTGACCACATATAACCCGGATGATCTCAATGGATGGGAATTCAAGATAGTTCGTTCTTCCACTAGCATCAGCGGAGATAAATTCCTGCGGTTGTGCGAAGAGGAAGCCCAGAACGGGTGGGAACTTGTAGAGAAATTCGATGACTACAGGGTAAGGTTCAAGCGCCCAGTGGCACGCAGGGCCTACGACAGTCAGGCAGTGATAGATCCCTACCGCACAAAATTCGGGATATCCGATGCGAAAATCATTCTACTCGTCGTGCTGGGGTCATTTGGGCTGTTTCTTGCCTTTATACTCGGGAGAATGATGCTCAGATAACTTGTGGGGCATCACTGGGGAAAGCTACTAAGGACACCGAATAATTCCAAAGCGGCAGAGTTCGCAGAAATCCTTGAGTTCGCGCATAATCTCAGCATGCAACTCAAGTAGCGGCTGGGGATTTTGTCTGTACTTCTCGATGTTACGGGCCCTCAGCCCTTCAACAGCCACCAAGACAAAATCCATTGCCGCTTCTTTGCTGACCCCAGGTCGCAAGCTCGATAGATCTAGATTGCGCGAGAAGGCTTGGTAAGCCTTCTCCTTGGCAATGCCTCTTATCATGTCTACTGTCTGTTGCACGTCTTTTGGGCAATCGAGCTGTTGCTGCACTAAGAAGGCGTAATGCAACGGATTTTGTTCCGCTAAGGACCACTTGCGCAGTGTCCAGTTGAGCAGACGCGTGACAATGTCTTCAGCAGGATACTCCAATCCTGTATAGAAGGCATCGTGTAGCAGCTTCGTGCAATAGTCGGTAAGATACAGGTACAACCGTTGCTTGCTCCCGAAATAGTAGAAGAGCAGCCCCTTTGAGATACCTGCCTCTTTACACATGGTGTTTGTGGAGGCGCTGCTGTAACCTGCGCGCGCAAACTCTTTAATGCAGGCTTGGCGTATCGAGTTCTGTTTTTCAGGATTTAGGCTCGAGAATGATTCGCTATGTTCCACGTTCAGATCCCTTCCCACTGCATCTTTTGCGCTGACAGGACAAGCCGCACTTTTTATGCTAGCCAACACGCATCAGGCGTGATACCGCCACTGTCCCCCATGCGACCATCGTAGCAGCAAATGCTGCTAGGAGCAATATCAAGGGCCACACATCTGTGAGACCGCCACCTTTGAAGAACACCTCGTGGGCAATGCGCATGAGCCAGTTGAGCGGCATGGCTCTACTAACGACCTGTAGCCAATCTGGGAACACCGCCACCGGGTACATGATACCGGAAAGAAACATCATGGGCATCATGAGCGGCAGGCCGGCCACTATACGGAAAGTCCGCTCATCGCGCACATAAGCACTGATAGCATAGCACAGGCCCATAAGGCCGAGCCCCGTCAACAATGTGGCCAGGAACAACACTGTCAACGAACCGTTAGGGCTAACACCAAAGAGAAGAATAGCCATGGTTACCGCAATAACTGCAGAGGTGGCGATGAGCGCAGTGTTGGCGATCAATTTGCCCACAATCATCCAGATACGGCTGATCGGTGCAAGGGCGAGGAAATGGATGGTACCCGAAGTTTTCTCAGCTATTAGAGTGAACCCACTGAACACAAAGGCGTTTGACAGCACCACCATGGCCACAATCGCAGCCCCAAGGAGTCGGAGCAGATAGCCAGGGTCGTCCATGCCTAGCCCCCAAGCCTCTTCAACATCAAGCAGGGGAATCAGCGGAGCTTGCACGTCTGGCTGGCCGTCGCTGCGCATCCCCCTGACCAGTGCCGAACTGATGCTTGCCAGTACCGCGCGGGCTGCGGCTCCCTGAGTGTCATCGACCGTTACACGCAACGAAGTCGCTTGCATCGGCCTATAGACTGCGGCCATCACTTCGCCCGCGCGCACTGCGGCCACGGCCAGCTGAACGCTGGCAAAAGGGACTGCGACGAGATGTTCGGAGGCTAAAAGGATTTCGGCCTCTAAGGCGCCTTCTACTACTGCAACCCGCAAGTGATGCATGGGCTGAGCCTGAAGCCCAGCAAGGTATCCCCATAACAGCACCACCACGACGGAATTGATTAGTGACATGGCGAACAGCTTGGTCTTTAACTGCAAGAGAATCTCATGGCGAATTATGCCCCTTAGGGCGCGCAGCACCTTCATGTTACTCTATCCTCCTTGCGGTTAATGCGAGAATAGCTTCTTCGAGAGTCTCGGCCCCCGTTGCCTTAAGTTCGGCCGGAGATCCATCGGCGATTACGCTCCCTTTGTCGACGACGACAATGCGCTTGCAGAAGCGCTCGGCCTCCTCAATATAGTGTGTGGTTAGGATTACGGTGCGTTTTTCAGCAGCGAAACGTTCGATGTCTTCCCAGAGAGCATAGCGCGAGCTCACATCAAGCCCGGTCGTTGGTTCATCGAGAAACACGATCCTTGGTCTGTGCAAGATGGTGCGGGCGTAAACGAGTCTTCGTTTCATTCCCCCCGAGTAAGTCGCCACAGGTCGACGGGCAACTGCATGCAGATCGGTGCGGTCTAGGACATCGGCAACTGCCTCTTTGGCATCCTTGGAGCTCATGCCATGTAAGGCTCCCTGCAACAACAGATTGTCGTATCCAGAGATTGGCTCATAGAGATTATTGTCTTGAGGCATGAGACCAATGTTAGCTCGCACTGCTTTCGCGTGAGATCTGACATTAAGTCCGGCTACATAGGCCTCTCCCGAAAAATTGGCCAGCATAGTCGTCAAGACATTGATCAGCGTCGTCTTACCTGCACCGTTCGGACCGAGTATGGCGATGGGCTGCGACCACTGGAAGTCGACACTGATGCCCCTGAGAGCCTGTACCCTGTCGTACTTGACAGCTACACCTCGCACTGAAACAGCGCTCGTCTCTACATTCATCTCACTAATCCCCCTTCTATTGACCATCTAGTCAATAATAGCACCCATTGACCATACGGTCAATGGGTGCTGCGGCGAAACATGCAAAAAATACATCTGCCAAGGCGCGTGAGTCGCATTACCGCTACCACTTGCAGCTTTCGTAGCGGTATGTCCCCACCGCTTCCCATGTACCCCTCTGCGGCAATAAGTTATACTCTTGATATTCACCGGAAGAGGAGAAAGTGGCATGGACATCTCGATTGCTCGCCCTGAGCTGTTTGACATCCCCGATGAGAAGTTATCGGACCGATCTTTTGGTGGCGACCAGAACTGGTACGCAACAGAGTGGAGTCGCAGGGCCGGTTGCGGGCCGACCTGCGCGGCCAACATCCTCGCTTATCTGGCCTGCACCCGCCCTGCGCTACGTTCCCTGTACGGTTTCACAGATTTGAGCCGCAGCTCCTTTGCGCAGCACATGGAGGATGTCTATCGGTTTGTCACCCCAGGCAGCATGGGGCTTAACCGCACAGAGATGTTTACCGACGGCGTCCTCGGCTTCGCCCACAGCCGCGGGATTGCGCTCACTCCACATGTCTTCGGCGTCACCAGCAATATGGTGCGCGGCCGCATGCCTGTCGCGGGGCTGGCGGAGTTTGTTAAGGCGGGGTTAGATGCCGATTGCCCCTTGGGCTTCCTAAACCTTACCAAGGGCAGGGTGAAGAACCTGCAGAGCTGGCACTGGATCACCATTACCGCGGCACAAATGCAGGGCAACATTCTCATGGCAGACGCGTCTGACGAGGGCCTACACAGGCGCTTCGACCTCGGTCTGTGGTATCTCTCCACCCGTTTACCCGGCGGGCTGGTCTACTTTACCCAAGCGCAGTAGTACCTGCTTCCCTCGACTGCTTTCCTTATGGCTAGGCCGGGATTACTTAGTGCTTAAGAAAAATGTCCTCGGCGGCCGTCAGACTGTGCGAAAAGCCTTAATCGGGTGTAGGGACGTGCCTGTGGCACGTCCGCGGACGTGCGAAACGCACGTCCCTACAGGACCTCTCTCGCCTCCTGCTTTCTACTAGCAAGAGGGGCCATGTTTTCGCCCAGTCGGCCGCGGACCGTAGTACTGAAAGTAATCCACCTTGATATCCCCGTTATAGAGCTTGCGCTTTTTACTGGCTCTGCGGCCAAAGAATTTCTCGAATTCGGGGTGCGCAGTGATTATGTAATACGACCACGATGTGAACCTAGAGAAAACTAAGCCCATCTCTTGATACAATTTCTCCACTTGCGCCCTCTCCCCCAGTCGCTCCCCATAAGGAGGGTTGCAGATAATCTTGCCATACTCTGCTGTGGGGTGGCACGCGGACAGTGGCTGAACCTTAAAACGAGTGTGTTCTCCCACGCCTGCCGCTTGGGCATTGTGCGTAGCCGCACGCACGGCCTCGGGGTTGAGGTCGGCGCCCACTATTTCTAGTTGCCGGTCGACCCTAATTAAATCCTGTGTCTCCCGGCGCGCTTGTCGCCACAATTCTCCAGGTATGAGGGGCCATTTTTCTGAGACAAACCGACGCCGTAAGCCTGGGGCAATATTTAGCCCTATCAGGGCCGCTTCGATGGGGATGGTCCCCGAACCACAAAAGGGATCCAGGAGCGGGGTGTCCGGATACCACTTCGACAGCTCAATTAAAGCCGCTGCCAATGTCTCCTTGATAGGCGCGCCCACGGTATGCGCTCGATAACCTCGCTTGTGCAGGCCGGGACCGGATGTATCGATGGTCAGGGTGGCAATATTGTTGAGCAAAGCTACCTCCAGCGTGTAGCGGGGCCCTGTCTCTTCAAACCAGGTAACCTGATACTTTTGCTTAAGCCTTTCCACAACGGCCTTCTTCACTATGGCTTGACAGTCAGAAATACTGAACAAGGTTGACTTTATGGATTTTCCTTCCACCGGAAAATTAGCGTCTTCGGGGAGATACCGCTCCCACGGCAAGGCCTTTGTCTGCTCGAAGAGGCTGTCAAAGGTCTCCGCAGGGAACTCTCCTACTTTCAGGCGCACCCGGTCAGCAGTCCTAAGCCACAAATTCGAACGGCAAATCCCTAACAAATCGGCCTGATAGGTTACCTTGCCGTTGTCAATCCTGGCATCCTCGAAGCCGAGTTTCCTGACCTCATCGGCTACCACGCTTTCCAAGCCAAAAGTAGCCGTCGCGATCAAATCATACCTATCCACTGCCTACTTTCCCTCCGTTCTAAGTCCAACATGAGCGATAAGCGTTAAGCAGAAGGGACGACAGACTGTGCGAAAACATGTCCACCTCTTGCTGGTAGAAAGCAGAAGACGACAGAGACCCTGTAGGGACGTGCGTTTCGCACGTCCGCGGACGTGCCACAGGCACGTCCCTACACAGGATTGAGGCTTTTCGCACAGTCTGACGGATACTTTTGCTTCACAGACAGCACTCTCATTACTTGTAAACAGGAGGTCAGCGCTACATGAACATCTGGCTGCTCGGGTTGATTAGCTTCTTTACAGATGTTTCCTCAGAGATGGTCTATCCGCTGATACCCCTCTTCCTCACCGCAAGGTTGGGGGCAAGTCCCGCCATTTTGGGACTGATTGAGGGCACGGTAGAGAGCTTAGCGGCACTGCTGAAAGTGACTTCCGGCAGATACTCCGACCGGTGGGGGAGGCGAAAGCCCCTAGCCGTCGTTGGCTATTCGCTCTCCTTTATGGGCAAAGCTTTGCTCTACCTAGCCGGAAGCTGGCAGGGCGTGTTTTTGGCGCGTAGTTTGGACAGGACCGGGAAAGGTGTGCGTGGCGCCCCCAGGGACGCCCTTATCGCCGAATCCGCTGCGCCCGGCAAACTCGGGGCCGCCTTTGGTCTGCACCGACTGATGGATACGCTGGGAGCGGTGTTAGGCGTAATGCTAGCCTACTTCCTCATGCAAGCCGCGCCAAAGGATTATGCCCGTGTGTTTCTGTGGTCGTTAGTTCCGGCGGCGTTTGCCGTGCTCTGCTTCGTGCCCGTAAGGGATATAGCCCAGTCCCGCGTAGCTGCCGCGCGCGCAGCGCTAGCACCGCTGACTCGGCTGCCGACAGACGTAAAGCGGTTTCTTGTGGTGGCGCTCCTCTTTTCTTTAGGCAATTCGTCAAACCACTTCCTGCTGCTACGAGCTTTCACTATCGGCTATCTGCCTGCTAATGTCATCCTGCTCTATCTGGTGTACAACCTCAGTTACGCAGCCATCTCGTACAGCGCCGGCCGCCTCTCCGACCGCATAGGCCGTAAACCCTTGTTGCTGTGCGCCTACCTTTTGTACGCTTTAGTCTATGCGGGCTTCGCTCTTGTCACTCGTCCGGGGGCGATGTGGACGCTGTTTGCTGCCTATGGCCTATACGCCGGTATATCCGAGGGTGTAGAGAAAGCGCTGTTAATGGACTTAAGCGCGGGTCTAGGCAAGGCCACCACCATTGGATGGCACGGGACGGTCGTCAGCTTGACGCTGCTTCCCGCAAGCCTCGTCGCCGGTCTACTTTGGGAGTTTATCAATCCTGCCGCGCCTTTTGTGTTTGGCGCGGTCATGGCTGTCATCGCGGCAGCGACGCTGTTTAGCACTGTACGCGAGGTAAGGGCCGCTGCCCCGCATGGATAGTAGGTCTCTTGGACTATTCACCCCGTTCGAATGTTCGAATTGACCGCTTGACAAACGCCCGACTTATTGAACTTGGTTATAGGTCAAGTCCCGCGAGACTGTAAATCGGCAGCCACTCGTCTTGGGGGCGAATGGTTAGATGGGGATTTAGAATATAGTAGCCCTGTTTCGTGCGTTTGAACAGCTGTTTGCCGTACGAATTCTGGCTGTCGACCTCGTTCTTGGCGAGAAGTCCTGATATGTACTGTCTCTTCTTCCTATAAGCGGGGATTACGCTGTCAGGCAACAAGTTGATGAGTTGAGCAAGGTGAGCGGCCGTAATGGCTACCCGTTCCGGATGCTCTGCGCTAGTCTTGCCCATTACCAGCACGTACAGCACATGAAACAGCAGGAACTCGCCCTGACTGCTACTGAGCTTAATCAGCCTCTCGTCAACCTTAATGCTTACACTTGCAGGGGAAAGCAAACTGTGAATGTCGAAAAACACTGCCGCGCCAAAGTCCTTTTGAGTAATGGCCCTTTGTAGGGCGATTTGCCACGCCGTCGAACCAAAGTTGTCGGTTGTTTCTGCGCTAGCCCCCGCAGACAGCAACGCCTTAATGAGAGCGACATTTCCTGCCCGTGCGGCAAGCATGAGAGGGGTGACGTTGAACTCAGTACGGTGATCGATGCCGTATAGGCCGCACTGCTTGGCTACTTCTTTATCTAGGGCGCCTGTGTATTTCATGAGAATCTTGGCGTCAAGATTAGTCTTTTGTTGTTCATACAAAGACCAGCTGAAAAACGGGCGGCCTTCACGCACGGAGCAGATCAGCCGTGCTTTGTCGAAACCGTGTTCGCTTAAGAATTTAATAAGGGGAAGGATGTCGTAAAAGAGGGCGTACTCAAAAAGCGCCTTGCGTGGTCTTTGAGGATTGTCCTTAGCAGCGCGTATCTGGCTGGCTAACTCCTGCACCCTAGTGGGAGTATAGGTGTCCCAGGGCACAGGTTGAGTCTTTAAGATGGAGCGCTTAATCTCATCGGCCTGCTCCTGCTTGCCCTGCCTCTCTAGCCTGCGCGCTTCCGCCTGCCATTCTTCCCGGGTGGACTGCTCTGTGGTCATAGTTAGTTGGTCAAGAGGGTTGTTAAGTCCGAGTACTTGCAGCATGCGATGCGCGGTATCGCTTTCCACGATATAGAGCCTCTGCACCGCGCGGGTCACGGCAACGTACAAGGAGTTGATAAAGAACTTGTATGCTTCCCGGGACTTATCCGTTTTGTCGGCAGCCCGCATATACAGGATGTCTCCGGCCATGTCCTCCTCGGCGACACCCCGCACTATCTCTTGAAAGCTCTGGCGCTCGCCGGAAACGAAGTTGAACAGCACTACATTTTCGTACTCCAGCCCCTTGGCCTCCTGAACGGTGAACAGAAGCGGGGTATCAAAATGCTTGCGCGCGTGGGCTTTATCGTCCTGGCGCATGACGATTACGGCAACTTTGGTTGAACGCCTGATCTGCTTGTTCATCTCGCTCTTAACCTTGTCAGTGTCGCGTAGATAAACCACTTCGCCGGGCTTCTCAGCGAGGCTGTTCATGAGATAGCTGCTCTCCTTATCAATGGAACCAAATCGCTTTTGTTTGATGCGGATAAGTCTGTTGGCTAGCTCGGTTATGGCCCGGGAATTGCGGAAATTAGACTGCAAGACGCGCGTGACCCTAGCGGTCTCATGCTCTGCGTTATTATAGAGCATGGACTTTAGCCCGCCCCAAGAAAAGAAGTTAGGGTGCACTATCTGGTTGGAATCCCCACAAAGCATAAAGTGAGCCGGGTTCTTAAGGCTCCTGAGTATAAGCTGCAGCTGGATGTTGGTGATATCCTGCACCTCATCCACCACCACGAAATCGTAGCGCGGCGTAACGTCTCTGGTGTATCCGTGCGCGAGAATGTTAGGGTCATAAAGGCCACTTTCCTTCAGAAACACTAGGTACTTCTCAAACAGGTCGTACACTAGCTCCCGCTCAGTATCAAGATAGATGGACTGCCTGACGCCAAGACTGCTATAGTCATCACGGCTCAGGTAAGGCTTGTCCACCGCCGAGCCTGTAATGACGCCACGGAACTCCTCATATAGAGCATGTGCATCAGCAACTCGCTGTAGTCGCGGGAATCTTCCCAGCCACTGCGCGAATGCGCTGTAGCTTACTTCCCTGCCGCTTGGCACGCGTATCGTCTCCAAGTATTCCTTGAAGGAAAGGAACGATAAATCCTGCTGCTTACTCTCATAGTGATTGCTGTAATAGAGACTTCTCGCACTCTCCGCAAGATACGGCGACAGGGTGACATACAGACCTTCACCGTGAAACAGCTTCATCTTCTCAAGTGTAAGGACAGTCTTGCCGCTGCCGGCAGGCCCGATGAGGATGAGCGGGCAAGGGGCGTGGTATATGCCCGTCTGCTCGGGATCGAAGGAGACTATCTTGTCCAAGAAATGAAATCGCCTGTCCGCTGGGTTGACATAGACAATTTGGGGCAAGGATTCCGTGTCTAGTTCTGTTGGGCTTTCTAGGACCGGTATCTTCGTCTCATCGATTCTTGTTCCTCTTAAGAATTTGGACGTATCGTAGGCATGATTAAGAACCACCTCTAACAAGAGGGCGTAGCGCATGTGCTGATACCGCACCAACTTAAATATTAGGCGATTGGCGTCATCGAGCCTAGCACTGTATAGGCCGTGCCCCGACAGCTTTTTTACGGCAGCGGAGCGAAAGTCGTCCCGTTCGAGGCATCCGACAATCTTCTCGTATTGTCGCCTGACCTTTGAGTAGTCAATATCGCTATATTCAAGTGTCTTCACCGGAAACCATCCCCTCTGAGGATAGTGTATAGAGGAGGCCGATTTCGGTCAAGCTGTTGCCCGAGCAAAAAGGAGTGAGCACAAGAAATCTTCCGCGAAAGGACGACAGACTGTGCGAAAACACGGCCACCTTTTGCTGATAGAAAGCAGGAGGCGACAGGGACTATGTAGGGACGTGCGTTTCGCACGTCCGCGGACGTGCCACAGGCACGTCCCTACTTTAGATTAAGGCGTTTCGCACAGTCTGGCGATCTAGCGAGACAGCTTCAAAAAACTCTGATGTCTGGCGTAGTCAATTTCGCCGCTTTCTACCATGCGTTTAACCTCGCATGCCGGCTCATGAGTGTGTGTGCAGTTTCGGAAGCGGCAGCGATACGAGGCCTGTTCGATGTCTGGAAACGAGGCTTGGACGCCCCCCTTTTCGTCGTGTTCGTCATGCCACAGTGCGAATTCCCGCATCCCGGGCGTGTCGACCACCATACCACCCATACTTAGGGTTAGGAGCTCAGCGCTGGTGGTGGTGTGCTGGCCTTTGAGAAACTTCTCGCGCAAAGCCTTCGTCTTAAGAGCTAAGTCCGGCTGTATGGCGTTAATGAGACTTGACTTACCGACACCACTCGAGCCAACTAGGGTGGAAACACTGTCCTTAAGCAGTTCGCGCAGCTCTTCAAGTCCCCGTCCCGTGTGAGCACTGGTGTAAAGTACTGCGTAACCAAGGCTCTCATAAGTGACCATGGCGCGGCGAATGTCTTCTTCGATAGCAAGGTCGATCTTGTTAATGCAAATTACAGGACGAACACCCCCGCTGTGGCAACTGGCGATGTAGCGGTCTAAGCGGTTCGTGTTAAAGTCAGGCGCGATGGCAGCCATAACTATTACGGCATGATCTAGGTTGACAGCGAGCAGTTGCTCGCGCGGCTCTCGTCCCGGCGAGCGGCGCGAGAGCTTGCTACGTCGCTTCTCCACGCGCTCAATGACGGCCTGTGTTTCGCTGGTAGGTGTGATCCAGACGTCATCGCCTACCGCAAGCAGGTTGGTTGTTACCGCCTTCCCTTTGAGGAGCTTCCCCCTCAATGTGCAGATATAATGATGGTTGTGGGCAAACACGTGGTATTGGACGTGCGATGCACGCAGAACTTTGCCTAAAATAATGGTGACCACTCCTTCAACTGTTTCCGGGCAAGACAAAAGCCGTGGGTCTGAAACCCACGGCGTACTAACCTCCGGTTGCGCTAAATAGACGGCACCCACAAGGTATCGCGGTTGGCTTCAGTGTCGATTTTGCTTGGAAGCACACAAACTACACGCATCACCATTCGCTCCACCTCCGTTTCAATTACTGTAGCCAGTATACCAAAGACCTGTGACGGGTACAAGTAGGGGCTAGAAGGACAGGCGCCCGCAGCGTCATTCCTTGCCCGAGACTGTGACCCCGCTCGCATGAACATACGGCAAAATCGCGGCGCCGAAATCAATCCGCTCTGCGGAAATATCCTTGATGCTCTTGAAGAGGTCGGCGAGGTTGCCTGAGATCATGGTTTCGCTAACGGGGTAGAGGATTTTGCCATTCTCGATGTAGTAGCTGTTTTTGGCCACACCCGAAAAGTCGCCGTTAGCGCTTGGGTTGCCGCCGGAGTATCGCGCTACGAGCAACCCCTTGTCGATGCCAGCAATAATCTCGACCAAGCCCTTATCTCCAGGCTCGACCACCCAGCACCCGCCCGAGTTTTTGGCGCGCTCGCGCTTGGTTTTGTTTGCGCCGTAGAGGCTGAGCATAAAGCTCTTTAGGACTCCGTTCTCAATGTAGGTGACGTCTTCGGCCGCAAACCCGTCCGGCGTGACAAAGTACCCATCTGCGATTTCGGCAGCGGTTGGCCTTGCGGACAGGGTGAACTTGGGGCTAGAGACAACTTGACCGAGTTTGTCCTTTAAAATGCTCGTGCCGGTGATCAGCGCCCTGTCGCCGAGGTAGACAGACGTGTAGTAGGACAGAAGATCACTCAGGCAATCGGGGGTGATTACAACGTCGCCCACAAATTTCCCACGCATCGGTTTGGCATCAAGATGCTCGACCGATTGCTGTAACAGGCCGCGGAGAGAGCTGCAGTCAAGCAACTCGCGCTCGAGTTCGCAGAGCGAGAAGCTAGTGTAGTTAATGGAAGAGGTCTTTGTGCCGTCCTTAGAGGAGAATACTGTGACCAGGGTGTATACACCCTTGTGGGTGGTGTAGTCGACTCCATTGGAGTTAATGAACCGCTTGGTCACAACGGTGTGCGAAAAAATAGTCTCAGCTAGCTTCACCTTAGGGAAGATGGTCGGCACGCTAGCGGCATAGCCCTTAAGCACGGCGTACATGCGCTCGGTGTCAGGCTGTGCCGGACCTCGGCAAAACACCGCCGTCTCCTGCTGTGGAGAGATGTCGTAATCAGGGTCCTGCTGCGAGACGCCAGCGAGTTCCACGGCGGTATGGACAGCTTCGCGGATGGAATCGGAGCTTAGGCTGTTAAGGGAGATGTCTCCTTTGCGGTTATCTTTAATCACGGTGAAATTTAGAGTGCTGTCGACATTAGTACGCACAAGTGACATCTCGTTGGCTTCGAGGTTCATCTCATGATGTTTGCGCTCCGTGAGCACGCACTGGAATTTGTCGACCCCCGCGTCAGTCAAATACTCGGAGCAGAGTGTAAGAGTGTCTTTCATCTCTACCTACCCCCTATGTTGATCTTGCACTTAATGGCTGGGCCGCCCATTCCGACAGGTATGAGCTGCTTCTTGCCGCACATGCCGCCGTTGGACCACTTCATGTCATCCGAAACCATGGTCACACTTTTGAGCACATCAAAGGCTACGCCGGAAATGGTAAGGTCGCGAATGCCCCGTCCGAGCTTGCCGCCCTTAATCTCGTACCCCAGCACGACTCCGAACATAAACTCACTGGTAGTGTCGGCTTGGCCGTTGCTGGGCTTCATTAGGTAGTAGCCGTCATCGATGCTCGCGATCATGTCGGCGACTCTGCTGGTGCCGGGCAAAATAGCAGTATTGCGCATGCGGATGAGCGGCTCATCGAAATACTCGTAGGCGCGGGCGTTGCCGGTAGGCTTAACGCCAAAATGGCGCGCACTTTGCTTGTTGTGCATGAACCCCTGCAGCACACCGTGGTCGATAATCGCCAGGTCTGTGGCGGCCGTACCCTCGTCGTCGATGTAGATGGGCATAGGGCAATCCTTGCCGTCAAAGGTGTGGGCCAAATCCACGAGCGTTATGAGGGGGCTGGCCACGAGCCGACCTAAGTAGTCACCCGCCACCGAGCCGCCGAGCACAATGTCCGCCTCCGTGGTATGCCCAATCGCCTCGTGCGCCAAAATACCGGCCAGGGCGGCATCGAGCACGCATTCTTTAGTGCCCGCAGTAGGGTATACACCCTCGCTCTTTCTAATTAGGTGCGCATGGAGTTTGTCTATCGTTTCGAAAAGGGCTTCCGGTGAGGTGAAGTTATCCTCAAATTGCCCCAGCCCACCGGCCGCCTCAAACACCTCCACCGGCCCTCCAGTCGTGTCCACAGAGAGTGACACCCTGACGTTAGAGCGGGGGAGAAGGGAGTACAACGAAGCTCCGTCGGATGTGACGAGCGTCTTTTCCATATCGATGCAGCTCAAAGACACTGTACGGCTGCTCAGCGTAGGATACGTTTTGGCAATATAGGCGTCGATTTCCCTGACAAAGGCCATGATTTGCCCTTGTGTGAGCCGTGCCTTCTTGGTGCCAAAACTTCGCTCGGTGTGCGGATTATCGGGGGTAAAGGGAGCGCGTCCCTTGTTCTCGCGGGCGTCTAGAAACTCGGCGTTGCGCGACGCGGCGGCGATGACCTCAGTGATCGCGGTGGCGTCAGCTGAAGAAGCGAAGCCAAAGGAACCACGGCAAAAAACCCTAGCCGAGATACCTGCGGTGCTCTGCTTGACGTTCTGTACAAGATTCCCTTTGACGTAAGCGATGTTTAGCACGCTGTTTTCTTGCGAGCGTAGCTCGGTGTACTGGGCAAGGTGCGGGGAATATTGCCCGAGGTTCTTAATAACCAATTTAACCACCCTTTCACTACCTATGCGAGGACAGTGGGAAACACTTGAACCATTCTACATCCGTCTGCGATTTCCTGCCGTGTGTGCTCCGTCCTCATAACATTACAGTTTTTTCGCCGCGGAGGATAGGCAGGAGTACGGAAAGGGGCATAGAAGTAACTGACAAGACCCTAAGTGGACATGAGGAGTGAAGCCTGTGCAGAAACGCATGCTTGTTCCCACCGACCTATTTGCCTTAACTTATCCGGGTGACATCGCTGTCTCGCCGAACGGGGAGTTAGTGGCCTATACTGTGACTCGCCT
>Ga0136715_1000150_pt1 | contig 14179 bp, 11 predicted proteins | sample SedPBSmetaG_FD_104916 | JGI IMG/M metagenome (GOLD analysis project Ga0136715, IMG submission 104916) | Freshwater sediment bacterial and archeal communities from Indian Creek, Illinois, USA to study Microbial Dark Matter (Phase II) -... | ecosystem: Environmental > Aquatic > Freshwater > Creek...
TCTGGCCATTCTTGCTCTTTGTATTGAATCTCCAACACCAACAATCACAATCCCAGATAAAATTCCAATTATAGCAACAACAACTAAGAGTTCAATAAGAGTAAAGCCTTTTTGTTGTTTCATTTTATTTATTATACATGCTGTTGACATCCGATGTCAACAGACTTGTCAACAGACTATTTTTCGTCTTTCGCTTTTCATTTTTATTCATTAAAATACCAGCCTAAAACTGCTTCTGCAACTGGTATGGTGGCGGCTCGAACCCCTTTTATATTTTCAACCATAATTACTATAACTATTTCTGGATTATCGTAAGGAGCAAAAAGCGCTATCCAATGATGATAATATCCGTCTATTGGTGTTTCAGCAGTTCCAGTTTTTGCCGCTATTTTTACTGGCAAATTATTTAATCTTCTTACTGTCCCACTGGTTACTGCCTGTCGCATTCCTTGCCTAACAATTTCAAGCGTCTCTGGGCTAATAAAACCCTGCCTAATTATTTTGGGATTTATTATCTCTTCTGAATTAGTAGTAATAATTTTTTTTACTACTTGCGGCTCAAGTAGTTTTCCATCATTAGCAATCGCTAAGGTAGAAACAGCTAATTGAAGCGGCGTTACCAAGACATTCCCCTGTCCAATTGACATATGATAACTATCTCCAAGTCGCCAACTCATCCCCCTTACCTCTCTTTTCCAAGATGGTGAAGGTAATAATCCCCTGCTTTCTCCATGTAAATCAATACCAGTTTCTTTACCCCAACCAAACATTTCTAAATATTTCTTCATTAAATAAGGACCTAATTCCCTTTGCCTTTCATATCCACCGCCAATCGCATAAAAAAAAGTATTAACCGAATCAGCAATTGCTTTTTTTACATCTGTCCAGCCATGACCCTGGCGCCTAGCATCTCTAAAAGTAAAAACAATATTAGGATCATATTGATGTGGTATTTCAATCTTACCATCTGAAAAAATTCTAGTTTTCTCATCAATTAATTTTTCCTCAAGAGCGGCGGCGGCAATAAATGGTTTAATTGTTGAACCAGACACAAACTGCCCACTGATTACTCGATTGAAAAGGGGCTTTAAGGGATTATTTAAAAGCTCTCTAAGTCCTTCTGAATCTCCCCCTCTTTGAAATAAATTATTATCAAAGCTTGGATAGGAAACTAAAGACAACACTCCTCCAGTCCTTGCGTCTAGAGCAATGGCAACACCTGATTTACTGCCAACATTTTCAATTGACTTTTTAAGCTCTTCAGTCATTTTTTTCTGTAAATCAGAGTCTAGCCATAAAACCAAACTCTTTCCTGGCTCTGGTAAAGAAATAATTTGTTCTGAAATTATATTCCCCAAAACATCTCTTTCAATTTGTATTTTTCCCGGATTTTCTCGCAAAATATCTTCGTAATATTTTTCAATGCCTTTACGACCAACCCAATCAAAAATTCTATGCCCTTCTCTTTCTCTTAATTCTTCAAGGGTTATTTTTCCAGTATAGCCAATTAAATGGCTAAATATTTCTCCATTTTGATAATATCTAATTATATTTTTTTGAATTTCAAAACCTAAAAGATTATTAATTCTTGATTCTAATAAAAGTAAATTTTGATGAGAAAGATTTTCTAAAATTAAAATTTGATTAGAATTGGTTTCTTTAATTTTTTCATTTAAAATATTAATGTCTTTTTCTAAAATTTCAGAAATTTCTTTTAAAATTTTTAACCGCTCATTTTCATTTTGAGGCAATTCCCTAATGTTTAAAATTAAATCAAAACTTGGTTGATTGAAAACTAATTGATTTAATGATTGGTCATAAATTACCCCTCTTTCAGCTTGAATTTGGCGAATTATAAATTTATTTCTTTCAGCTAAAACAGAAAAATTTTCACCCTGAATAATTTGAAAATAAAATGTCTGAGCAAAAAGAATAAAAAATACTAAAAAAACAAAAGATAAAAAACCAAAAGAAACTTTATTTAAAATTGGTTTTTCAATCTTTTCTTCAAAAATATTTTTATTTTGAGCTAATTTATCTAAAAGAATTTCGTGAAATTCAATATCGCTTTTTGAGTGAAGGTTTATTCTTTTGTTTTTAAGGTATTTGTTCATAAATTAATATGTTTTTTAACAACAAATTTAATAAAAAAAACTATTAATGTAAAAACTAAGATTGACGTTCCAATTAGTTGCCCAGAAAAAGTATCTAAAAAAAATCCAGCACTAAATGCGGTCGCCATATCTTCTCTTTGTTTTTGAGGAGTTAAAAAACTAAAAGTAATCAAGGGAATTAAAATAAGAATATAACTCAATAAGTTGTTAGTAAGATTAAAGTGAACTAAAAAACTAGCTTGAAGTAAAATCAAAATATAAAAAAATATAATTTTTGCTAATATCTTTAACATCTCTAAAAATCCGTAACAATAAAAAGATAATTAATGTCTCTTATGTCAACCGCTGATTGAACTTCGGCTCGTTGAAATAATCCCGCACCCAGTCTTTCAATATTTTTTACATAGCCAATTAAAATTCCAGGAGGGAAAATACCGCCTAAAGCGCTAGTTACCACCCGATCTCCATCTTTAATTTCTTCCCCTATTGGAATATGATCAAGTTCAATTTGAAAATTCCCTCTTCCCCTAATCAACGCCTCAACATTTATTAATTTATCAACTTCTTGTTTTTGAATATTAACCGGAATAACACTCTCTACGTTTGAAACTAACATTATTCTTGAAAAATTTTTATAGACATCACTGATTTTCCCTAAAAGAATTTTTTCTTGAGTTATTACTACCCTATCTTTTAAAATGCCATCTTCTGATCCCTTGTTAATTAAAATTGAATCCCGAGCAATATCCTTGCCTGTTATTTGAGCAAGAATTATATCAAACTCTTTTTGCAAATCAATATCTATCGCTTCTCTTAAAATTCTATTTTCTTTTTCTGTTTCTTTTAACAAAGCAATTTTCGCGCTCATTTCTTGAATTTTAAGTTCCAATTTTTCATTTTTTTCTTGCAAATCTCTTGCCTTAAAAATTGTTTCAAAAAAATCAGTAATTCCATCTCCTGCTAACCAGAAAGTTCTTTGAATTGGGGCTGAAATTAAATAAAAAAAATTCTTGACAACACTTGAAAGATTAGTTAAATTGAAAATAATCAAAAAAATAATAAGCAAAATGACAATTATGACAGTTTTTACCTTAATAGATGGATGTCGCATGCTTTTATCCTATCATATTTAATAATGGATTGACAATAGGGGGGGCTTGACAAGAATTTAAAAATAAATATACTATTCTTGCAATCTAAAAAGGTCGAAAATATTCTATTTATATAGAGTTTTTATTAATAAAATTATGATTTACGAAAAATTAATTTTACAACAAAGTGAGGATGACGTAGACGCAGATGACAATATAGATGAAATAGATATAGATGATGACGAAAATGATGACGAAAATGATGACGAAGGTGATGACGAAGATGATGACGAAGAAGATGACGAAGAAGAAAAATAAAATTTAAATTATTTTTTTTGACACAAAACCCCCCACTTTTTTTAAAAGTGGGGGGTTTTTGAAATCTAAAAGACACTAAGGTGGCGGCTACCTACTTTCGCGCATAGCACTATCATCGGCCTTAAAGTATTTCACTTCCGAGTTCGAAATGGGATCGGGTGGAGCAACTTTAGTATAACCGCCACCTTAATGTCTTTTAAAAAATCCATTCTTGAAATAATTTATTCAAAATCAAGCATTAAACACTATTTATAATTATTAATTACTTCGCTGATTAATCACTTTAAAAACTTAAAGAGAGCAAGTAACGACGATTTATTAGTACTGCTTGGCTTAACTCATTACTGAGCTTATACCTACAGCCTATCAAACTTATAATCTTTAAGAAATCTATGAGTCCTAATCTTAGGGTTTGCTTCGCGCTTATATGCTTTCAGCGCTTATCAGTTCCTGACATAGCTACCCAGCAATGCTCCTGGCGGAACAACTGGCACACCAGAGGTCAGTTCCTTCGGGTCCTCTCGTACTACGAAGAACTCCCCTCAAGACTCAACGCTTGCGGTAGATAGAGACCAACCTGTCTCACGACGGTTTGAACCCAGCTCACGTATCTTTTTAAATGGCGAACAGCCATACCCTTGGAAGCTACTTCACCTCCAGGATAAGATGAGCCGACATCGAGGTGCCGAACAGGGCCGTTAATGTGAACTTGCGGGCCCTACCAGCCTGTTATCCCCGGGGTAACTTTTATTTGATAATCTCCCCTATTTCTATAAATAAGGGTCGGTTCACTAAGTTCTGCTTTCGCAACTGCGCGGCCTATCCGCCTTGCAGTAAAGCTGGCTTATGGCTTTACCCGACAAGAACGATTTCCATCCGTTCCTAGCCAACCTTATAAACTTCTCCGCTACCTTTTAGGAGAAAAGCGCCCCACTTAAACTACCCGGATGACACTGTTCCCCGCCATTGGCAGGGTTAGAATTATGAATTTAAAAGATGGGTGTTTCATTGTTGCCCTTTCTTTTAAGGGAAAGAGCTCCCCACTACGCTACACATTTAAATCCAAAACTCAATATCATCTTATAGTAAAGCTCCCGGGGTCTTTTCGTCTAGCCGCAAGTAACCGGCATCTTCACCGGTATTGCATTTTCACCGGGCTCCTCGTTGAGACAGTTCTCTAGTCGTTAAGCCATTCATGCGGGCCAGAACTTACCTGGCAAGGGATTACGCTACTTTAACACGGTTATAGTTACCGCGGACGTTCACTGGTGCTTAGCCCGATTAGCAATTATCAGCAAGCTGATAATCACCGTCAGGTTTAACATTCCAGCACTGGTCAGGCCTCAGCCCCTATACATCCTCTTACGAGTTAGCAGGGACCTGTGTTTTTGATAAACAGTCGCTAGAGAGTCATTCGCTGCGGGCTACCATTAAAGGCAGCCAGTCCTTATTGCGAACTTACGGACACTTTTTTGCCTAGTTCCTTAACGAGGTTTCACCCGTTCACCTTAGTACATTTATACTAACCCACCTGTGTCGGTTTATAGTACGGATCCCATCCTTTTAACTCTACGAGCTTTTCTAGGCAATCTAATATTTGAGACGGTCGGGATTACTCCCAACTCTCGGAAATCCAATAATCCTCTCAAATATTTTGACTGCGTCACTCTTCGAAAAAGAACGGAAGGGCAGGAATATTAACCTGCTGTCCATCGACTTCACCTTTCGGTTACGCCTTAGGCCCGCCTAACCCTTGGTTGATTGTCATTGCCAAGGAAACCTTAGGTTTTCGGTGGTCGGGGCTTTCACCCGACTTGCGGTTACTCATGCCAACATTCTCACTTCTTAGCACTCCACTGTCGGTTACCCTCCAGCTTCGCAGCGCTAAGAACGCTCCCCTACCTGTCCCGCCTACGGCAGGACCACCGATAAACACAGATATGAAAACAGATAAACACAGATAAACACAGATAAAATATCCGTGAAAATCCGCGTTCTCATCCGTGTAAATCCGTAGTTCTGTCGTAGACAGGACACCTTATCTTCGGTATTAAACTTAGTCCCGGAAATCTTTGGCGCAAAATTCTTTAATTAGTAAGCTATTACGCACTTTTTAAATGATAGCTGCTTCTAAGCTAACATCCTAACTATCAATAGAATTTTACCTCCTTAAAAACACTTAGTTTAATTTAGGGACCTTAGATGAAGGTCTGGGCTGTTACCCTTTTGACCATGGAGCTTAGCCCCCACAGTCTGACTAGTGTTTATTTTCTTTGGCATTCGGAGTTTGATTGGAAAAACTAGGCAAAGCCCACGTAGTTCCATTCAGTGCTCTACCTCCAAAGAAATAAAAACACCGCTAGCCCTAAAGCTATTTCGGGGAGAACCAGCTATTACCAAGCTCGATTAGCTTTTCACTTCTTACCACAACTCATCCCAATGGATTGCACGACATACGGGTTCGGGCCTCCATTTGTCCTTCGACAAACTTCACCCTGGTCATGGCAAGCTCGCTTGGCTTCGGGTCATACTCACGCTGCAAAATCGCCCTATTAAGACTTGGTTTCCCTGAGCCTTCACCGCAAAGCGGCTTAGACATAGCAACGTCAATATACTCGTTGGCTCGTTCTGCAAAAAGCACGCCGTCATCGCTCATGCCTTGCGGCGTAAACGACTCCGACTCTTTGTAAGCAAATGGTTTCAGGTTCTATTTCACTGGGATCATCTCCCTACTTTTCACCTTTCCCTCACGGTACTGGTTCACTATCGGTGAGATTAAGTATTTAGCCTTGGCTGATAGTTCAGCCAGCTTCCCTCAGGATTATCTTTTCCTGAGGTACTCAAGTAAAATAATCAGAGTATGTAATGATTTTCATCTACTGGGCTATTACCATCTTTGGCGCTCCTTTCCAGGAAGCTTTAATTAATCAAATCACAATTTTATAAACTCTGTCCAAAATAAATTTTGGAATATATTAAACTTACAACTGCCAATCGCTCACGCCGAAGCATGAAAGATGGCTCTGGGCTAAGTCCCTTTTCGCTCGCCGCTACTAAGGGAATGTCGCTTCGCTTCCCCCTACGAAACTACGAATTTTTTACGAAAGTACGAATTCGTATATTCGTAGTGATTCGTAATTTCGTAGGAGAAAACTGCGAAGCAGTTTTTTTCTTTTCCTCCGCTTACTGAAATGTTTTACTTCAGCGGGTTCGCTGTCCCGCCGTTTGGCGGGACTTGTCGTGGTTTGCACGACAGGGTTTCCCCATTCGGAAATCCCCGGATCAAAGGTTGGTAACCACCTCCCCGAGGCTTATCGCAAGCACCCTACGTCCTTCATCGCCTTAATCTCCCAAGGCATCCACCATTTGCCGTATAAATGTTACTTGCCCTCTTTAAATTTTCAAAAAAATTTAAAGAAGATTTACCCTTATAAATAATTTTACTTGTAAAAATTTATAGGGTAAGCTAGTAATTAATAATTATTAAATTGTTAATGTACTTTCAGACAATAAAAAAAATCGCTTCTCAGAAAGCGATTTTCTGTAACAAAAAAGTACAGAATATTTTAACCGCTTTCTTGATTTTGATCCAAATTTAACATACCTATCATAACTATCGAAAGTATATCAAATTTAAAATCTTTGTCAAGGGCTTTGAATCAATGGCTGCCGGACTAGGATTCGAACCTAGATAAACAGAGCCAGAATCTGTTGTCCTACCATTAGACGATCCGGCAAACAAAGGTTAAGCTTTTAAATATTTTCTAATAGCAATTATGCTTGAAATTATTCCTAAAGTTATTCCAATAATAACTTGGACTAAAAAAATAATAAAAGCTTGATTTAAAAAATAAGAAAAAATATTAAATTCAAAAAATAGAGATTCAATTTGAAATTCTAAGAGATAAACAAAACCTAAAGAAATTAAAAAAGAAATTAAAGAAGCAAAAAATCCAGATATTATTCCTTGAATTAAAAATGGCCCACTAATAAACCAATTAGAAGCGCCAACCAATCTCTGAATAATTAATTCTTCTTTTTGATTTAAGATAGTGAGTTTTATAGTATTAAAAGTAATCAAAATAGCAATTAAAATAAAAATTGAAGAAAGAATAATAAAAATTTGATTGATCCATTTGGTAATACTAAAAACTCTTTCAATTATTAATCTTCTATCATGATAATCTATATAATAGATAATATTCCTATACTTTTCATCTTCTAAGGACTCTACTATTTGCTCGTATTGATCAGCACTCCACGCTTTAATGTTTAAAACCGCTGGCAGAGGAAAAGGATTAAATAGTTGAGCCTCTTCTAAGCTTCTCATAAGAATTTCATCATCTTGATGTTTCTGCTTAAAGTTTTCTAACTCTTCCTCTTGTGAGGAATACTCAATATTTCTTATTTCTTCCATTTTTAAAAGTTCGTTTTTAACTTCAAAAATTTTTTCTTCATCAATATTTAAATTGAAAGAAACAGAAATATCAACTTTTTCTTGAATATAAGAAATAAAAAATTGACTTGCTTCTCGAAAAAATAAAAGTGAAACTATTAAAAGAATAGCAATGGTCATAATAAAGGTTGAAGAAAAACTTAGTCCTTTATTTCGATAAAAATTATTCCAACCAAATTTTATAATTCGTTTTAGTGAAGTAAACATAAATTTATAATATAAATCTTCCTTTTTCTTCATCTCTAATTATCACTCCTTCATCTAAAGTAATAACTCTTTTATTTAAGCTATTAACTATCTCTTTATCATAAGTAGCTAAAATAATAGTTGTCCCGGTTTCATGAATTTTTAATAAAAGCTTAATAATTTCTAGCGTATTATAGGGATCAAGATTGCTTGTTGGCTCATCTGCTAGAATAACATCAGGTCGATGAATAATAGCCCTAGCAATAGCTACCCTTTGTTTTTCTCCCCCAGAAAGTTGATGAGGAAAATTTTGAGCTCTTTCTTTTAATCCAACAGTTTCTAAAATTTCAAACACATTTTTGATAATATTATCATTATTAATATTTATTACCTCCATGGCATAGGCAATGTTTTCATAAATTGTTTTTGAGGAAATTAACTTACAATCCTGAAAGATCATTCCTACTCTTCTACGTAAAGTAGATATTTTTTGAAAAGAAAGTTTATGAATTTCATAGTTTTCAAAAAAAACCTGACCTTTATTTGGTTTTTCTTCTCCCAATAATAATTTTAATAAGGTTGTTTTTCCAGAACCAGATTTTCCAACAATAGAAACAAATTCTTTTTTTTCTACTTTAAATGAAATATCAGATAAAGCAACAATAGGAATGTCATTGGTTTGATAAATTTTTGTAACCTTTTGAAATTTTAACATAAAACATGAAGCATGAAACATGAAGCATGAAGCAAATTAAAGTCTTTTAATAGTGCTCCAAAGCATAGCTCCAATTTCTTCAGCTAATTTCATTGTCTCATTATAATTATTTTGAGTCAAATATTATTCTGTTAGTGAAAAATGTAAAAGATATTTTACCTCTTTTAAGGAGCCATAAGAAATCTCTAAAAAGTTCTTATGGACTTTATCTTTTACTCGGGCATATCCTTCAATATAATTCAAAATTATAGAGAGAGCAGCTCTTCTTAATTGCGAAGTTACACCATAAAGTTCTTCCTTAGGAAAATTCTTGGTTATTTTGTATATTAGATGAACAAACTCATCCATTTTCGATTTTAACTTTTCGTGAAATTGTTTCATGTTTTATGTTTCATGTTTCATGATCTCGGCTTCAATAAATTCGTCTAAATTACCATCTAAAATACTCTCTACATTTGATGTTTCAATGTTTGTTCTTAAGTCTTTTACCATTTTATAAGGATGCAAAATATAAGATCGAATTTGGTTTCCCCATTCAATAGAGATAGCTTTCCCTTTCATTTTTTTAATCTCTTCTTCTTTTTCTTTTTCTTTTAATTGATAAAGTTTAGCCCTTAAAATATGGATTGCCTTTTCTCTATTTTCTCCTTGTGTTCTTTCTGACTGACAAGCAACTCTTATATTGGTTGGTAGATGAATAATCCTAACTGCAGTTTCTCGTTTATTTACATTTTGTCCACCTGGACCAGAAGAACGAAACATTTCTATTCTAATTTCTTCTGCTTTAATATTATACCCTAGCTCATCTTCTAATATCTCAGGTAAAACTTCTACCAAGGCAAAAGAGGTGTGCCGTAAAGACTTAGATGAAAAAGGAGAAAGCCTTACTAAGCGATGAACTCCGTTTTCTTTTTTAAGAAAACCAAAAGCATAACTGCCTTTAATTTCTAAAGCAACTTGCTTAACTCCAATTCTTCCTTCTGGACCACCGCCTTCGCCAAATGATTGTTCTAAGATTTTAACATTATATCCTCTCTTTTGACAATACCTCTCATACATTCGCAAAAGAATTGTTGCCCAATCTTGTGCATCTTGTCCACCAGCACCAGCAAGAATTGTTAAAATTGCCGAACCTTTGTCATACTTTCCAGAAAGAAAAATTTTAATTTCCATCTTGTTTAGCTTTTTTTCAAATTCTCTAATAATAATTTCAATCTCTTTACTTTCTTCTATTTTACTTAATTCTTCTAAGTCTTGTAATTCATTTTTTAATTGCTTAAATTTTTCTAGTTCTTCTTTTAAATTAGTTAATTCTTGATTAATTTTTACTGCCCTTTCTTTATTTTGCCAAAAATCAAGTTTTTGAATTTCTTTTTCTAATTCTTCTGCTTCTTTTTCCTTGTTTTCTAAATCAAAGACATTCCTCTAAATAGAGGAGTTTAATTTGTAATTCTTTAATTTTTTCAATAATATTTTTCATATTAATATATTAACATACAACATAGAATCTTAAAAACTCTTTATCTTTTTTTATTAGCTTATTTATTAGCTTATAAGGACAAAGGTTTTCTCTAAATCAAAGACATTCCTCTAAATAGAGGAGTTTAATTTGTAATTCTTTAATTTTTTCAATAATATTTTTCATAATTCTCGTAGTAGGGTTCAACCCCACTACACACCATTTCTCAAGCCGCCTCTCGGAATTGAACCGAGGACCCGCTATTTACGAAACAGCTGCTCTTCCACTGAGCTAAGGCGGCTCATCTCCTTATACTAATCTTAAAATTAAAAACCTAATCTTTCTAATGCCCTTTGCCAAAACCCTTTTTCTTTTTCAACCTGCTTTTCTAATTCCTCTTGAGTGGGTGAAATTATTATTACCCCCTCCCCTGGTCTTTTAAGCCCTAATTCTTCTCTAGCTTTTTTTTCTAAGAAGTCCTTATCATCAACTCGAGCAATTCCATCTTCTAATTTTTGATTTTCTGTTTCTAAAAACTGAATTTCTTTCCTTATGGTTTCTATTTTTTGTATTAATTCTATTCTTCGCAAAGCAATATTAATATTAGAAAACACTAAAAAGCCAATTATTAATAATAAAAAACCAAGTAAAATAGAAAAAAAATTAAAAGAAAATTTCTTTTTATTTCTATTTTTTCCTTTTTTTGCTATCATAAAAAATAAATATGTTGAAAATAAGAAAAAAAAATTTAAAAGTTGTTTGGATTATTTTAATCTCATTAGTAACTTTTAGTATGATTATTGCATTAATTGCCCCTATATTTATAAGTTAACACAAAAGCACTAAAGAGTAAATTCAAACTCGGCCTCCTTGCCAATTATAATTTTGCTGTCAATTTTTCATACAGCATTTTTTATATTTTTTACCGCTTCCGCATAAGCAGGGATCATTTCTGCCAAGATTATTTTTAGAAATTGGAATTACTGATTGCTGAGTTGTTTGCAAGGGTTGTTCTTTTAAACGAACATTAAAAATCATCTGAACAATATCATTTTCAATTTGAGCTAATAATCTCTGAAACATTCTATGTCCTTCGCTTTTATATTCCACCAAAGGATCTCTTTGTCCATAAGCCCTTAATCGGACAGAATCTCTTAAGTGTTCCATATTATCTAAATGTTCCATCCAGTGCATGTCTAATGTTCGCAAAACCACCATTCTGGCAATAGGATTAAAGTTTTCTCCTAGCTCTTTAACTTTTTCTTCAAAAATTTTCTTTTCTTCATCGTTTTGTATCCATTTTTCAATTTCTGTTTTCCAATTCTCAATAATAATAAATTCTCTTCTTTTTTTATAAATAATTTCCCGATGCTTATTCAAAACATCATCATAATCTAATAAATGTTTTCTAGCATCAAAATTAAAACCTTCAATCTTAGATTGAGCTGATTCAATTGCTCCAGAAATCATTTTAGCTTCAATAGGTTGATCTTCTGGAATTTTTAACATTGTCATTAATGATTTTATTTTTTCTCCGCCAAAAATTCGCATTAAATCATCTTCTAAAGAAACAAAAAACTGAGAAGAGCCAGGATCTCCTTGACGACCAGCTCTACCCCTTAGTTGATTATCAATTCTTCTTGCTTCATGTCTTTCAGTTCCAATAATATGAAGCCCACCCAAATTAACTACTTTTTCCTTTTTTTCTTGATTTAATGGATTACCACCCAAAACAATATCAACGCCACGACCAGCCATATTTGTCGCAATTGTTACTGCTCCATACAATCCAGCCTGGGCAATAATTTCTCCCTCTTTTTCATGATGCTTGGCATTTAAAATTTGATGCTTAATTCCTTCTATTTCTAAAAGCTTTCCTAAATATTCATTTTTATTAATTGAGGTTGTGCCAACTAAAACTGGTTGTCCTTTTTGATGTTTCTCTTTTATTTCTTCTATCACTGCTTTAAGCTTTCCTTCTTCTGTTTTATATATTCTATCTGACAAATCTTTTCTAATCATTGACTTATTGGTTGGAATAATAATTACTTCTAATTTATAAACTTTATCAAATTCTTCTGCTGAGGTTATTGCTGTTCCAGTCATGCCAGCTAGTTTTTTATACATTCGAAAATAATTTTGAAAAGTAACAGAAGCTAATGTTTTTGATTCAGGTTGAACTTGAACGCCTTCTTTTGCTTCAAGTGCTTGATGTAAACCACCAGAAAATCTTCTTCCTGGCATCAATCGTCCAGTAAATTGATCAACAATAATAACCTGCCCCTGCTTAACAACATAATCTTTATCTTTTTTAAAGATAATATCTGCCTTTAATGCCTCTTCTAAATGATGAAGATATTTTATTCCTTTTTCTTCGTAAATATTATCGGTACCTAATATTTTTTCAACCTTACTTATTCCTTGTTCAGTTAAAGTAACTGCTCTTAATTTTTCATCAACAGCGTAGTCCTCTTCTTTATTTAAACGAGGAGTAATTCTGGCAAAATCCTGATAGTATTTTGAACTTTCCATATCTGCAGTAGAAATAATAAGAGGCGTTCTTGCTTCATCAATCAAAATTGAATCCACTTCGTCAATGATTGCATAATTAAACTCACGCTGAACTTGTTGATTTAAGTCATAGACCAAATTATCTCTTAAATAATCAAAGCCAAACTCATTATTGGTGCCATAAGTAATATCTGCTAAATATGCCTCTTTTCTAGAGCATGGTTTTAAAAAATCTTCTACAACTTTAAATCCCCCAACTACATCTCGTTTTTTATCTAATTGTTCATTATTTATTGATTGTTGTTCACTAACATAAGTTGGGTCATAAATATAAGCAGCATCATGCACAATACAACTTACGGATAATCCTAGTGCGTAGTATATCTGTCCCATCCAAACAGCGTCTCTTTTAGCTAAATAATCATTAACAGTAACTAAATGAACCCCTTTCCCCTCTAATGCATTTAAATATAAGGACAAAGTAGAGGTTAGGGTTTTTCCCTCCCCAGTTTTCATTTCAGTAATTTTTCCTTGATGGAGAGCAATAGCGCCAATCAGTTGAACATCAAAATGTCTTTGATTAAGATTTCTTTGGCTAGATTCTCTAACCAAAGCAAATGCTTCTGGCAAAATATCATCTAATGATTCTCCTCTGCCAACTGACGGATTAAGCCGTTTTTTAAATTCAATAGTTTTTATTTTTAATTGATCACTAGAAAATGCTTTATATTCTTTTTCTAAAAAATTGATTTTATCAACCCATGATTGAATATTTTTTAAATATTTTTCATTAGCATCGCCAAAAATTTTGTTTAAAAATAACATATTCTTAAATATACTAAATTTGGGCAAAAAAACAACCCCCCACTTTTATTAAAAGTGGGGGGAGTAAAAAAGAAAAAATTTATTTCTTTTTTTTAGGTTTAGCTTTAGCTTTTTTAGGCATAATATTTTATCTTTTTAAAATTTCCATAAATAGTCGACCACTATTTGTAATAAATTCTTTTCTTTCTTTTATTTTTTCATTTTTTAAAATTTTGTCAAGTGTGAATAACTTAAAAACTCAAAAATCAAAATACAAAATGCAAAATTACAATTTAAAATTCAAAATTTAAAAAATTTAAAAACCTAAATAACAAATCTCTTCTTCTAAGGTTATTCCAAATTTCTTTTTTACTTTTTCTTTTATTAATTTTATTAATTTTATAACATCTTTTGCTTTTCCTTCTCCTAGATTAATAATAAAATTACAATGCTTTGTCGAGACTTGAATATTGTTAATTTTTTTTCCTTTTAATCCACTTTTTTCAATTAGAAAACCAATAGGAA
>Ga0136715_1000152_pt1 | contig 14104 bp, 10 predicted proteins | sample SedPBSmetaG_FD_104916 | JGI IMG/M metagenome (GOLD analysis project Ga0136715, IMG submission 104916) | Freshwater sediment bacterial and archeal communities from Indian Creek, Illinois, USA to study Microbial Dark Matter (Phase II) -... | ecosystem: Environmental > Aquatic > Freshwater > Creek...
AAAGAGCTTTCAGCTACAAGAGTATTCCAAGATTTGCAGAGAAAGTATAGTTTTGAAGGTAAGTATACCACGGTACGGGATTACATCCGTAAACTTAGAAATAACCATCAGAAAGCATTTATGCAAATAGAAAAAAATAACAAAGTAAAACATGAAATAGTCCTACTGGCCGGAACAGACAACAAAGGTTAAAAGGGATCAGATCTTAACCTGACCATCGCCTGTTGGTGGATCAGTTATTGAGTGTTTTCTTCAAAATGGCTCACTATTTTATTAGCGAGTGGATCACTTTTTTGCGAACATTCGCAATGTCAAGGAATGGTGAAACGAGCTTTTTGCTCCGACGCCGGTGATGGATTGTGATTTTGATGATCAATCCAGAGGCGCTTAACGCATCTACATTACCTAATCGCCGAAGTTCCTTTAAGACGGTTGAGGAAGAACAAGATGCCCAGTAAACAGCCGTCGAGGTACCGATCAATGTCTGGCGAGCGATTTTACCTAGCCTGTTGAATCAGTTCGCCCGTTTAAAAGATTCCCGTCGTCCGAGGAATATCCGACATAGACTGACAGTACTTATGGTTTACACTCTTCTCCTGTTCATCTTTCAGTAGACTTCCAGACGATAAGCTTACCGAAAACTCAGCACTCCGGCTATTTGAGAAACTTTGCGGAGTGTTTTCCCCGAAACAGATAACACTCCGCACATGGATACCCTAGCTCAGCTGTAAGAAGTAATCCCGGCAGAGTAAATTGAAAACATTTTCTGAACTGCCGTCCGCAGACTCTTACGCAGAAAGAAATTACAGGCGCTTTTGGTCGAAAAAAGATAAGTGGTTGCTATTTATGGTACCTAGAAGTTCAATCGGACACACCTCTTCGCGCTAGAAACTTTCCGTCGTAAGAATTAAAACTATGTTTAAGTTCTGGAGGCTGCTCTGGTTGGTTCACAAGAGATCGTCATTCCTTTGTTTGCTGAGTTCTATGAAAACATACCGAATCAGGATAAACAGGATTGTGATTTAAGGGCTTTTTATCTTTTGGCTGTTCGCCTGAAAGAACTGACGTGTAAGATACCACTTTTGAATGTGGTCGATGGCCTTTATCCCAAGGGACCGGTGATGCGGGTATGTCGAAAAACAACTGGGACTTTATGTTGGTAATGCCTTCTGCTCTCTTAAATCTGTTTGGGATGACGTCTTAGGAATCCACCAGCTGGAACCGGATCAAACTCGGACGTATAGGTGGAGCGGTCGTTCACAATCCTTCTGGCGGACTAACGACATTACTTATGATTGGCTGAATATTGAAAACAAACCTCATAACTTAGTACTCCACATAGTGGTTTGTACCGAAACCTGGAGTAAGAATGAGTCTACTGCATGTGTATGGGTTTCGGGCACTTCACTGACCCAAAAAAACATAATTAATCGCTGTAACAGGGCAGCGCGTCACCGATGGGGCATTGAGGTTTTTTTCCTTATCGAAAAACGTCGTTGGTACAACTATGAACATCCTTTTTCCTATAATTGGAATGCCTTGAAAGGGTGGCATGCACGAATGCGAATAGCCCATCTGATTAACATTTTGACCTTACATAATTAAGCTTTATTGGTTACGGTACAAACGCTTGGAATGCGTGGCACTCTAAGAATTTTAGAGTAAACATTTACAGGTAGAAGGCTTGACCTTTCCCGATTGAATATGCTTGTCAATAAACCAGCACAACTTCGACTAATAATTTAGCCAGGACAAGTTATCATCAAAACTAAACTAAAAATCACTTTTGGCGAGCAACATCTCGCCTATTACCGTGTGAGCCAATTTCCTGCAATCAATTTTATGAATAGTCAGATCGTGGATGAATTTAGATTAACCAGTTATTGTTGCCCCTATAGCATGTTTTCAGGAGTCAAAAAGGGTTTAATATAGTTATTACAAAAAAACTGGTGCGTCAGTACTGACAAAACCTAAAAATACTTGAACTAAACTTGGTTTTACTGTAAAAACTCATTTCGTCGAAACCACGCTGCAATTAGCGACGCCTCATCTTGCATTTTCTTGCACGCATCAATGACAACGTCCTGTTGCAATGATACTAAAAATGCCATTCTTGGTATTTTTGCTTCGAAAATACTGCGATATTTGGCTGCTGATTTATGCAGCTTAAGCTAAGGCTTCATTCATTATTTTGCAGCAAAACCACTTTTTGCAGTGTAATCAAACTTGTACATATGTTACCATGATCTCATTAAACATTATTGTTATTATGCTGTCTCCCGGTACTATAGAATTTACGTTAGCTATAGGCGTATATTTTAAGGATGCAGGTGTTTCGACAGCAAATTGTTTAGTTCTAAGTTTTTGAGGTATTATAGCTAACTCTCGTTATATTTTTCAATTCAGCTCTGTTTCAGGGCTGTTTGTAGTGCCATGCAACACAAAATCTTATCTTTCAAGCTACTCCACTCCTCATAATACTGTTTTTGTAGCAGGCCGTGCAACGTTTATAAAATCAGGTACATATTCAAAAGCAACAATTTCATCCTCTTTCAGGTATGGATTCCCATCAAGCACTATATGTACTTGTTCGGATAAACCTGAAATACTCACCAGTTCCCCCGGTCCAAACAACATATGTTCAATTTTTGTGAAGCATTCTGTCGTAATGCCGTTATTGTCCATTTTAATCAGCACATTGTTAGATAGGCCGATCGCAGCCTTTAAAGGCAAATATGCGGAATAGCACAATGCGCCGGTTATTGCCCTGCCGTAGAATTTATCCACCTCCAGTGGGGATACAATAATCTGTGCAGGCTTTGTTATACTGAATATTGCAGTTACATCATTTTTTAAAATACTTAATCTACCGGATGTAATATCACAAGTAGGAATTTCAGCAACTTTTTTATTTTTTTTGAGTAATGCTTCAACTGAAAGATTTGTTGTTTTTCCGTCCAAAGTGCCTAAAAACGTATTTCCTATTACAGCATCGTTGAAGGCATATCCAACATGGTTATTCCCATTTCTTACACGTATTGCTCCTGCATTTGAAAAAGTGAGCATTTCAGGATCAAACCATTTTAGATTTTCAGGTTGGACTGAAACTATGGGACCTACGTTTGTAGTACCACCTGCAATCCCCATTATCGGGATCGGACATCCGGATAAAATCAAAGCATTTGCAACATAGGCCGCAAGACCGTCCCCACCGACACAAATGAATAAATCCGGTGAATACTCGATAAGTGACAATACCAAATATATTATGCTTTTTTTATAATCAGAAGGGGCACCACTTCCTGTTTCTATTGCATCAGGCATGTAGAACTTGCCATAAAAATCGCGGCATGTATAAACCTTGTGATTCGAAAGCTTTTCAGAAAGAGTGCTTCCAACTTCATGGAATTGTATATTGTTACCGGCACCCGGACTGAATAAAACGGCAACTTTCATCCTAACCTCCATTCCGGCTGATGCCAGCACAAATAGTGATGAAAGAATAGTGCTGGCAGAGCCTAACAATACTTGCATTATTCTTAGATTTGTTTTATTATCACCTTCATTTTGCCGCTGCGACACAAATAGTAATGAAAAATTGGTGCGAAGTCTTCACCATTTAGCTATAATTTGATTAAGAAGAAATCTGTCCAAATTACACTTGCCGATGTCTTACCTCAAACCTGCATTGGTACAAGTGCCACATGCAGCCGTGAAATCGAATAAAGCTTCTTACTACAAAATCAACTACGAACGCCTTTGCAAAAGGAGGAGTAAAAAAAAGAGCCGTTATCGCTATCGCAAGGATGATACTCACCGCTATTTACAACATGTTTGTTGCTGGAGAAGTGTGGAATCCAAGCGATTTGTACATAGTAGATACGCCACAAGAAATACTGGAAAAACATAAGGAGAAAGCAATTAAACAAGCGATCAAACTTCTAGTTTCCAATGATGTAATAAGTTACTGATATTCCCGTGGCTTAAACTGACTGTTATAAGGTTTCAAGGTTCTATTTAGCTTCAGTTTAGTACGCCCTTTTTCACTTCATCCTGAATTATTTTTTACGCTATCCTTTACTTAAGGTTTTAAAATCAGTTTAAGATGTTCAGATTTCTTTAAAAGTTCAAAACTCTCCTTGCCCTGTTCGAGAGGAAGACGATGTGTAATAACTTTTGAATACTTGTCAGGATGGGATTTTATTATATCAAGTGCGTCGACAAAATGTTTCATAGCATATCCAAAGCTTCCGACAAATGAAACTTCGCGATAATGGACTGAATAAGAATCAATACTTAACAACATGTCCTTTGGCAGACCACTGAATAACAGCACTGTTCCTCCGTCGGCAATTTCCGTGATGTACTCATTTACAAGCTCCGCTTTATTGACAGCTATAACAATATTATCGAACATCCCGGCTTCAACCTGTCCTGGCACGTAACACTCAATGTCCCATGCAGCTATCATCTCCCTGCGTTTCCTGGTAGGCTCCACAACGGCAACTGGTATTCTCCTGTCTTTGAATAATAATGCGAACAAGGCACCAATTGGACCGCTACCAACTACAAGAATTTTGCTGTACGGAGTAATTTTCAGGTGTTCGACACCGTTGATAACACATGCCAGTGGTTCAACAAGTGTAAAAACATCATCATTCCTCTCAATCTTAAAAACGCCTTTTTTTAAATAATCAAGCGGTATACCTACATATTCACAAAAAGCTCCCGATTGTATGAACGCCTTATCCCGGCACAATTGTCCGACCGATCTCAGGCATATACCGCAGCTGCCACATTCACAGTAAGGTGCTACAACAACAATATCCCCCGTATTAAAGCCACAGTCTTCAGGTGCCTTGAACACCGAACCGTAGAACTCATGACCCAATACGGTAGGAGGAGAGAAGAAATGATGCCCTTGAAGATATGTTTTAAGGTCTGTCCCACATACTCCGCATCCTGAAACCTTTACAATAAAATCATCCGTCGGCATGGGAACATCCTGGATCTCAAGCTGTCCGATTCCGGTATACATTAATGCTTTCAATTTAACCTCCATTTCTCCGATGCCGCTACGACACAAATAGATTTTCTATAGTTGTTATTTGTTTTTGAGTCATTTCATCCTTGTGGCAGTATCGAGATACACGGTACAGCGTTAACAGATCGGATTGTCTAGCGTGACTTTACTAAATTAACGCTATGAAATGACAAAAAAGCCAGTGTTTTAGCATATTTTCAGGCCATCTGATGCGTATAGACTCAAATATTATCCTAAATATAATAGTACGTAACAGGCTTTGCTATATAGTGTGAAACTAAGCATGGTTATTATACGTAAAAAAGTCTGAAATAACAATGTTTATCTATCTCGTAGTAAAATCCTGCTAGGCATCTGTAACATCAACCTCCCGGCTTGTTGTAAAATATTAATCATTATTAATCATTGTAAACAAACAGATTGTCAAGCTCCTTAATTAATTCAACTGGATTTGGACTTTGAAAAATATTACGCCCGAATGCCAGCCCCCGAGCACCTGAATTTAAAGCATTTCTTGCTATATCAACTATATTACTGCCCTTTGGACCGCCGGCGAGAATCACAGGTGCCAGACAGTTCAAAACTACTTTCTCGAAATTTTCCGTATAAAAGGCTTTAACGACATCCGCTCCCAGTTCTGCAGCAACTCTTGCGCCATTCATCTGGATATCGTATGTAGAGGTTTTACTAAAATCATCACACAGAATTTCGGCTATAACAGGGATGCCGAGTAAATGGTAGGCGTCAATATCCTTTGCGGCTTGCTGGATGCTCCTGTAATCCGCTCCACCCAAAACGAACATCATCAGCACGGCATCTGCGCCAAGCCTTAAAGCTATTTCAGGGCTCACATGATTGGCGTGAGCATTTGTGTATTCTGACGACATCATGGTGCCTCCGAATGAAGATCTTAAAATCAGCTTCTTTTTCAGCAGTTCACCATATCCCATTTTATCGGCCAGACCGACGTTAAGTATGAAACCGTCCAGTTGAGATGCCGACAGCAAGTTCATTAAATCGAGAGGCTTTTCAAGTCCCTGTATTACTCCTCCCTGGGCATGGTCTAATGCAAGAACGAATACCTTATCTCTGTTTTCAAACAACCTTGCAACATTTCGGTTAAGACCGTTCAAATCACACACCTCCCTCATTTCTATACATTTTTATGCGCTTTTGCACATCCATTATTCTCTAATTATAGCGTATAATGTTAAGATAGCACTTTCAATATAATTGGATGATAACGCATAAAATCCCGCTTTCAGAAAAATCAAAAAGTAAAAAGTAATATTTGTCGTTAGTTAGGTAAAAGGTGAAGAGACTTTTAAGTCTCAACTCCTTTTACCTAACTATAATATCCCTATAATGACAATGGCTTCCCTCTCGAACCGAGACCCCTATTTGACCCGATAGATATGGCTTACACATATCGGTATATTCCATCAGCAACTTATCTCTATAAAAAACTTGAATGTGTGGACCTAAGACCTCTATTCGTATGGTATATTCTCCGCCATTCTTCCAAGGAAACTCCCTTTCTGCAAGTTCCCTATACCCATTTTCATTTTTATATAGTACCAGTCTATTTCCGGGAGCCAAGCCCACAGCATACGACCGGATGGCTCCCTGAACTCGAAAATTCATATTATGATGCTCACCAACGATAGGCCGTAGGGTAGATTCAAAAGAATAATCCTTCCAATCAATTTTTCCCGTATAAGCCTCACCAAAATCAGCGCAGCTTCCGCTGAGCTCTCCCGCATCCAGTTCCCAGATTCCCTTTAAATAAGTAAACTGACTCACTTCCCTATGTAGGGGGGTCCAGACCTCCATGCGTTCACGACTAAAGTCTATGGTGTATTCTGGATGACCTAGGAAGTCAAAGTCATCAAGGTAAGCAACTAAGACATTATTCTTTCCCTCTTTAGGTATCAACATGATCCCTGCTTCTTCCAGGCAGACACCTTCCATACGAGGAATGGAAAGGGACAACTCTTTCCACTTTCCCGATATAAGTTCTACCTTTTCACTTGTCACGCAGCGAGCCGAATTGCCATCCTTAACATAAAGGCAGGCCAATATGCCATAATTTATGTCCTCATGAATCATGACACTACCCTTAAAAGTCTGACCAGGATATAAGATCGGTGAAAAGCTAGGATCATACCGGCTGTCATGGAAATCGGCAGGTCGATAATAAGTCTTATGATAAATCGAAAGCTCCTGCCCAGCTGTCATTGGTTTGGCGATAATTTTGAGGGATCCCTGTCCACTGTAAACTGCTTCAGTGCTATGGGTTAAATGATATTCCAGCATCCCTTCACAATTGGAAGATACACGAAAGGCATGGGTGGAACCGGGATATTCAAAGTGAAATTTGGCTGCTTTCCCCTCCAAAATTCCCTTCCATACAACAGGAGGTTCTTCCTTGACAATTTTATATGCAAGATTGGAAATATAGGAGGCTGCCCATGGGATATCCATAATATTCAGGCTTCCGATAACGCTGGAGCAGACAAAGAAATCATTGATAGGCTTTCTCCATTTCTCATAGTCAATTTCCTCCAAACCGTTGCGAACTCCCATGATCGTTCCTATGTTGCCTACATTGCAGTCAGTATCCCACCCACACATGTTGCAGATATTCAGAGTTTTTGAAAAATCCCCTTGTCCATATAAAAGCGATAGAACAATAACGGCAGAATTGGGAATAATATGACAGACTCCGGGATATCGGTCATAACCATAGTGATCTTTCACCCATAAAAAGGCATCCCGCCAGCTTTCAGGTTGCCTTATCCAGTATGCCATTAAATTTCGGGTCATTGATGCGTATTCACAATCATCTGGAATAACCGAAAGTCCTGCCTTTATAATTGCTTCTATATCCTTTTCGACAAAAGCAGAGCTGATGCAAGCAGCAATGAACATGCCACCGTAAATACCATTTCCTCCATGAGATACACTGGCAGCCTTCTCGGCATATTGGGCAGCTAAGGCAGGATTACCAGGAACCACCAGCCCCCAGGTGTCGATGAATATCTGTCCTCCTATCTGCTCTGCCACCGCCGCACCGTTCTGCTTCACCGACCCCGATCGGGGGGCTACAATACCGTTCCGCAGGTTCATATAGGCAGTATGCTCGGTGGATTTTCCATACCCTCCCCACCAATAGAAACCATGCTCATAGGGAGCATAATTGAGCCATGTTAATCCCATTTCCTCTGCAGTGATATTAGATGTGTGGGAGTAATCCTCCAGAGCTCGAAGGAAAAACATAGGTCCGTTGCTGTCATCATCAGCCGCAAAATCCCTATAATCAACCAGATAACCGTCGATCTCTCCATATACCTTCTCAATTTTTTCATATGACCACCCTCGATAGGTGCCCCCAATCGTACTCCAATAATCTTTCCCAGCCATCCGGCATATACTTTTTCCATGTAATTATTTGGAATTTTGTTCATCTAATATCCTCTCCTCCATAAATATTTCTACCTGTTCCATGGAAGGCATTTGTTTCCTGCCTCCCTACGCCATGTTAAACAATGCCGCTGCAGTATTAGTAAACCACATTTATAACCCCACCTCTGTTAGAACCTCTGTTAACCCTTTAATCCAGTGCCAGCTAATCCTTCAATCCACTGTCTGTGTACTAAAATAAACAATATCAGTATAGGTAAAGAGATTAGGATTGCAGCAGCAAACAACATTCCCCATTCAACGCTCCATTGCCCCTGCAGGGTTGGTAGAATCAGTGTCACCGGTTTGAGGTTTATGTCAAGAAGAAATGTTCGTGGTAGCAAGAAATTATTCCAGCTTCCCATCGCAACGATGACCATTGCCATAGTGACCCCTGGCCGAACCACTGGCACGATAATACGCCAAAATGCTTGTAATCTTGTTGCCCCATCTATCAATGCAGCTTCCAACAACTCATCAGGAGTATTGACAAAGTATGAACGCATTAGTAGTATTGCAAAAGGAGAAAAAACCGCTATATAAATTAAGATTAATCCAGGCAGCGAATTTATCAAGCCAAGCCGTGAATAAATTTGAAACAATGGTAAGATAAAGAGTTGAGCAGGGATAGTCGTACTAAAGAAAATATATGTAATCAAAAATGATTTACCTGGAAACTTGAACTTGCTCAAAGCATATGCTGCGGGAGTAGCTGTAATAAAGACTCCCAGAACAGTACCCACAGTCAATATCGTGCTAATCATAAAAGCCTGTTCGATATCAGTAAGCATAAATACGTTGGTGAAGTTTGCGAAATAAAAACTACGCGGAAATCCCAGAGGATTGGCAAATATCTCTGCTGTACTCTTCAGAGATGTGCTTATAGCAATAAGCAATGGGAATAGCAGGAATAAAAGAAAGAAAATCAACACAGCGTACTCCGCAAAACGCACCGCAACTTTACTTCTTTGAACACCTTTACTTCTCATAGTTAAACCTCCGCTCCTTTTCGTTGTAGATAAAACAATAGGTTAATTGCTAAAATTCCTAACAGCGATATTATCACTCCGATTGCGGCAGCTTCTCCTAGAATGCGCGCATGAAAGCCTCTTCTAAAAAGAAGTGTAGCAAGAAGCTCTGTTGCTCCTCCTGGCCCTCCTTCGGTCGTTACCCAAACCCAATCAAAAACTTGGAATGACCAAATTATGGTCATGATACTCATAAAAACTATATTAGGTTTTATCTGAGGTAAAGTAATATACCAAAATTCCTGCCATCTAGTAGCGCCATCAAGGGCACCGGCATCATATAGCTCTAATGAAATTCCTTGAATTGCGCTGTGAAATACGGCACATAAAAATCCCCACCATGCCCAAATATTAGTAAAAGCTATAGCGTATAGAGCAGTATCCGGTAAACCTAATACAGGAGGTAACCCAACAAGTGCACCTAAACCACGAATAGGGTGGTAGATATAACTCCATACGAAAGCGATTACTACAATCGCTAGTGTAGAAGGTATGAAGTAAATCGCCTTAAGGAAAAGCCATCTCGTCCTTCTAAGTAGCTCAGCTACTACTAGGCCGATGGCCATAGGGATTGTCATGAATATAACCATCCATATGATATTATTTCCTATTGCTCTAAGGAAAATAGGCTGCGAAAATATGCTCCGGAAATTCGCAACACCGACAAAACGCATGCTCCCAAGGCCGTCCCATTCAAAGAAAGCCAGTGTTATTGTCAAAAACGCCGGAACTACGATTATTACTACATTTATTAGCAATGCTAACCCAATAAACGGACTCACCGAAATAAGTTCTCTTACTTTCTGTCTCATGTATACTTCCCCTTCTATCAGAGTAGAAGAGGAGAGGCAAAAACAATATAACAGCACACACCTCTCCTCATATCTTGCTTTTGCCTAGTTTCTGGGAGCCACTGGCGGAATTAATCCCGCTTCAAGTTCTCTTCGGAAGATCTCGTTCCATCCTTGCATATATTCTTCTGCGCTCATCGTACCCAACAACACCTCTTCCACCTTTTCATAACACCAGGTCCATCCTTCAGGGCCTAACCAAGTCCAAGTTGTATATCCATAAGCACCTTTGCTAATCAATTCACTCTGAGTTCTGACGTGCTCAACAAAAACCGGGTCAACCCCTTCCGGGACAAGCTCTTCAGGGATTTCGACGGGAACAATCCACTCACCGGGATCATACAGCATCTGAGCAGCAATACCTTCTTTGTAGCCAAGAAGCCATACAACAAACCTTGCTGCCTCATCAACGTGGGCAGACAAGTTGCTAATAGACATAGTAGTTCCTACACCTATAGCAACAGATGGGTGCTCAACTCCTTGGCGCAAGGCAGGAAATGGAGCCCAACCCCATTGATCATCAGTGTGCCACATTGCTGGGTCTGCAGTCCAGCTAAATCCCCAAGACCCTGCAATCATCATTGCAGCTTCTCTCGCAGCTACTCGATTTACAAAATCTGCGCCAGTCAAAACAGAATATTCAGCGTGAGGCGGGAAATAGTTTAGAAAGTCTTGCCTGAACATCTCGATCGCTCGCACAAATATCGGATCATCCCACGCAAGTTGCCCAGTTAAAGCCTTGTATACATTTTCCGGTCCGGCATAATGATTAATGTAGACTGTTACAAAATGCTCATTTGCTGGTCGCCATTCAGCATTACCTGCTGATATCGGAAGAATTCCCATAGCCTTTATCTGTTCATTGAGAGCAACAAATTCTTGACGATTAGTGGCAGGTTCCCAGCCATGAAGATCAAATAGGCTTCTATTGTAGAAGATTCCCATACTTTCAAAAGTTTTCGGTACTGAATAGATATTTTCGTCAATCCTACCCAAGTCTAAGGCAAGCGGCGCGATCAACTCATCAAGACCAGCTTCAGCGATGTACTCATTAAGTGGAGCTAATAAACCTTCTGCAGCAAATTTGGCCGCCTCTGCTGGCCCCATTGTCATCACTATGTCTGGCCCTTCACCGACCGGTAAGGATAGTCTGAGTACCTCCAACAACTCTGGTTGCACAAATGCTTCAATATTAATGTGTGGATAAATTTCCTCAAAGGGTTTTATAAAGTTTCGCTCAAGAGCTTCCACCTGTGCCGGCAACACCGCTTCCAGCCACCATGTTATCGTTATAGTTTCTACCTCCTTCTCTTCTGCCACCGGTTCTTCAAGTGGCTCTTCAACAATTATTTCTTCAGCAGGCGCACGCCCCGCAACAAACCAAATACCAAGTGCCACAACCATTACTACTACAATACCGATGATTACCTTTACCATATTGTTTTGCATTATGCAAAAACCTCCTATCACATATTCGTAATCAATCAGTAGATATCCATCTACTGTAGTTACCTAATTCACTTCTCAAAATACAACACCAGATTTCAAGAGAATATTGGCATAAGGAGTAAATTCACCCGTCCGTACAACAGCTTTGGTACAACGTGTCATATTTTTGAATTCTTCATGTGTTACCTCAATAATCTTCACATCAATATCTTCCAGCCTTTTCATATCATTGCATCTTGCAACAATTTCATTAAATATTTCAGGACTAGTAAGTCTAGTTTCTTCTGCTAGAACAAACGCTTCGACTCGCAATTCAGAAAGCAACGCATCTAGCACCTCGAGAAAAGATGGTATCCCTTTCTTAACTGCCAGATCTATGCGCTTGACACTTTCAGGAATCGGTAGACCGCTGTCACAAATCACCAAGCTATCACCATGACCGAGCATTGATATCACATATGTAATTTCTGAGTTAAGCAGAACTCCCTTTTTCATAGGATTACCTCAATACTATAAATTATCTGAGGGCATGAAGATTCTTTATAAAATCTTCCATTAATTATCCCATAATATTCTTATCACATTGCCTCCAGTTACTGTCTGAATTCATTCTCTACGTAATCCTCCACCTCCACACGATTTGGCAAAGAGCTTTGCGCTCCTTCTTTGGTTACTGTCAAGGCGCTGGCAGTAATTGCATATGTAATAGCTTCATCGATTCCCTTTCCCTCGCTCAACATAGCAGCTAAAGTACCTACGAAACTGTCACCAGCCGCAGTAGTATCAAGTGTAGTTACATTTCTCCCATTATATACCTTTGCCTCATTTCTATTAAAATGTATACATCCTCGTTCACCTAAAGTCACAATCAAATCACGAATCCCCTTATCAAGCAAAATTTGAGCAGCGATCATGACATCATCATGTTTTTTCATGCTTTTACCACTTATTGTTTCCAACTCAGTTTCATTGGGAACCAATATATCCGTATTCGATATAAGAAAATCGTCAAACATGTCAGCAGGAGCTGGATTGAGAATTGTTGTCTTACCAAGATTTTTGGCAACTTCAAATGCATACCTTATGGTTTCGGCTGGCACTTCCATCTGAGCAACTATCACGGATGCTTCTTCAATCGCCTTTATTGATTTTTTTACAAGCTCAATGCTGAACATTCCATTAGCGGCAGGAATAACAATTATGGTATTATTCCCATAGGAATCAACTTGAATGAGAGCTACTCCTGTCGGCGCATCGAAAGTCTGAGTAACATACTTCACGTTGACTCCGTTAGCTGCTAAAGAATTCAATAGTGTAAAGCCTCTATCGTCATTGCCTATACATCCTAACATATTAACCGGTACTCCTAGTTTTGCAATTGCTACAGCCTGATTTGCGCCCTTACCACCCAAAGATTCTTTGAATCGTTTTCCAACAAGAGTTTCACCCAATCTAGGCATCCTTGTTACATATGTAACCAGATCAATATTCAGACTTCCGATTACTACTACCATAACTACACTCCCCTGTTTGCTTTAAAAATACACCCTATTTAAACGTTTTACTTGAAATAATTACGAAGATTTCCTTACTATCAATTCTGTCTCCAAAACAATTTCTCTTTTTTCTGCTCGAATTCCAGGATTTGATATCACTTCAATCAACATTTCTGCAGCTTTGAATCCCATCTCGTAGTTGGGTTGTCTGATTGAAGTCAACTCAGGAAACACCATATTTGCCATCCAGATGTCATCAAAACCTACTATAGCGACATCATCAGGAATTTTTAATCCATGACCCATTAGCGTTTTCATTACTCCAAGAGCTATCAGATCATTACCACAAAATATCGCATCAAAATTAATACCTTCCGACAATAATTGTTCGGTTGCCTCAACGCCCCATTCACTCTTATATTGTCCCGTCTTAATATATCTTTCATCAATTTGTATAGCATACTCTATAAGAGCTTTTTTATAGCCGTGTAGTCTTTCGGTTGCAGTATTTGACGTCAGAGCTCCCATTATAAAAGCAATCCGTTGATATCCTTTCTCCAGAAGATGTTTTACACCATGATATGCGCCATCGAAATTATTTACCAATACTTTTCCTTTTACATTGTCAATGTCCATATCTCGGTCAATTAGTATTATAGGAATATTTTTTCTGATATAGTTTTCCAGTCCTCCAGTCCTTTTTGCAGAATGTGCAAAAATTATCCCATCAACCATTTTTTCCGCTAGCATTTCAAGACACTTTTCTTCTTTCTC
>Ga0136715_1000154_pt1 | contig 14026 bp, 13 predicted proteins | sample SedPBSmetaG_FD_104916 | JGI IMG/M metagenome (GOLD analysis project Ga0136715, IMG submission 104916) | Freshwater sediment bacterial and archeal communities from Indian Creek, Illinois, USA to study Microbial Dark Matter (Phase II) -... | ecosystem: Environmental > Aquatic > Freshwater > Creek...
AATAATAAGTAAGTATTTAGATAAAAAGTTATTATTTTTTGTACATTCCCGTAAAGAAGCTGAAAAATATCATAATCTATTTAAAAAGCATTTAAAAATAAAGAATCTCTTCATCCATCACTCTTCAATTCATAAAGATTCAAGAGAAGAGAGTGAAAAAAAATTTAAGCAATTTAATAACGGCTTAATGATAAGTACCAGTACCTTAGAGCTTGGAATTGATATAGGAAATATAGATATTGTTGTGCAAAAGAATCCTCCTTCAAATGTTAGTTCTTTTTTACAAAAAGTTGGAAGAAGCGGTAGAAGGTCTAAAGTTCAAAGAACAATAATTCTATGCGACGATGAAAAAGAAGTCATTAAATCCCTCGCTGAAATTTCCTTGGTGGAAGAAAAGAAGTTAGAAGATATTAAAATACCAGAAAAACCAAAGGACATATATTTCCATCAAATATTAAGCACAATTTTTGAGTATGGAAAAATAAAGAAAAAATGCCTGTTTTTTATTCTTAAAAACTCCTATGTATTTTCTAATATCAAAAAAGATGAATTTAAAGACTTTATAAAAGATATGGTTGAAAAAGAGTTTATAGATGAAGAGGGACCTTATCTTAGTTTAGGTTACAATTTTGAAAAAGAATTTGGAAAAAGGAATTTTTTAGAGTTTTACAGCGTATTTTGGCCCAGTTATGAATTCACGGTTCAAGAAGGGCTTAAAACTATTGGCAGTTTAGATTCCTTTTTTGTTATCACTTTCTTAAAAAAAGGCTCTAATTTTGTTTTAGGCGGAGAAGTCTGGACAGTGGATAAAATTGACCATGATAAGTTCAGATTGAAAGTTAAAAAAAGTAAAGAAGGAAATATCCCTGATTGGCATACTGAAGGGGGAGTAATGGATTATTTATTGACCCGAAAAATCTATGATGTTTTGCTCAGAGATTATAATAAAGAGATTTTAAATTATTTTGATGAGTTTAGCCGAGACATAGTTAAAGAAATTGAAAATAAAGCCATTAATTCCGGTTTTGAAGAAGGTAAAATACCTGTCCAGTTCTGTTTTGAAGAAAACAAGGTTTATATCTATACCTTTGCAGGTTCCAAGGTTAATGCTTTAATATCCTCAATTTTTAAAGTCCATCACGATATATACCGTATTTATGATACTGCTTATTATACATCCTTTAAATTTAGGAAAGACCTGAAAATGGGTGATATTGAACATATAGCTAATAATATTAAAGATATTTTAAGTGAAAAAGAGGTAGAGCACTTTATGTTAGAGAAAATAAAAAAATTTGTGAAAAATAAATTTATTAAATATTTACCTGAAGAAGACCAATCAGAGCTAAAAATACAGATTTTGTTTAATAAAGAAGATACTATCCATCTTTTTGAAAATAATTCTTTAAAATTGATTAGTTCATCTGGTTTTAATAAATGGTAAAGATAAAAGCTTGGAAAATTATTTTTTAGCTATCTATTTAAAATCATCTTTTAAACTTCCACTAACTAAAAATAGTAACAAGCATCTGTACTTAAATCAATTCTAGAAAATCAGCCCCACAGAACTCAGCTCATATTTCCTATCTGATTTCAATATCAAACCCATATTTTGAAGCTTTTTCAACCTACCATACACAATAGTCTTTTATCCAGATTTACGTATTATTTCAGCCGCAGTAAATAACTTCAGCCTATTTTTCGTAAATTTCAATTAAAGACGGTTTTATTTGAGGAATTACATCTTTTATAGTGCGCCATACAAGTTCCTATCATGCCCAAATAAAAATATTTATATCTTAAATACCATATTTTTATGTGGAAGTAGAAAAGAGTGATTATTAAACTTGAACTACCCATAGAACTTACAAAAGAAGATTCTTTATTTATTGCTATTTGGTGTAATGTTTTCTTTTCTTTTTAGTTTGTTTTTCCGATTTTTACGTGCATAATTTACCACCCACGGGTTTTTTTTATATCGAATAATGATCGAGCATTTCATCAAAGAAATGTGATCCAAAACGTTTAAAGAACTTCCGAAAACAAGTTTTCGAGAGCTTTGGTTTTCGACATCCTCTCCGAATGGTAAAAAATGGAGGGGTTAAAAAATTATTTCTCACAAAAAATGTGAATAGAAACTCTCACTACAAATAAGTTTCTAATACTTCCACATCCCCCACGTCTACAGGCAGATCAAATGCCTGAAAAACCTCTTTCACCAGTGACATCTCTTCTGCTGTAGGTGGCTTAACATCTGGTAATGCATAAGGTTTACCGAGTGCTTCCCATTTTTTCAGCCCCAAACAGTGGTATGGCAATAGCTCCACCTGTTCCAGATGATTGAAATCTGAAAGAAACGTAGCTAGTTGTCGTATATCTTTTTCATTGTCTGTGATGCCTGGGATCACTACATAACGTAGCCAGAAGGGTTTTTTAATGGAATCTATAAAAGAAATATTCTTTAAGATAGCTGTGTTATCTTTACCTGTCAGTTCCATGTGCTTCTGGTTATCGATATGTTTAAGCCCGACAAGGAACAGATCTACCCATTTGCTCACTGTGCCTATATCCATGGGTGATGTGTAGAGGTTAGTGTCAACCACCGTATGAATCTTCAATCTCTTGCATTCTTTTAATAGGTTTAACATAAACTCGAACTGGAAAAAAGGTTCACCTCCAGATAGCGTAATTCCGCCTCCAGAGCGAGAGCATGTAAAAAATGGCTTGGCTCGTTCAACCCTCTTTATCACTTCTGCAACCGAGTATTCATTATAGGTACCTGGTATAGACTCCCTCATATCTACATTATGACAGAATATACAGCGCATTTGACAGCCGGAGAAAAAGATAACGTACCGTATCCCTGGCCCGTCTAGAGCACTGAAACTCTCGAAAGAGTGTATCCTACCTTTTATGCTCGAAGCATGCTCAGATGCGTTCATGGAATGTCCTTGCGATTATCTCACGCTGTTGTTCTGTAGTGAGTCTGGCAAAGTTCACCGCGTACCCTGATACACGAATGGTCAACTGAGGATATTTCTCTGGATATGCCATAGCATCCTCTAAACTCTCTTTTTGGAGCACGTTCACATTGATGTGATGCGCCTGGTGGTAGAAATACCCATCCAGAAGCCCTACAAGAATGTCTATTTTATTCTTATGTTCCTTACCTAACGTGCTAGGAATTATTGTGAAGGTATTGGAGATCCCATCCCTACAATATTCGTATGGCAGTTTTGCTATAGAGTTTAAGGAAGCAATGACTCCGTGAGAGTCACGGCCGTGCATTGGATTAGCACCTGGTGCGAATGGCTCGCCTGCTTTTCTGCCGTCTGGTGTGCTTCCGGTGTGCTTACCATAGACAATATTACTAGTAATGGTAAGGATAGAGAGGGTGTGCATCGCTTTCCTGTAAGTAGGGTGCTTTCTGAGATTCTCAATAAATTCTTTTACTAATCCAACAGCGATCTCATCGACACGATCATCGTCATTTCCATATTTGGGGAAGTCCCCCTCCACTTCATACTCAACAACCAGTCCATGTTCATCGGTTTTAGGTGTTACCTTAGCGTAACGAATTGCCGAGAGAGAATCGGCAACTATGGACAAGCCCGCCAGCCCAAATGCCATATATCGTATCAGCTCACTATCGTGCAGTGCCATCTGCAACCGTTCGTAGTTGTATTTATCGTGCATATAGTGGATGATATTCATCGTATTGACATAGCATTCGGCCAACCACCCTATATATAATGATAATTGTTCTCTTACCTCGTCATACTCCAGAACTGGTCCTTTCAATGGTTCCTTCTTAGGACCCAGTTGTTCACCACTCATCTCGTCTCTTCCACCATTGATAGTAAGCAGTAATAATTTTGCGAGGTTGCATCTAGCACCGAAAAACTGCATCCCCTTTCCAGTCTTCATTGCTGAAACACAACAAGATATACAGTAATCATCTCCAAAGAGTGGTCTCATGAGTTCGTCACTCTCGTACTGGATCGAACTGGTCTTGATAGATAGGTATGCAGCATACCGTTTGAAGTTTTCAGGTAGATCAGATGACCACAGGATGGTTAAATTGGGTTCGGGCGCAGGCCCCAGATTTTCAAGCGTATGCAACAACCGGTAACTTGTCCGTGTAACCATATGTCTTCCATCATCTGATATACCTGCTAAGACAGTAGTTGCCCATACTGGATCACCGGCAAAGAGTTGGTTATATTCCTCGGCTCGCAGATGCCTGATCAATCTCAGCTTGATGACAAAATCGTCTATCAGAGCCTGAGCACTTTCTTCATCGAGCAGACCTGCTGCTATATCTTGTTCCAGAAATATATCGAAGAAAGCATCTACTCCAGGTAGGGACATCGCAGCCCCGTCCTGTTCTTTTATCGAGCCCAGATAGCCAAAGTAAGTCCACTGAATAGCCTCCTGCGCATTCTGTGCCGGCTTCGAGATATCATATCCATAACCATCTGCCATGACTTTGAGATCTTTTAATGATAGTATCTGGTCGGCAATCTCTTCGCGGAGACGAATGTTCTCCTCGGTCATCGTAAAGGGCATCTTGCTCAAAAACTCCTCCTTGTCTTCTATGAGCCTGTCAACACCATATAACGCAACACGCCTGTAATCGCCGATGATCCTACCCCTGCCATAGGCATCAGGAAGCCCTGTGATCAGACCATGACTTCTTAATTTCCTTATCAACGGTGTGTATACCTGGAATACTGCATCATTGTGGGTCTTTCGGTATGTAGTAAAGACTTTCTTTACCTCTGGGTTCAACTTATACCCGTACATCTCAGTTGCCTGCTCTACCATGCGAATCCCACCCTGTGGCTTGATACTCCTTTTCAAAGGTGCATCGGTCTGTAGCCCAACGATCTTCTCATGCTCCTTGTCAACATAACCAGGACCAAAAGAGGTTATCGATGATGGAATATCTACATCCACATCTAATACTCCTCCTTTCTGCATCTCCTCATGGATCAGGTTCTTTACTCTGCTCCATACCTTCTCTGTATCTTTCGCAGAACCGCTTGTAAGGAAACTCGCATCCCCATCGTAGGGCATGTAATTCATTATGACGAAATCCCTGACATCGATCTCTTTCTTCCAGTTCCCATCAACAAACCTTTTGGTGTGTTCCATCTTATTTCACTTCTCACTTATACACTTTAATCTGTGTCAATATATCTACACAGTCATACATATCTTATTAATTGAGAGGATATATAAAACTTTCGATATTTGGGATGTGTAAAGTTATTGGGTGTTGAAAAATCGAAGATTTTTCACAGCGAAAAATCAGAGCCAACAAACACGAAGTGTTTGTGACGTTAAAACTTACAGTTTTGACAGCTTACGAAAATCACAGATTTTCGATGCCGTAGGAAATTATATTTCCTCGGCCGTACAGAACTTCTGTTCTGTGGCCCAAAAAAATCTCTGATTTTTTGACGGCCCCTAAAATTCTATGAATTTTTGAGAGATTTTGAGAGATTTTTTGGGCAGCAAATCAAGGATTTGCATGCTTCACTGCGAAAGGAAGAAATCATAATATATTTTAAATCAATCTTTTATTAAATAAGAGTAAAGCTAAATACATATTATTTCTAAAGATATTATCAGAGAAAGTTATATGCAGACTACTTTGTTTAACACAGAATTAACTAGTGCTAAACCATTCTTAAAATGGGCTGGTGAAAAATCCCAATTATTACCTGAATTTGAAAAGAGATTACCAGCTTTTATATCCAAAAATAGAAAGATTAAAAGTTACATCGAACCCTTTACTGGTGGAGGGGCAATCTTCTTTTTCTTAAAGAGAAATTTTAATGTAAAAAATTCTTTTTTGTTTGATATTAATCCTGAACTAATAGTTGGCTTTAAAGCCATACAAAATGATGCCACAGAGCTAATCGAAATATTATGTCAAATGGAAAAAGAATACCACAAAAAATCAGAAGGAGATAGAAAAGAATTTTATTATTATATTAGAGATAGCTATAATTTACAGATGAACGATTTTGATTATGAGAATTATAATAATGAATGGATAGAAAGAGCAAGTTATCTCATTTTTCTAAATAAAACATGTTTTAATGGACTTTTCCGCCAGAATAAGAAAGGTGAATTTAACGTTCCATTTGGACGACATAAAAATCCAGCTATCTGCGATAAAAAGAACATTAATGAAGTTAGTACAGCTTTAAAAAATACGCAAATATTCTGTGCTGATTTCTGTGAATCTGAAAAATACATAGAAAAGGGTAGCTTTGTTTATCTAGATCCGCCTTACCGTCCTTTAAGTAAAACTTCCAGATTTACAAGCTATGCTAAAAATGGTTTTGATGATAAAGACCAAAAAAGATTGTCTATTTTCTTTAAAAAGATGGATAAGCGAGGTGCATATTTAATGCTGAGTAATTCAGACCCCAAAAATGAAGATCCTGATGATGAATTTTTCGATAGCCTCTATACTAATTATAATATTGAAAGAGTCCTTGCAAAAAGACATATAAACTGCGATGCTTCAAGGAGAGGGGAAATAAATGAGATTATAGTCAGGAACTATTACATTGAGAAGAAATAAAAGTATGATATCTTAATGAACAATGAAACCAAATTATGAAATGCCTGTTATAAGCAGATTTTTTTATTGATTAATCTAATTAAATCTTATTCATTTAAGGAGAGATAATTTGTTAGAAATTTTACTTTACTTATTATCAGGTTTTTTCATGAAAATATCCGATGATATGCATGATAAAAAGAATAATAAGCTTTTTGGAATGCTTGCTGGAATCTTATGCGGAGTGTTCATGGGTTATCTGGTTACATTCAGCCTGGATGCTGCCTATATTTTCTTCGGAGTCTTTACTGGAACTTTTCTTGCAAAAAAAATAAACTGCATCAATCATGCAGTTACAGCAGCTATATTTCTATTAATTGCATTTTTAAATGGTTTTCCAGTAATTGGAATAGGAACGCTGGCAGTATGTGCTATTGCAGCATATATCGACGAAATTGGGAATGATAATAAAAGGATTTATATAAAAAGCAGAATCTTAGAGATATTTTTTAAATACAGATTTGCTCTTAAAACTGTAATTCTTGTTTTAGCACTTTTTGGAGTTATTAGCAGTTTTTATCCAGGTTTTCAGGTTCATGGTATTCATTTTATAGCAATTCAAAGTTTAGTACTATTTTTAATCTTTGAATTAGCATATGAATTTGCTGGTTTAAAATTTGATTCAATCTATGAGCGAATTTACAGTATTATTGGAACTTACAGATTCTAAATCTTAAAAGATTATTTAAGATCTTATTCCCTTAATTATGCCCTTAACAGCTTCTTCAGGGTCTTCTGATAGGTAAATAGACCTTCCAACAATTAATGCATCTGAAAATTTAAGGGTGTCTTTTGGATCTCCTCCTTGAGTACATACCCCTGGAGAAATGAGGAACGATTCATTTCCTATAATGTTTCTAATATTTCGGAGTCGATCTAATTTAGTTGAAGGGCCAACATAATTAGTTATACCCATTTTAACTCCCATTTCAGCAATTTCTTCAGTATGCTGCTTGAGAAACATTGAAGCTCCAGGGTGAGACATTTCAGTTAAAAGGAATATTTCTTTATCATAGATTTCAGCTGATTCCATGCACGCCTTAACACTGTCTTCACCTACAAACCCATGAACAATTAGGGCATCTGCACCTGCTTCAAAAGTGAGGTTTGCTATTTTTCTATTAGTTTCTGGAATATCTGCAACTTTAAAATCTGCTATTATATAAGATTCAAAATTCTCTTCAATAACCATTATTGACTCTGGTCCCTGGCTTAAAACAAGAGGATATCCAATTTTAATTGTATTTATGTATTTAGAAACAATTTCAACTATACTTAATGCTTCTTCCATGTTTAAAACGTCCAGTGCAAGAATAATGTTATTTTTCACTTCCATGGAATTAATCTGGTCTAATTTACTTAAATGATTTATCACTGGTTTAGGATGGAAATGTTTATATGCAAAAAACATTCAAGTATACCTTATAAAAAATAAAGGAGATTTGAACATGCATATAATGGAAGGATTTTTACCTCTTGAGTGGTGCTTATTCTGGTATGCAATTGTATTACCTGTAGTTGCATACGGTGTCATCCAAATTAAAAAGATTACAGATAAAAACCCAGAATTAAAACCGTTGCTTGCAGTTTCAGGTGCATTTGTATTTGTTTTATCCTCTTTAAGACTTCCATCAGCAGTTACAGGAAGTGTTTCTCACCCTACAGGTACTGGTTTAGGCGCCGTACTATTTGGACCCATAGTTACATGCGTTTTAAGTGCAATTGTTCTGATTTTTCAGTCTTTACTTCTTGCACACGGAGGAATAACTACATTAGGTGCTAATATTTTCTCTATGGGTATTGCAGGACCCTTTGCAGCGTGGGCAATTTATAAAGGAACTACAAGAGCAGGAGCGTCTACATCAATTGGAATATTTTTTGCAGTATTTATCGGCGGACTCCTGACATACGTCGTTACTGCAATACAGCTATCTCTTGCATTTCCAATACCTACATTTGGAGAAGCTTTTTATAAGTTTATGGTGATATTTGCCTATACCCAGGTGCCTCTGGCAATTGTTGAAGGTATTTTAACAGTTGTAATGTTTGATTACCTGCTGAAATTAAGACCTGACATTTTAGAGGATTTGAAAGTAATAAGGCCAAAGATAAAGGCGATGATTTAAATGGTGGGTAAAAAACCCATAATTTTACTTTGTCTGGCCGCATTAATTGTAATTGCTCCCCTTGTTATTTTTTATGGAGGTTACTTCGGCTGTGTTGATTGTGTAGCTGCCAAAGCAATAGAAAAAACTGGCTACGAACCATGGTTCGGTCCAATATGGGAACCACCAAGCGGTGAGATAAAAAGTCTTTTGTTTGCATTGCAAACAGCTATTGGAGCTATTATAATAGTTTACGTCTTTAGATATTACAATAGACAGGCAAAAGGAAAGAAAGATGAATAAAAAACTAACATGCAAAAACTGGTGATTCAATGTTTGAAAACACATTAGATAGTTACGCTCATTCTAACAGCCTTAAAAATGTGAATATAAATTTTAAAGCTTTATTTGCAATTTTAACCATGCTGGTAAGTCTAATTTCCACATCACCAGTTATTCCACTATTTATAACTTTTTTAATGTCATTTCTGATTATTTTTAAAGCTAAAATTCCATTGAAGTTTTATCTAAAATTTATAAGCATCCCCTTCTTTTTTGGGTTTTTAACATTCATTTTTATGTCATTTTTTTTTGGGGTGGGTGTACACATCTTTGAACCTGGAATATTCAATCTTGCAGTGACTAAGGACGGTTTCAACCTTGGATTTTTGGTTTTTAGCAGGGTTATGGGAGGATTTTCCTGCCTTGCATTTTTAACTCTCACAACACCAGTGAATGAAATGTTTTCAATTTTTGAAGACCTGAAAGTGCCTAAAATAGTAATTGAAATTACAATGCTCATGTACCGCTACATATTCCTGTTTTTAGAAGGGGCATGGAATATGTACAGATCACAGAAAACACGAATGGGCTACAGCAACATAAAAAACACTTATAAATCACTGGGAATGTTATCAAGCAATCTTTTTATTAAAACATGGATAAAAGGGGAGCAGGCATATATTGCAATGGAGTCAAGGTGTTATGATGGTTCTATTAACTCATTTAAAACCCATGAGAATATAAGCATTAAAAATATAATATTACTGCTATCATTTGAATCATTCCTTTTGTTAGGCACTTATTTAACGTGGGGCTTAAAAATTATATGATAAACTTTTTTCACTTAAAATACAGGGTTTAAAGCCTTAAAATTATTGACCCTATAATCTAATAATGTTACAATTAAACTTTATATTTAATGAATGGAAAAGAGTCTATTGGAAGATAAAATTAGATCCCATTAGCATGAGTCTATTTGTCAAGGTGAATCCATGAATATCATAGAAACAAATGACATCACTTATCATTATCCTGATGGTACTGAAGCTTTAAAAAGAGTTAATTTTAAAGCAGCTGAGGGAAAAATCATTGCATTGTTAGGTCCAAATGGTGCAGGTAAATCCACACTTTTTCTACACTTTAATGGAATTTTAAGACCTACTTCAGGAAGTATCATTGTAAATAACGAGGAACTTAAATACGATAAAAAGAACCTTATGAAAGTGAGGCAGAATGTGGGAATAGTGTTTCAAAACCCTGATGATCAACTTTTTGCACCTACAGTGGTTGAAGATGTGGCATTTGGACCTATGAACATGGGTTTATCTAAAGATGAAGTTGAAAGGAGAGTTGATGATTCTCTTAAGCGTGTTGGAATGGATGAATTTAAAAAGAAAGCACCGCATCATTTAAGCGGGGGTCAAAAGAAGAGGGTTGCCATTGCAGGTATACTGGCCATGAAACCCAAAATCATGGTACTTGATGAGCCTACATCAGGTCTTGATCCTAAGGGAGCATCCCAAATACTTAGAATACTCTATAAATTAAATAAAGAAGGGATGACCATTATTATATCAACTCACGATGTGGATCTGGTGCCACTTTATGCTTATCATGTTTATATAATAAGTAAAGGAGAAATTATAAAGAAAGGAAATCCTCAGGAAGTATTCGATGATGTTAAAACAATAAGAGATGCTAATTTGAGACTTCCAAGGATTGCTCACCTTATGGAGATACTGCAAAAAGAGGATCAAATGCCTTTTGGGAAACCATATCCTTTAACCATAGGAGAAGCAAGAAGAAAATTGAAGGATCATTTTTAGAATTAAAAATTTATCTACAGAGTGGGTGTAATATGAAAGTAGGAATCTGTGATACTACCTTTGCAAGAGTGGATATGTGTGCACATGCAATAGATGAAATTAAGCAGCATGTTGGGAATATCGAATTTATAAGACGCACTGTTCCTGGAATAAAGGATCTTCCAGTTGCGTCAAAAAAATTAATAGAAGAAGAAGGTTGTGAAATTGTAATGGCTCTTGGAATGCCTGGAGGTGATGAAAAAGACAAGGTTTGTGCACATGAAGCTTCGACAGGCCTTATTCAGGCTCAGCTCATGACAAATACCCATATTCTTGAGGTTTTTGTCCATGAAGATGAAGGAAAAGACGCAAAGGGTCTAAATTGGTTAGCAGAAAACAGGGCACGTGATCATGCCAGAAATCTGGTTAAGATGATGTTTAAACCTGATGCCATGCTCAAAGAAGCAGGAAAAGGTATGAGAGAAGGGCGAGAAGATGTAGGGCCTGTATAAGTTAAAACTACAAATTTAATTAAATCTTATTGAGGTTTAGTAATTGTCTGAAACAGTAAAATCAAGCATCTTTTTTTCAGAGGTTCTATCTCAAATTTCTAATGGAAATCTTCCAGACTATATAATTTTAGAAGAGTTTTTAGAGATTACAGGAGATCGTGGAAGGTTTATTTCATGCATGGTACTGGCTACTCTCTTTTTAATTCCTGTATCTATCCCTGGATCAAGTATTCCATTTGGAATAGCTATAATGTTTATTGGAATGAACGTTATTTTTAACAAATTTTTAGTGCCCCAAAGAATCTTAAAATATAAAATACCCCGAAATGCTGCTGTAAATATATTAAAAGGTAGTATTATGGTTTTAAAAAAATTTGAAAGGGTGCTCAAACCCCGTGCTCAGATACTAACCAACAGGCATTCTATGAATGTAATTAATGGTGTTTTATTAGTGTTCAGCGCTTTTTTGCTTATGCTACCCTTACCTATCCCCTTAACAGATACTTTACCTGCTTATTCCATATTTTTACTTTCTGCAGGTGTCCTTGAAAGTGATGGTTATTTTATAATGATAAGTTATGTTCTGACTATTGTTACAGCTTTATATTTTGGTTTAACGCTTTATATAGGATTTGAAGGTGTGTTAATTATTTTATCTTACCTTGGTTTGAATTTTCAAATTTAATTAAAGCAAATTTGGGTTAAATTAAAATTCAGCATCACTAATATCTGAAAAAATGGATATTCCCATTATTATCTTTCCTTTTTCGTTTCTTATCGGAATAGAACTATTGCTTATAATGCTTTCAGAACCATCATCCCTGGAGACAATAATTTTTTGATCTTCAATTTCTTCTCCATTTTTAATTGAGCGGGTAAGAGGCCAATCTTTAAGTCCATATGGTCTTCCATCTACATGTGAACCATTATAATAACAATATTCGGCTAATTCATCCATTTCAGCGCAATCTTTCCATATTTCATCTAATTTTTTGTTTTTTACAATAGGTTTGCCTGAAGATGCGTCCACGATGAGTATACCTACTGGAAGTTTATTTATAATGGTATTTAACTTAAATTTCTCGATTTTTAGATTTTGAAGAACACTGTCAAGCTTGCTTTCCAGTAATTTACATTCATCTATTTCTGATTTTAACTTTAATTCTGTTTCTTTTAGTTCTTCTTCATGCCATTCAATCAATTTTCTTAGATTCTTTTGGGTTTTTATCAGCTGTTTTTCAATTTTTTTACGTTCTATAGCATAATAAATTGATCGCGCAAGTATTCTACCTTCAATTTCACCTTTAATCAAATAATCCTGAGCACCTTCACGAACAGCCCTTACAGCAGTTTCTTCATTGCTAAAACCGCTTAAAATAATGATTGGTAATTCTGGAGCCTGATCATAGGTCCTGATAAATGTATCAAATCCCCAACTATCTGGTAAATTTAAATCTAAAAGTATCAGGTCAAATGGATCTGTAAACAGTTTTTCAAAACCGGTTTTAAGTCTATTAACACGTGTTAATTGGAATGGAATTTTTGAGGTTTCCTTTAACATTTCACTGATGATTATGGCATCTTCTTCACTGTCTTCAATTAAAAGAATTTTGAATGGTTTAGATTGCATATTTACACTCCATGAGTATTTAACTGTGAGTCTTTAAACTATTTTAGCATTCTGCATGTTGTTCGTGTAACTTAGAAAATATCATGGCTAATGTAATAATATCCTGCTGGTTATGTTCAATTATAGGAATTAAAGGTCCTACATTCCCTGTTTTTGCATAGGTTTCATAAAATTCAGGTACTAAACTACCGGGAATATCATCTTCTCTTATTATATTAAATAAATATCTTTCTATTGTGCTTAATTTACAATTCGTTAATTTATTGCTCCACTGCCTTCTGGAGTGGTGCATCATGTCAAAATGAGGATGAGTTATAGTTTTATTTATTTTAAAATATTTCATTCTGTTTTTTATAAATGGAAGATCAAATGTTTGGCCGTTAAAAGTTACAAATACACTGTTTTCATCAATATTTGAAAGAAAAGCATCTAAAACCGCGCTTTCTTCACCAGCATTTCTTGATAAATATTGATTTACTGTGATTCTGCTTCCACATATTTTAGCAAGTCCCAAAAGGATTATGGGCCGATTAAATAATCCTAATGTTTCAATATCCAGAAAAACATAGTTATCCTCCTCGCTTAAACTTGAAGAAAATAAGATTAATGGATGTGATTTAGAGTAATAAGCTGAAATCCAATCCTCAATTTTACATTTATCATGATTACCTACTATTTTCAGGAATTTTGATGCTTCTTTACCGAATTTTTCATGATTTATTAAATCTTCAATGGTTTTATAGCCATTTTCTTTTAATTTTCGTTCTTTAACTTCCCCAATTCCATTTAAAACCTTTAAATCACTTAAAATTTTATTTTTAGCTTTTTGTGGGCTTAATGTATTAAAACTTATTTGGGAGTCAGTTTTTATACTGTAACATAATCCACTGGAGGTTTTAATTTCTTTACCTTTAATTAAATCATCAAGGAGTATCCCATCATTCTCTATTAATAGTTTTTCCTTTAATTTATATACATTTTCGTATTCCATGCAGTCATGCCCGTTATTTTTAGTTATAAATCATTATTAAAATAATTTTATTTTAAATTCA
>Ga0136715_1000155_pt1 | contig 14016 bp, 9 predicted proteins | sample SedPBSmetaG_FD_104916 | JGI IMG/M metagenome (GOLD analysis project Ga0136715, IMG submission 104916) | Freshwater sediment bacterial and archeal communities from Indian Creek, Illinois, USA to study Microbial Dark Matter (Phase II) -... | ecosystem: Environmental > Aquatic > Freshwater > Creek >...
AGCAACCCCTCGTGTTCCTCGGGATTCTTTTTAAGCAGGCGCTCCATGCGCTTGCTGTCCTTGGTGTAGATCATGTCCCGAATCGTCTGCACCACCATCTCGGCTAACAGGTCGCGCACGCCTACGTGCCGGAAGTACACCAGGTTTTCATCGTTGAGGTCCAAATCCGGGCCAAGCGGCTCCGCAACCACGCTTTTGCGCCTTTGCTCAACGATCTCCGCGCCAGCACCCGAGTGAATCGCCTCTTCGAGATCGTCACCCAAGTCGGGCGATGACGCCACTAGGCTGCGAAGCTGGTCATCCAGGACGGGATCATCCAGATCCTCGTCGAAGAGGCCCATCTGCAGCAATGACCGGTTTTGCCCCGGATCTTGGCTCAACCAACCTTGATTCATACACCGCTCCCGTCACAACGTCACAACATTGGCGCGCGATCACGCGCGGATAAGTGAGCGAAGAAGGGCACGCCTTTCTTCCTCAAACTGGTCTTCGCTGAGATGCATGGACTCACGCACCAAGTCAGCTTTTTGCCCATGGATGTACAGCCTGCGAAAAATTTCATAGCGCTGGTGCGGCAAATTGCCCGCCAAGCGCAGCAGCTTTTGCATGAACATTTCTTGGTTGTTAGCCATGCGGCGCCTCGTACCGATCTCCATCTGCATCCTGATGGTCGTAGATAGCCTCGAGCGCCAAAGTCGCGTCTTGGCATACGCGCTGCTGAGGCAGTATGCCCCGACCCAGTCCGCTCAAGACCTCGCGGATCCCTTGGGTTTGCGCAGCCGCGCCCAGTGATTCGATGCCGTCGAGCGCGCAGCGCACCGCCCTCTCGCCCGGCATCACGCCCACGCTCGCCCAGCGCAAGACACCCCTTGCCGCTTGGAACTCAACTTTGCTCATGTCCATGTCCACACCTCTTTTTCCCAACAACGAATCAAATATTTTTGAAACTTACTTTGGCCTCACAACCGCTTCGCAAGCAAACCAGGTACGGTTTGACGCAAAACGGCGCTGACCTTATCTCGCAACTGCTGGCCCGATGCCTGACCCTCGGCCACCATGGCTAGGGCCCGCTCCCACTTTGCAGTCAACGTCACATCTTTGATCTCAGCAGGCAGGTAGGTGAGCAGTTCGCGCCCCTGTGGCGTCACCAGCAGGTGATGGCTCTTGCCCGACTTCTTGCGGTCCACAAACCCACGGCGGATCAAGCCCTCGATGATGCCACCACGCGTTCTTGCCGTGCCTATGCCTGCGATTTGCCTCAATGTTACGCGATCTTCCTCGGTTTTGGCAAGTTTATGTGCAGAACACATGTCATCAAGCAAACTTTGCTCAGTATAGTAGGGCGGCGGCTTGGTTTGCGCACGGTCAACCTTGGCCGACACTGCGCTGACCATCTTGCCGACCTGGTACTGGCTTGCGTCCATCTTGCATGCCTCCTTTTAGTTCCGTGGGCGCTCTTGCGCCCGATTTTGTGACCGATCGGACTCTTGCTGGCGATCCTCGCCACCCTCGTCCTGCGGCATCGGCACCGACTGGCCGTCCACCTCGCGCCACCCCATGCGCATATCCTGCCGATCGCTGGCCGCGAACTGATCCTCGCCGAACTGCGCTTCCAGCTTGTGCCGCCTGAAAACATAGTCGGGATAAAACTGCCCAATGAAGCGGCGCACCACCATTTGATAGACGCTGCGCTCGACTTCTGTCGCGCCCTTGGGTATGACGCCGGTCGGGATGATGGCGTAGTGCTCGTCAAGCTTGGCGTCGTTGAATATGGGGGACTTCAAGGCGGCATCGGCCCCCATCGCGGCCTTTTGCGAAACCTCGGCCAGCGCCAACAGCAGCTTGGGTGCTTGTGCGTGCATAGACTCGGGCAGGTATTTGCAATCGGTTCCAATGTAGCTAATGGCCTTGTGTGTCTGATAAAGATTCTTGGCCGCCTCGCCAACTTGCTCCAATGTGATTCCGATCTCCTTGGATGCGGCAGACTGCAGCGCAGACAAGGAATAACCCAGCGGCGGCTTTTGACTGTGCGTCGTCACATCGGCTTTGGTGATTTTTCCGGGCAGACCTTTTTTGATGCGATCAACGATCGCCAGCGCCAGCGCCTCGGAAACAATGCGACCTTGGCGGTCAAAGCCGGGCTGCCCTTCAGAGCCCGGGCGCGCCCTCCAGCGCATGGTTGTCCCATCCGCCAAGATGATGATGGGGACAAAGTAGTCCACCGGCTTGAAGTTCTCGATTTCCCGGCAGCGCTCGTCCACCAGCGCCAGCACAGGCGTTTGTACGCGACCCGCAGAGATTCTCGCGTTGCGCTTGATGGCCTGCCCCACCATGGATAGGTTGATGCCCCACGTCCAGTCGAGATACTGCCGCGTAGCGGCGGCCTCTGTGGCAAGTCGCCACCTGGGCGAACCATTGGAATCCAAGCCCGCCTTGACTGCCGCAGCGATGTCTTGTGGCAGATTGGATGCAATGCCAAAACGCTTGACGTTGGGGCCGTAAGGATTTACGCCAAAATGCTCCAGCAATTCATCCACAATCAATTGACCCTCTCGGTCAATATCGCCCGCATTGACTATTGTCGTGGCTTTCTTGATCAGGCTCTGCGCTGTTTTGTACGGCTTGATAATCATGCCAGGCGCAGACCGTGCGCCCGGCTTCGCGCCTTTTTTTGCCTTCCCGGAGGCCGCGGACGCCTCCCTACGCGGATGCTTCTTCAGGCCAGTCGGAAGTATGGGTAGGAAGCTCTTGTACTCATCGTACTTGTACTGCCGCTCAATCTCGGCATCCTTTTCGCTCAAATACTCGCCGGGGCGCGCCGTCTCGAGTACGTGCCCCGCCAGAGGAACGATCACATCGCCGTTCGACAATTGGATGCACCCGTCACCAAACGTGGACTTGATTCCGTAGGCCAAGCACAAGCCCGCCGCCAAATCCTTGGCAGCGGAAGGTTTTTCAGTGATCCATACAGTCGTCATTGATGCGCCGGTAAAAACTTAGCGGGTTTGATTGCCAGCATTGTCGCACACCTTGCAAGAATGCGGCGCAAGAAAGGCATTCTTGCTGCAAAGTCCTTGCGAAGCCGGCCATCACATCTTGTCATCTTGTCATGAAACGGTTTGCGCACGGGCCTCCTCCGTTGGATCGTCACCTTCGTCACCTGCCTCACCTCGTCCCTGCGACTCTCGTGCATCGCCGCCCGCTGGCTCGCCTCTTGGTGTCGCGGGCTGCAAGGGGGCCGATGGATTCGCTTGACGCACCAGCATGGAAGCCTGCGCCTCCGCCATCTGGCGACGCCGCTCTCGCATGGTGATCCGGGAGACATCCCTTGCCATTTCACGATAGGGTTGTGTCGCAGCATAAATCTCCAGTCCTGCGTGCTCACCCAGCAAGCGCAACGCCCGATCGATCTGCTCTGGTGTTTCAGCCTTCAAGAGCAAAAGGCCCGAGCGCACCGCCTGCTTCTCACCAAATTCGCCCTGAGGCTGAGACGCCGTGGTTTGCTTCTCAGTCGCGAGCGCGTTGGCGAAAGACTTCGGAAGTCCCTTTCGGCCCCTGTACTGGACAATGCTCACATGGGCCCGAGCGGACGCTCCCTCCTGCCCTGCGTTTTGGTCCATCTTTTTTTGCGCGGCCCGCAGGCTTGCAGCCACGCGTCTCAGGTCCGATGTGGTCATGGATATGCCTATGCCCACGCTGGGCACCAGAATCGCCACAGCGGCCGAATCTTTCGCGCTCACCCCGCCTCGCATGCGATGAATGGCCGACTTGAACGAAAGATCCAAGATGTGAAAAAACCTTTCCTCCAGTATCTGCTTTTGCTCTTCAAGCAACCAATCAGAGTCCCGTGGGTGCAGCAGCGCTTGCAGCAAGCGTCGTTGGATTGCGCCGTCTGCCACGCGAACCGGCAGGAGGTCTGCTCGAATCGACTCCATGTCCCGTGGCATCAAGATGCCGCGGTGGCGCATCCCGGACTCGTCGGTGTAGATCACAGACCGGCCCTTGCCGGTGGCTGCCGCCCACTCGCTGGCAAGGTACAGATTGCCTGTGAGCATGGTGGCGTTGCGCACCCGCCGGCCTTTGGGCGCCGTATCAAACTCGTCGGCCAGCCGCTTTGCTGGGCTGCCATAGATGCCGTCGCGCAACACCGGGCCAAACAGCACGGTCTGCGCCCCGCGCATCGACACGGCTCCCCGGAATACATCGCCGTCCACCTCACTGAGTAAGGAGCGCAGCGAGAACTCTCGGGCGCGCTCGAAGCCGCGTGCGGCCATGGTGATGCGCCACTTTCCAAGATGCATCCACTGCTCACGCGGAGGGACTTGAACGCTCGTGACAATGTAGTCCGGCCGAATGGCGTTCACATCGTTCTCATTCCTTGCGGCCCAAGTGACGCTGGCACCCGGCACCAGTTTGTGCAGGTTGCGGCTCATCCACTCATGCACCATCAAGGCGCGCTTGTAAGCAGCAGATTCGTCCGCCAAGCGCACGTCGTTGTCCGATGCATCAGGCCCATTGTTTGATTGTGCGTCTTGGATGGACTGCACGCGCATAAGGCGCCGCATACCGTCAAAGCCTTTTAGCACCGCAGACACAATCTCACTTTTGAGATGCGGCTTGGGGAGGTCGGTTCTGGCGCGGTAATCCTCTCGCCGGCTCAGCAAGTCGCGCTGCAGCAGCGCAAACACATCGGCCGCGCTGGCTTCCTCGTCGTCATCCAAGTCGATGGTCTCGTCCTCACCCGACAGCAGGAGATATTCCTCGCCATCGGAGTTGATCCGTCCATCCTCCTCATCGATTTCAACCAAGCCGTCCTGCAGCATCTGTGCCCTCTGGGACTCGGCTGCCGCGCGCACGCCGCGCCAGCTCAAGGGCTTGAGGTCTTCTTCCCATGTTAGATTTTTGGCCCAGACAGGGGCATCGAAGGCGCTCGCAAACAGCGCCGCTTGCTCACCCATCTCACCCGTCTCCACCTCGTCATCGCCCATGAACAGGGATTGCCTCTTGGTCTTGGCTCCCACATCGAGCACCGTTGGCTTGAGCGGATGCGACCCCTCCATCTCCTCACGCAGTACGATTTCATCAAAGCGCGAGTAAATCTCTTCGTAGACCTGCTTTTGCTGCGCCACGGTCAGCAAAGGAATGCGCATGGTCACCCGATTCACCACATCAGGCAGTCGATCTATTCCGTCGGAATCAAAACCAAGCCGCTTGGACACCAGCGGGCTGTCCTGCATGTAGCTGCGCACTGCGCGCGCACCCACGGTGTTGAACAGATCCACCACCCCCTTGAGGGACATGGCGTTGTCGCGAGAAGATCGCACGTTGGCCGACATGCGCGCCAGCTTGCGATTCTGCATCATCAGGTAGCGCACTTCACCGTAAATGCCCGTAGAGGCCGTCGTGATCAGTGGCGATGAAACCTGATCGTAGCGATTGACCCGCCCAAGCAATTGCACCCGGTTGACCGGGTCTTCGGGAATCATGTGCTCGATCAGGTGCCGCCTAGAGCGATCTGCAAAACGGGGCGATGCGTGCAGGCTCACGCCAGAAGCCGCCGCTCGGTTGATTAGCAGGGCGTCCAGCGCTCCATCGTTGAAGGCTTTGATTGACGCCTTGACGGCGCGCTTGTGAGTGGTGCGCGCCTGCATCCTCCACTTCTCTGGGCCCTCAACACCCTCGGCCTTGACCAACTGGTTCTTGCGCCCAGTAATCTCTCCGACGCGGTACCCGGCGTCCCGAATGGCTTGCTCGATCACATCCATGGCGTTAACAGGAATATCTGGTACCGCCTCAATCTTGCGCTCGATCTCTTGGATGCCTCGCTCATAGACGGCAACCAAGTCATCAGTCATGCCGTCGGCTTCAAAGATGCTCGCCTCCCGCCAGCGCGCCTTGCGTATGGCGCGCTGGGCTCCCTGTGGAATCTGCGCGGCACTCAAGGCATCCGCCAGCCCAATGAGTTCACCCTCGTCTTCCTCGGAAGGCGCCTCGTCAGTTCGCCCTGCACGCTGCCGTCTCGCCGGCGCGGCGTTGCCACCTGCCCCGTCTTGGCCTTGCCCCGCTCCTTCTGCTGTCCAGTCGGCAGCCCCTTGCGCGTCTAATTCGTCGGGCGCAATCAGATCCGCCGCATCCACCTCTCGAACGCGGACCGTAGTCAGACGCTTAACCAAAACGTCGCGCAGCAGATCGCGCAGGGTTGGCATGCGCACCAAACGCCGCCCACCCAAGGTGTCGCCCTCAGCGGGGGTGCCGGGGCCTGTCCCATTCACCGCCCCGTTCGCATCCCTGTCTATCTGCTCCTGCAGATTGAGTTTTTCCAGCAGGCTCTCACCCGTTGCATCAGAAACGATGACGGGCTTCATTCCCTTCTGCAGAGACTCCACCGCAAGACGCGCCACATGCCCGGCGTTGAGGGATCCTTGCACCCCCTTCATGATCTGGTACACAACACTGCCCGCTCCGAAGCTGGAGTTGAATAGCTTGACGCTTCGTGGCAGGGCGGCAGACCGCGCATCCCGCGCCTGGCGGAGCGTTTTGACGGAATCTGCATTGGTGCGAATGAACACCTGCTCCATCTCGCCGGCCAGGTATGCCGCCGACCCCAGTACGTCAGCCACCAGATCGCTGACCCTTTCGTTGTGGATGCGCCCATCCTCATCCACCAGCAACTCGACCTCCAGCCTTGATAAATCGTGCTCTCGCCGAATCAGGGCGCCCTCCAGGCCCAGCATCCCAGAGAACACCTCACTGAATGTCTCGCCACCTTTAAGCATGGTCTCCGACAACGTGGAGACCGCGACGGTGGATGGAAATGCGCGTTGATATACATGCAAGTTGTCCGGTGTTTTGGCCCAAGTCGCGCTGGCAAACTGCACCGCAGAGGCGCTTGCCGCGATCTCTGCCGCATGCAGCGCCATGTTGGAATCCGAACCGGCGCACACATGAGCCTCGTCAAAGATCACCAGCGCGTCCTTGGCATGGTTTTTGACCCAGCGGGCCTTCTCGCTCTCCTCGGTGTTGATCTGGGAGTAGGTCAGAAAGCAGATGTTGCGCCCCGCATCGCGCATGCTCAGGTCTTCCTCGATAATCCGGCGCAGCGACGCAGGCGGCTCTCCTTTTGCTAAAACCTGCGCAGGGGCGTCCGGCCCTACCCCGTCCACCGTGATCTCGCCATCTGCGTTAAACACCAGAGGAGAAAATCGATCCCACTCCCCGATGTCGTTGAGGTCGCGCGCCAAATCAGAAAACAGGTTGGCTCGATCGGTCACGAAGATGACATCCCTGCCAGATTTATTGGCCCAGACCGCCAGGGCTGCCAACTGGCGGCCTTTCCCGATGCCTGTATCGTCGGCCAAAATGGAACTGCGGCCTATCAGCAGGCGCGAAAGCATGATGGCCACGCCATCGATTTGCTCCGGGCTGAAGCGGCTCATCAGACTGGCCTTGCCCATGCCAATTTGCTCTGAAACAAAATCATCCACCGGGCCAACCCGAGATTCCAAGCTGGTCATGTACTGCTGCAGCGGCGCCTGCAGGTTGGCCGGCACCATGGTTCTCGCCTCCCCCATGCGGCTGAACGCCATGTATGGCCGCTGGTAGTCGCCGCGATCATCCCGCTCATCCTCCTCTGTTTTGGCAGAAGGTGCTTGCAAGTTGAGTGCCTGAATGCGCTCGTCTACATGGGTCTTGATTGCATTCCAGGACGCCATGACCGGCAGGTGCGCGCTGGCCAAGAGGGCCATTTGCCGACTCGTTTGCTCACCATCAGGCGCATCCGCCTGCACCAGCAGCACGCGCACACCGGGCCCATCGCCCGTCTTTCGCAGCAAAATCGGGGCGGCCTCCCACGCATCCTGCACCACGTAGCGCTGCATGATCTCGCGCAGGAACTCGGATGACGCATCTGTGATGCGCCCAGGGTGCAAGGTGTCGTCTCCGCGCAGCAGCAGCACCGCCCGCCCGCCGCGCTTGAGGTGCCGCAGTCCTTGCAATGCCAGGCGTTGATCTTGGCGCTGCCCATACTCGTCCGTGATCGGATCGGCATTCAAGAGCAGCGCATCCGCGCTACCGCACTCCGCGGGCGAGTAGCCCCCTTCTTGCAACATCAGATTGGCTGTACCCTGCTCGTCGAGTGCGGTGCCGATCGACTCGCGGCGCGGGCCGCCATAGGACTGCGCTTGCCAGGCTCTAACCTTGGCCCCTTGCAAGAAAGCAGCCAATGCGCCATCCCATCGGTTTGGGAGCACCACAACCTGGCCGCTCACGTCACCCAGCATCTGCTGCGCCGCCAACGCCAGCGGCAGCGGAACCATGGCGCTCAGCGGTCGTATGCCAGAAAACGCCGGCTGGTAATCATGGATGCGAGCCGCTTCCAGGTAGGCAGAAGACGGCCGCTCATGGGCGGCGCGCATCTCTACCAGCAAGGCTTCGTGCATGGCATCGAACAGGCTGGATTCATAGCCCGCGAAATCGCTGCCATCGAGCACGTCGTCACCAAAAGCCGCCAGCAGCAGCGTGCGAATGTGCTCGCTGTGCATGGGCTCACCGCGCTGCATGCCTCTCACCAACCCCTTGGCAATCGGCTCCAATGCCTGGTGCAGCGCCAGGGTGCCGGGCACGAACGGTGCCGCAGTGAGGGGCAGACGCAGGTAATCTGAGCGATCGCCGGAGTCGGATTCGTTGATGCGACGCCCGCTGTCTTCATCGTGCAGGAAACGGCCAGACACGCTCTCATAGACCACCAGCCCATCGGCATTGCGCCCGAGTCGCTTGGCCCCCTGAAGGTCGATCCTCGCCTGTCGGTTGTCCGAGCGTGACTCCGCGGTCTTGCCGTAGCCTAGGATGTACTCACTAGGGGGCATGTCTCGCACATGCGCCCGGGGAAAAATCTTGGTGAATGGGCGCAAGGACACGCGATCCGCATCACTCATGCGGCGAACCAGGTAGCGCCGACTCGGAGCCTCTTTGAAGCCAAGTTCGCGCAGGCACTGCGCCCACTTGGGGTTGGACCAAGCCAGGTTGGTGATAAACAGATGCCGCGCAGACTGCCCGCCGACATCAATGCTGGCCAGCTTCAAGCGCGCGCCGCTGCTGTCGTTGAGGTCAATCCATCGAGCCTGCGTCGCTTCTTGTTTGCTGTCAGAGATTGCGTCAGCCATGAGTGAGGCCTCTGTTTGCCGATCAAAAAAATTGAGGCCGACCGCCATTGCTGTGCAGCCGACCCCGCTTTTGCCTGTTGTCTGTGCCTGCCTGCTCGCCCTAGGCCAGAGCCTCGCTCTCCACAGGCCGACACCGAATCAAGGGCGCATCGCTACGTTGGCGGCTTCGTTGAGGTCGATCTCCGCATGCGCGTCCGCATGCGCATCCTCGTGGCCTTCCGTATGCGCATCCGTGACGCCTTGCTTCGGTTGCAGCACCTGCATCAGTTTTGCGGCTGTGCTCGCAGTCTGATTGTCGGCATCAGAGAAGTCCCAGACTTCTTTGCGCGCAATGACGTGCTTCACGCCCATGGGCAGCGGCTTGGGGTGTCCTTTGTCATCCAGCAAAGGCGCTCCGTCTTCGCCGTAGTACAACGGAACCAGCTTTTCGCCACGGGAGTTGCCCACCTTGCAGTTCAGGTAAGCCTGGGGCTTTTCCAGCACCTTGTCGCCGATCCGAGTGCCCGCATCGGCAAAGTTGGTATACAGGTGCACAGCTCCCGCCTTGGCGTGTTCGGCCGCAGCCAACAGACCCACCATTTTGCGGCCAGCCTGGCCCAACAGCGGGAAGCGAATCACCACATCGGGACCGCCGTCCGTGTCGCGGATGGTGGCGTAGCCGACCAGATCCTTCTGAGCCGGATCGTCGTAACGGGGCTCCTCTTTCACGCGGAAACCAGCCAGATTGCCCTCGACGAAGTCGTGCATCTGGTACTGGTAGTCGAACTTGCGTTCGCCCTCCTTGACACCCTCGCGGGCGGTGCGGCCGATCGTTTGGCGAAAACCAACGGGTTCGGCGAATTTCAGATCGACGAATACGGCATCTCTTTTAGCCGATTTGGTAGTACCCAGTCCCATGTCTGACTCCTTGAATTTCAAAAAAACTGCCACGACGATTTGTCTTGGCATCTGACGATGCCGGGCAAACAACGTGTCGCGGCAAAAGACCGCTGCTTGCGCCCGAAAAAATCACCCCCGATCAGAATCCGCGCCGACCTCCGCCGGATTCGGCTCTGACTCCGCCATCACATTTGACGCCAAAGGATAGGCTTCTGCCAAGTAGTTCCTCATCGACTCGCGCACAGGCGGCGCCACGCGCAAAACCATCTGTTCCTTGACCAGTCGCTGGGGATCCATGTCAAGCTGTGCTGCCAAGGAAAAAACCTTGTCTGCGTCAAGCTTGCGCTTTTTGAACTGGGCCATGTCTACGCCCTGCCCCTTAAGATACCGTTCCATGGCTTGCGTGTCAAGCTCTTTGTCACCCTTTTCGCAAGATTCTAGTTGCTCCGGCGTAAAAATCTCTTGCGCCAGCGCCTTATCGAGCACTTTGGTGGCCGCGAGCGTCAGCAGCCTGCCATTTTGATCGGCGTCAACAAACTCAATCTTTGCGTTGCCAAGCCGAACGTCTGCGATCGGCTGCAACAGGTGCTTGCGCAAGTCGTCGGCACGCTCTTTTGCCGCATCGGACAGGGCGGACAGGGCTGCATACATGCGCGCCGTGTCCATCATCTTCTCTGTGTAGTCTGCGTTTTGCTCCCACAGTGGCGTGACCACGTAGGACGGCAACTCTGCGCGCAGCACGAACTCCCAGTAGTGATCGCCCGCTTCCAGCAAATCCTGCCCCAGGTGCGGCTCCCACTGCACCACGTCGTCCTTGAGTGCCCAGTTGGCCCAGTCAAACTGCGACAGCATCATGCCGTCCAGATCCATGTCCGCCTCTGCGCACAAAATGGCTCCTTGGTGCAACTGCGCTGTGTACTGAAAGGCAACCTTGTCGGCTTGATCGACTTGCGATGGCGCCTTGTAGTCAATGAGCCACAGCAAAGGCTTCGCTGTGCGCACGAGGCGCACCTGATCATCACGCCGCACCAGCTTGACCGGCATGCGCACCAAGTCATCCGGGCTGTAGCGCATCCACGGGTGCTGGCCCTTGGTCGAGGACAGCGCCTGAAAAGCGCGCTCGTCGCGCACAGCACCCCACTTGGCCCAAAACCGCTGCGCGTGAAATGCCTCGTTTTCGTGACCGCGACGCAGGTGCGCGGTGTCATCGAGCGGGGCGCGCCGCATCAGCTTGGAGGCTACGATCTCGCGGGCACTCATGCCGTGATCGGCTCGCGCACCCTGATGGTTGCGCATCAAGACACCAATCTCTGAGCCGCCAAACCCATTCAGTCGCGCCGCGTGCCACAGCGCCGCCTCACCGTGCTGCCCCACCACCTGGTCGATCCAGGTGCGCGCATCCTCGGTGCGGATGACCTCGCGGTGTGGCAGCGCGTTGACAGCCGCCCACACGCGCTTGATAAGCACCTCACGCTCATCGGATGATGTATTCTGGAAAGTATCCATGATTCGGAGTGTACCACATGCCCAACCCACAACGCAACCGTCTGCAAAAAAAAGTTCGGCACCTTCGGCACCCTGCCTTGCGGCACCTTGCGCCGATGCGCGCAAACACAGGGGAAGGCCGTGGACATGTGGACGATGCGCGCTTGCGCACGCACCGGCGCAGCCCGTGGACAACGTGAGTACACGTTGCCCACCGCCCGCTTCTTCGCCCACATGCCCACCGCCTGCTACCATTTTTTATAATTTAGGGGATACCGGGTACCAGACACAGGATACCGGATGCGCGTCGCTTGCGCGACGTGCTTGGGGCCTTGCACGCAAGGCGCAGACGGCGTACACTTTGGCGCGTTCGACCCTGAACCCGAGCCATGCGCCGAGAAGCACACGCTTCGGCCCTTGCCTGATCGACTCTCAAACCACTGGATGCAAAATGCGCAAACACACAAAACTTCCTAGCGAGCAAGGTCTAGCAGATGACATTGCCCTCATTTTTAGCGCCATGAGAACGCACGAGGCCGAGCGCGCCGAGGTGGAATACTATGGCAGCGGTGACTCCGGCGATTGCTTTGAGACGCACTTGTCTTCTGAAAACGACGACGCCGAGGTGCTCATCGGGGCAAAAACGATGCCGCTGGACGACGCGGTCGGCCTCGCCTCCGAAAAAATCATCGGTGAGTACCATGGTGGCTACGAGGACAATAACGGTGGCGGCGGCAATCTGGTCTGGTACAAAGATGGGCTGCTGGAGTTCAATGCTTGGTACACATCTATAAAAGAGGACCCCCACGAACTCCGCGTACCAGCAGCCGCCGACGCCGCAGCGGTGCCGACTGACACCATCCTTGCCCTCAGCATCAACACCAAAATCATCTTGGACGCCATGGAGGCGGCGGGCGCTGAAACGATCTCGGTTGAGTACGAAGGATCTGGGGATAGTGGCGGCGTCGAGGACGTGTCGTTCACGCCGGCGATTGAAGCCGGAGTCGAGGTCGACCTCTGGGTTGAGCGCTCCACTTGGGATGAAGCCCAGGGTTGGCAGGCCGTATTCAACCGCTATCGCGTGCAGTTGTCGAATGCTGCAAAGATGCTGTCGGAGAATATCACAGGCAAACACTTCGCCGGTTACGAGAACAACTCGGGCGGACGCGGCTCAATCACCTTCAGCAAAGCGCAGCCATTTGCCCAGGTTGAGCACGTCTACTATGACGAGGATAGCGACAGCGATGCATTCAAGATCACGCTCGTTGACCCCGGCTTGGATGACGACCAAACCCTGCGCCTTCTCAGTGCGCACCAGATTGATCCAGATCAATTCCAGCCGCTCAATGATGCCCAGATGCGGCTTTATCACCAAATTCATGAAAACGGCATGGAGGCCCTGCTGCAATCCATTCAACCCAAGCAGGCAGAGGACGCCTCAGACGAGCACCCTCGTGGCTGAGCACGACCGCCAGACTGAGCGCGATGAGCGCGGGTGGCGAGCACAGTCGAGAGGGTGCCCCGCCTTGACCGCTGCCGTCCAGGTTTCCCTGGCTTGCTGGCCGTCGGCCCATCAAATCGATGCCCTGCTTGCTTGCCTGAACCCGGACGGCACCAGTCCTCTGCATGAGCCTCTATGGGGCAACCTGCAAGCGCAGCACGTCCAGTTGGTGCCCCAGTCGCGGGGGCTGCTGGATGAGCAGTTGGTGCAAACCATCAAAGACCGGTATCCGCACACCCGGTTTCGGCTGCATGCCAATGCGCGCGTCCAGATAGTGCACCGGATCATCGATTTGGCCGATCTGCAAAGCCATCCACAAGCCAAGGATTGGTTCCAGGATGCGGCCCGTGTCAGTCAGTGGTTGCAGGCTCCCGTCTACAGCGCCCACTCCGGGCTGCGCAGCCGCGCCAGCCTGAGTGAAATGCTGGACAACGCACGCACGCTGACCGATTGGTTTGGCTGCCCGGTTGCCGTCGAAGGTCAGTATCCAACCAAAGAAGGCGAGATGCTGGTGAACTCTTGGGATGAGTACCAAGCGCTTTTGGAGAGCGGCGTGCCCTATGCCCTCGATCTTTCGCACCTCAACATCTTGGCCCGGTGGACGGGATCTCAAGAGCGCACCCTCGTCGCCGAGATGCTCGCCAGTGAGCGCTGCCTAGAGGTTCACGTCTCGGCCAATGATGGCACCCACGATCAGCACCGCCTGTGCGCCAGCAAACGAGCGCCCTGGTGGGGTGATCTGATGCGCCACATCCATCGGGATGCGGTGATTTTTTCAGAGGGCAACCACCGGCTCCGGCGCAGCCCCGCCCCGCAGGCCTGAGCAGAACGTGCCTTCAAAAAAACCGTCAAAGACGCTGAGGTGCTGGCAGCTTGGCGCCGTTTTGCGCACGCTCGCGCGCCAGACGCTTGGCGGCAACATCGGCCAAGGCGTCGTCCTCCAGTCGATTCTCCATCATCTCATCGGCCAAGGATCGCAAATACAAGCCC
>Ga0136715_1000156_pt1 | contig 14006 bp, 13 predicted proteins | sample SedPBSmetaG_FD_104916 | JGI IMG/M metagenome (GOLD analysis project Ga0136715, IMG submission 104916) | Freshwater sediment bacterial and archeal communities from Indian Creek, Illinois, USA to study Microbial Dark Matter (Phase II) -... | ecosystem: Environmental > Aquatic > Freshwater > Creek...
AATATTGAGGAGCTCATCGGCCACTTCTTTCGTCAGGCCGGTGCCATGAGCGGCGTTTTCACCGTTAGCCACACAGTAGTGAGCAGAGTAACGCGTCTTCAGCTGCCCCACGAGCTGGCGCACTGCCTCACGTCCGGGCTTGCCGACAATGTCCCCAAGAAAAAGCACGTTGAACATTTCCGTCCCTCCTGTCGGACAAAAGCCGAGCTCACGCTCGGCCTTTAGCTATTTCGCCACTTCTACCGCCCTAGTCTCTCTGATGACTGTGACTTTGATCTGTCCGGGGTATTCTAGTTCACTCTCGATGCGTCTGGAAATGTCTCGAGCTACACGTACCGCTGCTAAGTCGTCTATCCTGTCAGGTTTCACCACGATGCGAATCTCGCGCCCAGCTTGCACCGCATACACTTTGTCGACTCCGTCGACGGCCGCGCCAATCTCCTCTAGTTTCTGGAGCCGCTTAATGTAATTCTCTAGGCTTTCGCGTCTCGCGCCAGGCCGTGCGGCTGAAATCGCGTCAGCCGCCGCTACAAGCACAGCTTCTATGGACTGCGCCTCGACATCGCCGTGATGCGCCGCAATGGCATGCACTACAGCGGGATGCTCGCGATATTTCTTGGCGATGTCCGCACCAATCGCGACATGCGGGCCCTCCACCTCATGATCGATCGCTTTGCCAATGTCATGCAACAGACCGGCACGCTTGGCTAAATGGATATCTACCCCTAATTCTGCCGCCATTAAACCCGCTAGGTGCGCGACCTCCAGCGAGTGCTTAAGTACGTTCTGCCCATAACTGGTGCGATAACGCAGCCGTCCCAGTAGCTTAATGAGTTCACCGTTCAAGTTGTGAATGCCAACCTCAAAGACTGCGCGCTCACCTTCCTCGCGGATGCGCGCTTCAACTTCCTTCTGTGCCTTTTCAACCACTTCTTCGATGCGGGCCGGATGGATCCGACCGTCGGTTATTAGGCGTTCCAGAGCAATGCGAGCCACCTCCCGTCGCACGGGGTCAAATCCCGAGAGGATTACTGCTTCCGGCGTGTCGTCAATAATTAAGTCTACTCCGGTAAGGGTTTCTAGCGCGCGGATGTTCCGTCCTTCGCGACCAATAATACGGCCCTTCATCTCATCGTTAGGTAACTCTACAACAGATACCGTCGTCTCGGCCGAATGATCTGCCGCACACCGCTGAATAGCTATGGTGATGATCTCCCGCGCCCGCTTATCAGCCTCGTCACGCGCCTCCGATTCTACCGTTCTAATCATAACCGAAGCCTCATGGCGTATCTCGTGTTCGATGTTAGATAACAATAGGGTGCGTGCGGCTTCGTGTGTTAGGCTGGCAACGCGCTCAAGTTCAGCGTGTTGTCGCTGGACTAATTCTTCGGCCCTATCCTTCAGCTTGTTCAGGTCAGCGTCTTTCTTGTGAAGCTGTTCATCGCGACGCTCGAGCTGCTCGAGCTTTTTATCTAATGTTTCGTCCTTTTGTACGAGCCTCCGCTCGAGTCGCTGCACTTCCGACCGACGTTCCTTGATTTCACGCTCAGCCTCTTGCCGGAGCTTGTACACTTCGTCTTTAGCTTCGAGTACAGCTTCACGTTTCTTCGCTTCCGACTGTTTCCTAGCATCTTCGACTATGGTCCTAGCAACAACTTCCGCTTCTCCGGTGACTTTTTCGCCGACTCGCTTCCGGTATACATAGCCGCCGTATGCAGCGGCAGGCAAACCTAATACAGCAATGGCAATTAATATAAGTTCGATAACCATTTCCTCCTCGCTTAAAATTCTACAAAAAAAAGCCGAGAACCCTCGGCCAGCTCAGGTGTACCTTAGCTACTCAGTAAGGGCGGAGACGAAAGTTGCCGAGAGCGTCGCTACTCTCTGGCATCATTCTAGCCTTCAGGGTAGCGATTGTCAATACGAGTGTCACCCGTAGCTACCACCGCTTCACGGATCTCCGCCACCGCAAAGCCTTTGCGCCATAAGTATCGCTGTATGAAGGCTTCGCCTTTCCCCTGTCCCCGTAGACGCAGCGCGGCGGCCGCAGCGAGCGCGTGCTGCTCTGTATGTTCTAAGTAACTAGCAGTTGTCTCCTCAATTAGCTCGCGCGGTAGACCGCGCCGCGCAAGGTTTGTCCGAAACAGCTTAGCTCCATCGCGAGGGCTTCCCAAAGCTGCATTAAGCATATTCAGTGCGACGCGACGATCGTCAAGATAGCCCTGTCGGACTAGCTCCTCACACATCTGCGAAATTTCCAGAGGAGAGAATCCCTTCTTCAAGAGCTTGTCACGCAGCTCGACCATTGTATAGTCACGTTGCGAGAGTAGCCTTAGGGCCCTCTCGGATACGTCGCTATTCCTCAAAGGTATCGCCACTGTTCTTCAGTGCCACCGAACCCTTATGTAGTCGCTCGCGAATGCGCGTCTCTACCTTGTTGGCGGTGTCGGAGCGTTCCCGTAAGTACTGCTTGGCATTTTCTCTTCCTTGTCCTAACCTCTCGTCCTCAAAGGAGTACCAGGCGCCACTTTTTACAACTATGTCCATATCCGTAGCAGTGTCAAGAATGCTACCCTCACGCGAGATCCCTTCACCGTACATGATGTCAAAATCGGCTACCCTAAATGGCGGCGCGACTTTGTTCTTAACTACTTTAACGCGAGTGCGGTTGCCGATGACGTCGGTCCCAGACTTAATAGACTCAATGCGACGAACTTCCAGACGAATGCTAGCATAGAACTTAAGCGCCCGCCCTCCGGGAGTCGTCTCGGGATTACCGAACATAACACCTACTTTTTCTCTTAACTGGTTAATGAATATAGCCGTGGTCTTAGACTTGCTGATAGCGCCGGCCAATTTGCGCAGGGCTTGCGACATTAGGCGAGCCTGCAAGCCGACATGTGCGTCGCCCATTTCGCCTTCAATTTCGGCGCGTGGAACCAATGCCGCTACTGAGTCAACAACAACTACGTCGACAGCGCCACTACGCACTAAAGCTTCGGCGATTTCCAGCGCCTGCTCGCCTGTATCCGGCTGAGAAACCAGCAGGTCGTCAAGATTAACTCCTACCTTACGCGCATAGGTAGGGTCGAGGGCATGTTCAGCATCGATGAAAGCGGCGATACCGCCGTTTTTTTGGGCCTCAGCTATGATGTGGAGGGCCACAGTTGTCTTGCCGCTCGACTCAGGTCCATAGACTTCGATGACGCGACCGCGCGGCACCCCGCCCACACCCAAAGCAATGTCGAGTGAGAGTGCTCCTGTGCGTATAACCTCCATCGCGTTCTTGTCGCAGTCCTCGCCTAGCCGCATGACCGAGCCTTTGCCAAACTGCTTTTCAATTTGATGCAGTGCCATCTCCAATGCCTTCTTCTTTTCCATCCCCGTGCCTCCTGTCGGTATACTGCAAGCATTATATACTAACGAACAATTGTTCGCAATAGCTGTGTTTACTGGAGTAGGTTGTACAGGCATGCCAATGCGGCTGTGGTTGCCTGTTCTCTGATGCTTGCTCTCTCGCCTTTAAAGCAGTACTTGTGTACTTCCCGCCGCTCAGCTGTGCCGACGGCGACAAACACTGTGCCCACCGGCTTCTCGTCACAACCCCCGTCCGGACCGGCGATTCCGGTTACAGCCACGGCGACGTCGGCGACAAACAGCCTCATGATGCCCGCGACCATCTCCTCCGCACACTGCTCGGACACTGCGCCGAACTCACGCAAGGTTTCTGCGCGCACATGGAGCAGTGTTACTTTGGAAGCGTTAGAATAGCAGGTCACCCCGCCAAGGAAGTAGCGTGATGCACCCGCGATACCAGTCACCGTATGACCGAGCAAACCACCCGTGCAGGATTCTGCTAGGGCTAAAGTCATGCCACGTGCAGAGAGAACTTCGCCTATGTCTCGCGCTAAGGCGTTGAGAGACGGAGTGTTCACAGCAACACCTCCTGGAATTGGCTAAAAATAGCGGCAAACGGCGTACAGCGAACGGAGCACGGAGCACGCTCCACCCAAAGCTAGGCGTTTAAAATGTCAATGGACTCGCGGAAGTAATCCAGCCCGGACAGAACAGTGAAACCAACGGCCACCCATAGAGCTATGTCCTCGAAAGGAAAGCCCAGCAGTGAGAACGGGAAGTTGTTAACCATTACAGCTGTAATAGCCACAATTTGCGTAACAGTTTTGACCTTGGCAAACCTGCTCGCGGAAATCACTCGTCCTTCCGCGGCGGCAATACTCCTTAGCCCGGTCACAGCAAACTCTCGCCCGATAATAACTATGGCGATCCATGCAGGCAGCGCTGACATCGCTACCAGAGACACGAGTGCCGACATCACCAGCAGTTTGTCGGCCAAAGGGTCCAACAACTTTCCCAGGTTAGTGACACTCTTCTGCTTTCGTGCTACATAACCATCCAGCCCATCAGTAGCGGCGGCCAAAATGAAAATTCCGGCGGCGATAAACTCCCCGTAATGTACTTGTTCAAAGACAAAGAATAGAAAAACTGGTAGAAGGAAAATTCTGGACATAGTAATCTTATTCGCCAGATTCACCGACGCACACCCCCAGCAAGTCATATTCCAGCGCTTCTTCGATGTGTACGCGAATGAGTGCGCCCCTTTTGGCCGCAGTACCACGTACGTAGACTTCCCCATCGACCTCCGGTGCGTCCTTACTTGCCCGCCCCATAACACCTTGCTCGTCAGGCCATGGCTCTTCCACTAAAACCGGGATTACTTGCCCAACGAAACGCTGATTCCTGTTGCGACTGATGTCTTGTTGCAGCGCCATCAGTTCATGGTAACGCCGCGCCTGTATCTCCTCGCTGACTTGATCCGGCATGCTACTCGCTGGTGTCCCTTCTTCGCGCGAATACTTGAAAACGCCGACATGGTCAAACCACCCCTCGGCCACGAAGTTGCGGAGTTCCAAAAAGTCCTCTTCTGTCTCGCCCGGGAACCCCACGATGAAGCTCGTGCGGATGGTTAGTTCCGGGATGCGCGAACGCAGATCTAGAAGCAGCTTGCGAATCTCGGCCGGGGTGCCACGTCTATTCATGGCCGTGAGCATGTGTGGGCTTATGTGCTGGAGCGGAATATCAACATACTTGCAGATAATCGGAGATGCAGCTATCGTTTCGATGAGCTCGTAAGTAAATGCATCGGGGTAGCAATACAAAATGCGTAGCCAGGCAATACCTTCGACCGACGCAAGTCGACGCAAGAGCTCAGGTAATTTGAGCTCGCCATAAAGATCGAGACCGTAACGGGTAGTGTCTTGGGCGATAATGTTGACCTCACGCGCGCCTTGGCGAGTTAGGGAAGTGACTTCACGCACAATGCTCTCCATGCTCCGACTGCGGTACTTCCCGCGGACTAACGGAATGACACAATAGGAGCAAAGGTTATCGCAACCCTCGGCGATTTTCACGTAGACAGAGTGAGACTGTGTGGCCTTGCGCTCTATTTCTTCTTCGTATGAGTATGTTACTTCACCGACCGCTGTCACACGCTCGCCGCCCGCGGCACGGTCAATGATCTCCCCAATGGAGGGGAAGCTACCCGTTCCCACCAAGGCGTCAATTTCGGGGATTTCCTGCATCAGTTCCGCAGCATATCTTTGAGACAGGCAACCCGCCACAACGAGAACCTTACAGCAGCCGCCCTTCAGGTGTGCCGCTTTAAGAATCGCATCAACTGACTCTTCCTTGGCCGCAGCGATGAAACCACAGGTGTTGACAATCACCACATCAGCGTTCGTGACTTCGGTGACTTGACTATATCCCCTACGACTGAGTAGCGCCTCCATCAATTCACTGTCTACCTGATTCTTGGCACATCCGAGGGTGATTACGGCAAATTGCATCACTGGCCTCCTTCAGAATCGGTCATGGCGGCCGCGCTTAGCGACCCTGTTGGGTGGGACAAGACACCTGGGTCCGTGTCCGATGAGCTCTTCGCGGCCACATGCAATTAGTGCCTTCCGCACGAGCGAGTAGTTCTTGGGAAGATAGTACTGCAACAGTGCTCGCTGCATGTTCTTTTCTTCTGCACTCTTAGCCACATGCACTTTCTCCCCTGTGAGAGGGTGAACACCCGTGTAGTACATTGCCGTGGACAGCGAGCCGGGTGTCGGCATAAAATCCTGAACCTGTTCAGGGCGTAACGCTTCATCTCGTAAGTACTCAGCCAGCTCAATGGCATCGGCTAGGGTACTGCCGGGGTGACTAGACATGAAGTAGGGCACCACGAACTGGCGCTTGCCAAGCCTTGCATTGGTCTGTTTGTAGCGCGTGAGAAAATCCTGGTAGATCGCGCGTGGGGGCTTACCCATTAAGCGAAGGACGCGTGCTGACACATGCTCAGGCGCAAGTTTGAGCTGACCGCTAATGTGGTGCTCACAAAGCTCCGACAGAAATGTGTCATCAGCGTCTAGTAGCACGTAGTCAAAACGCACTCCCGAGCGCACGAAGACCTTCTTTACACCCGGGAGACCTCGTACAGCACGCAAAATGGCGAGATACTCGCTGTGTCCGGAGGTAAGGTGCCGACACGGGTGCGGCGATAGGCACTCCTTGCCGCGACAGGACCCCTCCTCTGACTGCTTGACACAAGCCGGCGCATGGAAGTTTGCCGTTGGCCCTCCGATGTCGTGGATATAGCCCTTAAAGTTCGGCAAAGTAGTCAAGAGGCGCGCTTCATCAACGATCGACGTTAGGCTACGGCGCTGGACGACTCTCCCTTGATGGGCCGTGAGCGCGCAGAACGAACACCCGCCAAAACACCCGCGGTGGCTAGTGATGCTAAACTCCACCTCATTAATTGCGCTTACGCCCCCCATGGCTTCGTACACAGGATGCGGTCGTCGTGTAAAGGGCAGTCCATAGACCCAGTCCAGTTGCTCGGTGGTCAAGGGCATGGGCGGTGGGTTGACACACACATACACAGTGCCGTGTCGCTGTACCAGCGTGCGGCCATGGTGGGGGTCATGCTCAAGGTAAGCCAATCGAAATGCCTCGGCAAACTTGAGCCGGTTCTCTACAATTTCCTCGAACGCAGGCAGTACCACCGCTTGGTCAGGAAGATCGGCCCTATGGTAACATGCGCCGCGAACATGAGAAAAGTCTCTGTCGCCACGCTTGAGGGAGTCCGCCACAGCTAATAGCGAAAACTCGCTCATACCATATAGCACAAGATCCGCCTTGCTGTCGAGAAGCACAGAGCGTCGAAGTGCATCTGCCCAAAAATCATAATGCACCAGCCGACGCAAAGAGGCTTCAATTCCACCCAAAATGATGGGAACCCCCCCCAGCGCCTCCCTCGCCCGATTGGCGTACACAATCGAAGCGCGATCCGGACGTATACCCCCAACTCCGCCGGGTGAAAAGTCATCTAGGTGCCGCGGCTTTAGGGCAGCTGTATAGTTGGCGACCATGGAGTCTAGATTGCCGGCCGTAATCAGTACCCCTAGCCTAGGTCTCCCCAAGACCCGAAAGGCATTGAGTTCGCGCCAGTTAGGCTGCGCCAAGACTCCCACGCGATAGCCGGCACTCTCCAACACCCTCCCCACCAACGCCGCGCCGAAACTGGGATGGTCCACATAGGCGTCACCGGTAATCAAAAGAAAATCTAGCTGTTCCCAGCCGCGCTGCTCCATCTCCGCTTTGGACATCGGGAGCGGCATACACTTCTGCCTCATCGTCCGTGTAGTGGTCTGACGAACTCCAGGTCCCGGACATCGCCACTCTGCTGTGGCAGGGCATTGCCGTTAACGAGAATTTCCACGACCCTAGCTCTCCCTAGGCGTAAGTTCAAGGTTTCATTGGCCTTAAAGGTCATAGCGTTACCAGCTGAGAGCATCATCGAGGTTGTCCGCCCGCCATCGCTAGTGACTGCCATCCAGCATTGCTCAGCATGCACCTTTACCGTGAGCTCGAGTGGCCATTGCAATACTTCAAACACAGTGTTGTTACCTTCGCCCTGCCTTAATACCCAAGCTGGGCTAGGCGGTGGTTCGGGCAGCGTTGGAGTTACAGGTTCTATAGGCGCGACGGGCACAATTGGCGCAGTGACGACAGGCGGAGGCGGCACAGGACGAGAAGGCCAATACCCGTGGTACAGACTCAACCAAAGCACCGCAGACATCACTAACAGTACTCCTAGCCACCTCCGCCATGGCAGGATGCGCGATCGCTTCGAAGTGACACCGCGAGCCGTGGTCGGCGAAGGTGTAGGGAATGCCACATGTTTACAGTCAATGCCGAGCTCGTCACACAGAGTGCGTACAAAACCGCGCACGTAAACTGCGCCGCCTGATACGCTGTGGAACTCACCCGACTCGATAGCCGTAATGGTGCGAGGTCTAATTCGAGTCTTGGCGTAGAGGTCCTCGATGGACAGTCCGCGTGCCTCGCGCGCTGCTTTGATCAGCTTCCCTACTTCCTCCATTTCGCACCTCCTTACGAGACACCCGAGCGTTTGCTCGGGTCGAGTATACTCTTTACTAGTGAATGATTCTTATTAATGGACCTAGGCTTACTCCCGTCCGCCGGACCGACGATCCCTGCCTCCTGCATCTGGTCAACAATGCGCGCCGCGCGTGTGTACCCAAGTCGCATGCGACGTTGGAGCATGGAGACGGATGCTTGGCCCGTTTCGACTACAATGCGCACCGCGTCATCGAACCTCTCGTCCAGCCCGGTCTCTCCCTCTTTGACACTGACGTCAATTTCTTCTAGGCGGTTGAGAGCCTCCACATAGACTGCTTCGCCTTGACTGGAGACAAAGTCCACCAAGCGCTCGATCTCACGGTTAGAAACAAAGGCGCCCTGTACGCGTTTGGCCTTGCTCTGGCCTACGGGTAAGAATAGCAGGTCTCCCCGCCCTAACAGCTTCTCTGCCCCCATCATATCTAGAATGACCCGTGAGTCGGTAGCCGAAGACACCGTAAATGACAGACGTGAAGGAATATTCGCTTTGATCAGCCCGGTAATGACATCTGTTGACGGACGTTGTGTGCCAATCACCAGATGCATACCGGCGGCCCGCGCCATTTGGGCGAGCCGACAAATTGCGTCCTCAACCTCGCTGCGCGCCACCATCATCAAGTCGGCAAGCTCATCAATGACAATGAGCACAAATGGCAGCTTGTCAGTTCCCTTTTCAGCTGCGCGCTCATTGTAGCGCTCTATGTCACGCACTCCTGCTCGCGCAAAAGCGGCGTAACGTCTTTCCATTTCACCGGTCGCCCATTTAAGGGCTGCTGCCGCCTTCTTGGGGTGATTTAAGACCGGAGCGATCAGGTGAGGAATGCCATTGTAGGACGAGAGCTCTACTACTTTGGGGTCAATGAGCATCAACTTAACTTCATCGGGCCGCGACTTATACAGTACGCTACACACGAGCGTGTTGATGCATACGCTCTTGCCTGAACCCGTCGCCCCCGCAATCAATAGATGTGGCATCTGAGAGAGGTCGGCAGTTACGGTCTGACCCTCGATGTCTTTGCCTAAGGCAACCGTAAGGGGTGAGGTTGAGCTGGCGAATTCCGCGCTCTCCAACACATCGCGCAGTAAGACCGAACCACGTGCCTTGTTGGGTACTTCAATGCCGATAGCGGCCTTTCCCGGTATGGGAGCCTCAATGCGTACGCCTTCACTCGCTAGGCTCATTGCTAGGTCGTTGCTGAGGCCGGTAATCTTACTCACCTTAGTACCGGGAGCCATTTGAATTTCATAGCGAGTGCAAGTAGGCCCGCGCGTCACATCTACAACTTTGGCCCTAATCGAAAAGTTGGATAAAGTTTCTTCTAAGATGCGAATGTTTTCTTTCTCCTCGCGGCTGCCGCGCGCGGTGCTTTGGCGCAGCCCTCGATTAAGCAGCAGCAGGCTCGGGAGAGAGTAGTCTCCCTGCGGTAGCTTCAGTTGCTCCACATTTTCGGCTACGGCTTCAGGCCGAGGCACGGGAGGTGGCAGAGGCTCAGGTTCTGTTTCCGGCGAAAGCGGAGCAAGCAGCGCAATCGGCACCTCGGCAGGCATCGGACGCGCGGGCGTAGACTTACTCTCTCGCCTCAAGCTCTGCTCTAACCATCGGCTGATCGCCGACAGGTGTCCCATGAAGCTTCGCAGAGTTCCGCCCGTAAGCAAGAGAATACTGATCATCAGCGTGCTTAAAACCAAAATCCATGCGCCAATCACGCCGAAAAGGCTGACCACGAGCCGCCCCAACAGCACTCCCAGTGCGCCGCTAGTGCCGCCTGCAGTTAGTGAGAGTAAGGGCCTCTGGATTGCAGGGATGCTTAGGTAAAGGAGAACTAAGGTGGCCATAGTCCAAAGTCCGAGAGCCACGAAAATGCGCGGTCGACCGCGTCCAAGCACTGCATAATACAGAAGCGCAGCGCAAACTACAAACGCCCCACTGCTCCCAAAGCCCAGCACCAATAGGTAGTTGCTCATCTCGCCTGCTTGTCCGGTCAGATCAGGCCGAAAAAGGCTGATCAAAGCGAAAACCGCTGCAAGCACAAGCGCGATGTGGCTGACCTCTCGAGTCAGTCCTGACGGCATCGGCCTCTTTTTGATCGCACGGCGTGACATTTGGACCCTCCTATCTCACCATTAAAATAGTAAGAATGCCAATTACCCACACGTAATACGCAAAGTACGACAGTTTCCCCCGTTTCAGCATTTGCACTAACCCTACGATGGCTATAACCCCCGTAAGTGCAGCCAGGCCGATGCCAACCGCCATCCACCACAACGGAAACCCAAGCGTTACAGTCCACAGGCTGGGAACTTCCAGCACAGCAGCTCCCAAGATGGCAGGGATGGATAAGAGAAAGGAGAACCGAGTGGCGGCATCGCGGTTGTAACCTGCAAGCAGCCCAGCGCTGATGGTGAGCCCCGAGCGCGAGATGCCGGGAGTAATGGCCAAGCCCTGTGCCACACCAATGATCACAGCATGCGCGGGGGTAACTGCGGTTAGGGGGTTGGTTCCCTGTATGCGACCAGCCACGGTAAGGATTACGCCTGTAGCTATTAACGCGAAACCAATAAAACGCGGCGCACCAAAGAGGGCTGCAAAAACATCTTGGAGTAAAATACCAATCATAGCGGTGGGCAGGCTCGCCAACATGAGCATCACAACCAAACGGCGATACAGCAAGACTTCAGGCGTGTGCGCCCGTTCGCGCCGAAGAAAGCTCAAGCCTGCTAAGAGCAAGAGTTTGATGTCCCGCGCAAAGACTATGCACACCGAAATGAGTGTCCCCAAGTGCAGGGCAACCTCTAGGGCCACACCCGGAGCCTGTACCTGGAGGAAGTGCTGACCCAACACTAAATGCCCCGAACTAGATACAGGAAGGAATTCTGTAAATCCTTGGATGGCAGCCAGGAGTGCAATGTCCCCAAGCGTCAAGACCTTCGCCCCTTTCTCTCTACAGCATTATACCACAGCGCTTGCCAGCGCTGTGGTATGGAAATGGGGCTAGACCTTAGATGATTGCACCAGGCGAGAATTCTGAACGGAGAAAGTCGTTGGGGTTACTGCTAATTAGCTGCACAATCTGGTACTTGCCATCTGCCAGTGGCAAGACTCTCACGCGCTTACCCCGATAGGTAAGCTCCTGCGACGCACTCACCTTGTCTAGTTCCCCGAGCACAATTTCCTCCGGCACAATCGTGTACAGCACTAGGATTCACCTCGATACATCGACCGTAACTTAGCTAAGGCTTCCCCAAGGCCCCCGACGCTGTCGATGAGCCCTGCATTAACAGCTTCCTTGCCTACAACAACAGTTCCAATATCCCGCGCTAACTCTCCGGTACGAAACATCAGTTCACGAAAGCGCTCTGTGCTGATTCGGCTATTGCTGGCCACAAAGCGCACAACTCTCTCTTGCATCTTGTCGAGATAGTCGAAAGTCTGCGGCACGCTAATGACTAAGCCCGTCAGCCTAATGGGATGAATTGTCATGGTAGCGGTTTCGGCGATGAAGGAATACCTAGCCGCTACTGCGATAGGAACACCAATGGAGTGTCCTCCTCCAAGGACCAATGAGACCGCGGGTTTTGACATGCTGGCAACCATCTCGGCAATGGCGAGTCCTGCCTCCACATCCCCACCTACTGTGTTCAATATGAGCAGTAAGCCGTGAATTTTAGGATCCTGCTCTATCGCCACCAATTGAGGGATTATATGCTCATATTTGGTAGTCTTGTTTTGGGGCGGCAGAATCATGTGACCTTCTATCTGCCCCACGATGGTCATAGCATGGATATTACTTTCGGCGGACGGCACTTGCGTTTGACCCAGCCCTTGGATAAGCTCTATGTTTTCAGCGTTGTCTTTGCTTGCTGGTTGCTCTGTGAACACCAAATTTCCCCCTCTAACATCGTGCATCCCTAGTGTGCCTGACGTCTAAGGGGAAAATGCAGGCGAGGGCCTCTACATCGCCCCAACCTCCTTGAGAGCTTGCTCCACTACTTGCGCATCCCGTTCACCGATCTCGTAAAGCGGCGGGCGAAGCGTCCCCCCGCACAGACTCAAGCGGTTGAGGGCCCACTTCAACGGTATCGGGCTTGTGGTGCAGAACAATGCCTTAAATAAGGGGAAAACATGTGCGTGAATCTGCTGCGCACGACGATGATCGCCAGTCAAAAATGAGCTGATCATTTCAGCTATCTCGGGTCCAATGATGTGTGAGGCTACGCTCACCACTCCCTCTGCACCGACGGCCAACATGGGTAGAGTAAGTGAATCGTCTCCCGAATAAAGGACAAAGTCCCGCCGTACGGCGCGAACAATTTCGCTCACCTGGTCTAAATTCCCACTCGCTTCCTTTATGCCAAGGAAAGAAGGACACTGCGCAAGACGTAGAACAGTGGCAGGCAGAATGTTACAGCCCGTGCGCCCCGGCACATTGTAGATGAGAATCGGGACGTCTACAGCTCGTGCTACTGCCATAAAGTGGTGATACAAGCTTTCCTGGGGCGGTTTGTTGTAGTACGGCGTCACTACCATCACCCCGTCTGCCCCCGCACGTACGGCTGATTGCGCACAGTGTAGTGTGTCCGCGGTTGAATTCGTACCCACACCCGCAATCACCCGCGCTCGCCCGTTGCATGCCTCCTTGACCAGCTCAACAAGGAGCAAGCGTTCGTCAGCCAGTAAAGTGGGTGACTCTCCCGTCGTACCGGCTACGACGATTGTTTCCGTGCCGCTTGTCACCAGATGTTCTACTAACTTCCTTGCGCCGTTCTCGTCCAAGCGCCCTGCTTGGTCAAACGGGGTCGCCATCGCAGTTATGACACGTCCAAAATACATACCTTACCTTACCTTTCCTTCTCCTACTCGATGTTTAGCCCGAAGTGACGATGCAGGGCTTGGGTCGCTGCTTCCACATCTCCTCGGTCGACGAGCACCGAAATGGTCAGATGGGAGTCGCTCGACTGCAGAATGCGCACTTCGGCCTCCCGCAGGGCCGCGACGACACGTGACATGACACCGGGCAGCCCGCGCATCCCCGTTCCGATGACACTCACTTTAGCACACCCGCGGCGAAACTCAGGGGTGATGGGCAGGGTTTTCAGAGCGTCGCGCGCTTTCTCCGTGGCCTCTTCCGAGATGATGAAACGTTTGATCTCCGGACTGACGTTGATGAGATCAACACTCACGCCAGCTTCCGCGAGACGGCTAAAGATGTCAAGCTCTAACGCGCCATCATCACCTGTGGTAGGAATGGACACACGCACCACTTGCATAATGTGAGCTACTGCGGTAACCGGTCTCCCCCTTCTGTTCTCATACAAGACCGCATTGGCAATTGTGGTTCCCGGGGCATCCGAAAGGGTGCTCTTGATGGCCAACGGGATGTTCCGCTGCATCGCCAGCTCAACCGCCCGCGGATGAATTACTTTAGAGCCCTGCGAAGCCATCTGAAACACTTCTCCATAGTCGAGGAAACTAAGCACTTTTGCGTCTGGGACGAGACGAGGGTCGGCGGTCATAATGC
>Ga0136715_1000161_pt1 | contig 13870 bp, 11 predicted proteins | sample SedPBSmetaG_FD_104916 | JGI IMG/M metagenome (GOLD analysis project Ga0136715, IMG submission 104916) | Freshwater sediment bacterial and archeal communities from Indian Creek, Illinois, USA to study Microbial Dark Matter (Phase II) -... | ecosystem: Environmental > Aquatic > Freshwater > Creek...
CAGGCTATTTTAGAGAAGATACTCCATTAGCTCCAAATAGTCCCTATTCTGCAAGTAAAGCTGGGGCTGATTTAATGGTCAGGGCATACAATAAAACTTTTAATTTACAGGTGAATATTACCAGATGCTCCAATAACTACGGCCCATATCAATTTCCAGAAAAATTAATTCCTTTAATGATATCAAATGCCCTTGAAAATGAGCCGCTTCCGGTGTATGGTGATGGAATGAACGTAAGGGACTGGCTGCACGTCTATGATCACTGCACTGCCATAGATCTGGTTCTTCAAAAGGGGAAAATAGGGGAAATTTATAATATCGGTGGAAGTAATGAAAAATCCAATATTGAAATTGTAAAATTGATTCTTAAATATCTAAGAAAGGACGAATCTCTTATTAAATACGTTAAAGACAGGCCAGGCCATGATAAAAGATATGCCATAGATTCCACTAAAATACAGGAAGAGCTGGGATGGAAAGCAGAATACACATTTGAAACTGGTATATCTGAAACCATTAAATGGTACCAGGATAATAGAAAATGGTGGGAACGGATAAAAAGCGGAGAATATACAGAATATTATGAGAAGATGTAATTAGTAACAGATAAAATAGAGTTATATCCATTCTATAAATAAGAATAATCTGAGGAGATACGGTTGAAATATGTTTTTCATGCTAAAGGGCATCCTAATGTCACATCTACCCATAAATCCACATTTGAAATAACAATGGATAAAGAAATTGGAATAAAAGCTGACTGCATTATAGGAGTTTCTTCCAGGGTTAAGCTTGAAGATTTTCCGCCAGAGCTTCTTGAGGCAATAAAAAATGAAAATAAGATTATTAAAGTTCAGCTTGAAACAGATAATGCTTTTGATGAAATTACAGGGCATGGACATCCTGAATTAACACTGGATCATCCAGCAGATATGGTTTGCAGGAAAAGTGAGTTTAAATGCAGCCGTACTTTGATGATAAAAGCAGATAAAGCGGCAATCAACCTTAAAAAAGAACTTATCGATGATTTAAAAGATGGGAAGGAATTAAAAGTAAAAATAATTGTTGAATGAATATAATCATTCAAAGTGATAAACAGGTGATTTCATGAGTTTAGAAGGAGCATTAATAGGAGCTGTGATTGGAGCATTTTTAGCTGTATTTTTAACTAAAATCTTTAACAGGTGAATAATTTGGATTCTGTTTATGAAAAAGTAAAGTCATTCATTGAGGTAACGGCGATCATTATTACCTGTGCGAAATAGAGGATATACTTGGTGTAGATGAAGAAACTCTCCTTGAAATATTAAGAGAACTTAAAAAGGATAATATAATAACAGAAGACCATTAATTTTGAAACTGGATGTTCAAATAACAGAATATGCTCTGACTGTTTTGAATCCATGGAACATGAAGATACAGATCTTGAAGAAAATCCTGACGGAGATGTTCAGTATAAGCATATTTATAGATACCATAAATGTCTAAAAAAAGGAGTATTTTTAAGGACTTTTTTCTCTGAAAAAAGGTTGGAGTGCAGGGAACGGGATTCGAACCCGCGAAGGGACTCACCCACTAGGCCCTCAACCTAGCGCCTTTGACCGCTCGACCATCCCTGCTAATTCAAATGTTAAACAAACATCCATCGAAAAATCGAGATTTTTCGAGGCCGCAAAAAACTATGTTTTTTGCGGGTAGATCACATTTGATTGTTTTTCTTTTTCACTATTTAAATCTTTTCATTTATATGGCCATGTTTTAATACTTTAAAATACAATTTGAATAAAAATATTAAATTAAATTAATAAATAGAACTTTAAGTTATTCTGTCTTTTTCATCGGTTTCTCACAGCAAATTATAACACACTCGTCACACTCGCACTCTTCTTCTACGCTCACTACCAGTCCACATACATCACAATTGTATTTTTCGCCCTTTTTTAATGCCATTTTATCACTCCCAACTTTCAACATATGTTCGAGCTACCTTATAAATGTTTGCATGATGCCATTTTATCACTCCTAATTTTCAACTGATATTTTTTATGTTTAAAATCATAAATTAACTTAATGACAAAAATTAAATTCATTAATTAAAATGGTATTCGTATGAAAGCTGTGAAAGAAGTTGATGATGGAATTTTAGTTGATATTGAAGTTTTTACCAGGTCAAATAAGTTTGAAATTTTAGTTTATGCATGTTTTTAGAGCTTCCTTTTTAAATTTCACGATAATTATAATAGATTGTTAGCTACAGATAATTTCAAATTCCAGTAGTAAAAATGTATTTATTCTATTAATGTAAACAACATTTTATAATTCAGGATGATAAAATGAAAGGTGATTCTAAAAAACTTATATTTGTTACAGGTGGAAGCGGGCTACTTGGAAGTAAATTTAATAAAGATTTTTTTGAAGAATATGATATAATTAAAACTTTTAACAGGAATCCTGAAAATAATTGCATTTCATTAGATATCACGGACTATGGTGATGTTTTAGCTAAAATTGAATCAAGTAATCCTGATCTGGTTATTCATTCAGCTGCACTTACAAACGTGGACTACTGTGAAGACCATCAGAATGAAGCACATGAAATAAATGTGAAAGGAACAGAGAATATCGTTAAAGCGTGCGAAAAAATTGATTGCAAGTTAATATACGTTTCCACGGATTTTATTTTTGATGGAAAAAAGGGAATGTATGGTGAGAATGAAAAAACAAATCCTCTGGGCTATTATGCTTTAACCAAACTTCAAGGAGAAGAAGCTGTCCAAAATTCAAATTTAAATTATGCTATTTCAAGGGTAAGTGTTTTGTATGGGTGGCACAGGCGGCCAAACTTTGTAACATGGGTTATTAATGAGCTGAAATCAGAAAATGAAATAAACATAGTTACAGATCAATATAACTCCCCAACGTTTGCAGATAATGCTGCAGAGGCCATAATTAAAATATTTGAAAAAGATAGAAAAGGAATATATCATGTAGCTGGTGATCAGAGGATCAGCAGGTTTGACTTTGCAAAAAACATTGCAGAAGTCTTCGATCTTGATAAAAATCTTATAAATCCAGTAAAAAGCAGTAAATTTGTTCAAAAAGCTAAAAGACCAATGGATTCTTCGTTATCTGTTGAAAAAGCCGTGAAAGATCTTAATATAAAGATGTTGAATACTCTTGAAGGACTTAAAGAAATGAAAAAAGTGCAGGAATAAAAGATTACTTCAGAAGTATAAATCGCATTTTAACTTTTTAATATTATTTTTAAACGGTTGATGAAATGGATAAAAACAGTTTTTGGAATAAGCGGTAATTTTTTAAATGATGATTTAATTTTTATTCAATAAAATATAATGAAACATTATAAAAAGTAAAAAGGTTAATAAGGTAGTTTAAACCAAGTAATAGTATATAGATTAGATTAATGTAAATTGTGATATAATTATGAAAGCAGTTATACCAGCAGCAGGTCTCGGTACAAGATTTTTACCAGCTACAAAAGCACAACCAAAGGAAATGCTTCCTGTTTTTAACAAACCAACAATACAGTATGTGGTAGAAGAGGCAGTTTCTTCTGGAATCGATGATATTTTAATAATAACAGGAAAAGGAAAGCGATCAATAGAAGATCACTTTGATAGGGCATTTGAACTGGAATACTTCCTTCAAAATTGTGGAAAAACTGATTATCTTAATGAAATAGAATCAATTTCAGAAATGGCAGATATTTACTATGTAAGACAGAAAAAACAAAAGGGACTTGGAAATGCAATATCATATGCAAAAAAGCATATTGACGGCGAACCTTTTGCAGTTTTGCTTGGCGATACCATAACCCGATCTGAAATTCCGTGCACCAAACAGCTTATAAATGTTTATGGCAGGTATGAATCCACAGTAATTGCCATAGAAGAAGTTCCTGATGAAAGAGTAGAAAGATATGGTATTATTAACGGTGCAAAAATAGGTGATTCCCTCTATAAAATTGAAGATCTGGTGGAAAAACCTAAATTAGAAGATGCACCATCGAATTTAGGGATTATAGGGAGATATTTACTGGATCCAGAAATATTTGATTATATTGATGAAGTTCCTCCGGGTGTTGGGGGAGAAATACAGCTTACAGATGCTTTAAATCTTTTTAATGAAAGTTACGGCTGCATATTCAACGGTAAAATCCATGATATTGGAAATACAGTTGACTGGCTTAAAAGTTCCATTGAAATTGCTCTTGAGCACGACGATGTAAAGGATGAATTAATGGAATATTTGGCCAGTATTTTGAAATAGACTCCTCTTCTTTTACTGAAATAAAAATTATATAAGTTATGCTGTCAAATTGAACATTGTATACCATTAAATATTAAAAAAGTGATTTTATGATGATCTCAGTTGTTATCCCTGCTTTGAATGAGGAAGGAATTGTTGGAAAAACTGTTAAATCAGTTCCAGTCGAGAAATTAAAGGAAAATGGGCTTGATGTTGAAATAGTTGTTGTGAATAATGCATCAACAGATAACACTGCCCAGGAAGCAGGTGAAGCAGGGGCAAGAGTGGTACTTGGAAAAAAGAGAGGATATGGAAATGCTTATTTAAAAGGATTTAGTGAAGCGAAAGGAGATATAGTTGTAATGGGCGATGCTGATGGTACATATCCTTTTGAAACTACATATGAATTTATTCAACCAATTTTAAAGGGAGAAGCGGATTTTGTAATGGGTTCCAGGCTTAAAGGGGAAATACAAAAAGGAGCCATGCCTGTACTCCACAGATATGTTGGGAACCCATTTCTCACATGGATTTTAAATTTTCTATTTAAATCAGGGATTTCCGATGCTCATTGTGGAATGCGAGCTATTAAAAAGGACACGCTAAATAAATTAAACCTTAAAAGGGGGGGAATGGAGTTTGCATCAGAAATGGTTATTGAAGCAGCGAGGAAAAATGTTAGAATTGCTGAAATTCCAATCAGCTATTATCCAAGGGAAGGTGAATCAAAACTCAGCTCTTTTTCAGACGGCTGGAGGCATCTAAGATTCATGATGCTCTACAGGCCAAGCCCGTTCCTTTTAATGCCAGGTATTGTAGTTCTATTTATGGGAATAATATTTTTTATAGGAGTAATTTTAAGACATTACAGAATGCATTCTTTAGTACTTGGCAGTTTGCTGTTTATAATTGGATATCAAATGCTTCTTGCATGGATACAATTCGGGGCGTTCGGAGCAGTTTATGGAATTACAGAAACTTCTGGAACTATAAATAAGATTATGAATTATCATTCACTTGGAAGAGAACTGCTTTTGGGATTAATCTTTCTATCTGCAGGGGTAATTGTAGGTCTTAAAGTTCTCTTTAGCTGGAGTGCTGTAGGATTTGGAAGTCTTTCACAGATCCAGTTTGTTGTAGTTGCATTGATATTTTCTATCCTTGGAATTCAGACAATTTTTTCAAGCATGTTCTTGAGCCTGATGCTTTTAAATAAGGGTAATAAAGCTGATTGAGGTTCTGGATGAGGATTGCTTATGTTTATGATGCAGTTTATCCCTGGATAAAAGGAGGGGCTGAAAAAAGGGTTTATGAAATTGCAAAACGGCTTGCAGAAAGAGGACATGAAGTCCACTGGTATAGTATAGGTTGGTGGTGGACTGAAAATGGCCAAAAAGATATTGAAATGGATGGTATTTGCTTACATGGTGTTTGTAATCCTATAGAGCTCTATAATGACGAGAGACGATCCATTAAGGAAGCTATCTACTTTGCAGTTAAACTTTTTCCAGAACTGATGAAGGAAAATTTTGATATCATCGATTGTCAGGGATTTCCATATTTTTCATGCTTCACTGCAAAAATTCATTCTTTATTGGGAAAATCTACTCTTATTATCACATTACATGAAGTCTGGAATGATTACTGGTATGAATATCTTGGAAAACATGGGATATTTGGTAAGATAGTTGAAAAATTAATGGTGAATTTAACAGATAACATTGTATCTGTTTCAAAAAGAACCAAAAAAGATCTTAAAAGAATAAAAAAATCTGAAAAGTCTGTTGTAATCCCAAATGGAATTGATTTAGCATGTGTAATCAAAATAAAGCCTTCTGATGAAGGATCAGATATTTTATTTGCAGGAAGACTAATCAAGGAAAAAAATGTTGATACTTTAATTAATACAATTAAATTAACCAGGGGAAAAATTCCAGATATCAAATGCTTTATAATAGGAGACGGCCCAGAAAAGATAAAACTTGAAAAGATTGCTCAAGAATTGAATATTCAAAATAACATAATCTTTAAAGGATTTATGGATTACGATGATTTAATTTCGTATATGAAATCTTCAAAGGTTTTTGTACTTCCATCAACAAGAGAAGGTTTTGGAATCGTTGTAATTGAAGCTAATGCATGTGGATTACCTGTAATTGTGATGAATCATAAAATGAACGCTGCAACAGATCTAATAATTAATAATAGAAGTGGGTTTATATCTAATCTTTCAGAGGAAGAAATAGCTAATTATATAGTTGATAGTATTGATAAAAAAGAAAAAATGCAGGACGAATGTATAAAAAATGCAGAACAGTATAATTGGAATGGGATTGTTGATTCCTTAGAAAAGTTCTATATGCAAATCATAAAAGAGAAAAAATGAAGATAATCCAAACTCCAGCTAGATTTTATCCATTTATAGGTGGTGTGGAAAATTATGTATACTACCTATCAAAAGAATTGGTTAAATTAGGGCATGATATTAATGTGGTTTGTGCAAATGAACCAGAAGTTGCAGAAAATGAGATTATTAATGGAATTAAAGTAAAAAGACTGCCATATATGGGTAAAATCGCTAATACTAATATAACCCCATATTTACCTTCTGCACTTTCAAATGAAGACTTTGATATCATCCATACGCATGTTCCAACTCCCTGGAGTGCTGACTGGAGTAATATAATTTCAAAATTTAAAAAGAAGCCATTAATAGTTACTTATCACAATGATGTAATTGGAACTGGTATTGTACATTACATTGCAGGATTTTATAATTTCACTGCTCTTAAATCCTTATTAAATGAAGCAGACAGGATAATAATTACACAAACAAGCTATTTGCAGTCTTCACCATACCTTAAAAAATATGAAAATAAAATAGATGTTATTCCAATTGGCGTTGATACGGAAAAATTTAAATCATTTAATGTAAATAAATGTAAACATACGATATTTTTCTTGAGCCTTTTAGATGAATTTCATAAATATAAAGGTTTAGATTACTTATTAAAAGCATTGAAAAATGTGAAGAAAGAAATACCTGATGTTAAATTGATAATAGGAGGAAAAGGTAAATTATTAGGATATTACAGAAAAATGGCTTATGATTTTGGCTTAAAAGATAATGTAGAGTTTCATGGTTTTATTCCTGAGAAGAAAATTGCTGAATATTACAGCAAATGCTGTGTTTTTGTACTTCCCTCTATATCATCAAAGCAGGAAGGTTTTGGGATAGTAGCTCTTGAGGCGCTTGCTTGTGAAACACCGATTATAAGTACTGAAATTGTAGGTGTAGCTTCTGATGTGAAAAAAAGTAAATCTGGTATAATCATTCCACCTAAGGATGTAGATAAATTAGTAAAAGCTATTGTTAAAATACTAAATAATGAGAATCTATCAAAAGAAATGGGTAGAAATGGAAGAAAACTCGTGAAAACATCGTATACATGGTATAAAGTTGCTAAAATGGCTGAAAGAGTATACAGAGAAGTTTTAAATAGTTATAAATCTTAAGAATTTTGAATATACTTTGAAAGGAGACCGTGAATGCTCAGTGAAATCAGGGATTTTTGTATTAAAAAATGGACATTTAAAAATTTTGGAATTAAAGAGTGGCTTATATCTTTAATTTTACTTCTTGTTGTGACAAATATTTTAATAGTTTTTAATATTCCATTTTTAAGAGAATCTATGGCATTTATTTACTTTACAACTGTTCCTGGAATATTAATTCTGCATATATTAAGATTAAATAAAACAGAATTTCTTAAAAAAATGGTCTTAGGAACAGGAGTTAGCATAGCATTTATCATTTTTGTAGGTTTGGGTTTAAATAGCCTCCACCCACTTATATTAAAACCATTATCTCTAATGCCTGTGCTTATTTCATTCAACGTGATCTTAATAATTTTAACATTTGCTGCATACATAAGAAATAAGGACGACTTCAATTTAAATGATTTCTTAAATTTTAAAATCAATTTAAAAGGTAAACTTATTTCTATACTAATTTTTCCAGCGTTGTTTCCTTTCATGGCTATTTTTGGTACACACATGATGAATACTATGGAGAACAATGTTATTTTACTTTCGATGTTATTTTTAATTCCTTTGTACCTCATTTCGATAGTATTTTCAAAAGACAGGGTTCATAAAGCTACATATCCATTTGCCCTCTGGATGATTAGTTTAAGCTTGCTTTTGATGTACGGGTTAACATCAAATTATATAATGGGTAGAGATGTTCACAATGAGTTTCATGTTTTTAAATTAACCTTAGATAATCTACATTGGAACATGATGGATTATTTTAATCCTTATAATGCCTGCATGAGTATTACAATACTTCCAACTATTTATAAAGTTTTGTCTGCAGTGAATGAACATTATATCTTTAAATTATTTTTTGCAGTAATAGGATCTACCATTCCTTTAACTGTTTATATCGTGGCTAAAAAGTACATTAATGAGAAATATGCGTTTTTTGCAGCGCTGCTTTTTGTATTTCAGCTGTTCTTTCTTAATTCATTAGGCGCTGTTAGACAGGTAGTTGCGACATTATTCTTTTTCCTGGCTGTAATGATATTTTTCAGTGCAGATGTTGATAGATTTTCCAAAAAATTCTTATTTTTAATTTTCATATTTTCACTTGTTGTTTCCCATTATACAACTGCATATGTATCATTTGTCTTTATAGTGCCAATACTGCTTATTCCATTTTTAAAAGGTTTGTTTAAGGAGAGAAAAATTTTATTAACAAATTTTGATCTGATTTTAATTTCATTTGGGTTTGTTGTCCTCTGGTATATCTTATTTGCATATGTCCAATTCGCTGCAGGTACTCAGGTAGTTCAAACAACCATTACGGCCGCGACAGAGGATCCAGGTAATGTATCAGCAGCAGCAGCTTTTGCAGCTTCAAGGGGAGATTATGTTTTAGGGATACTTGGAATAAGACTTACATCAGTTCCTAATGCTATAAGCGTAATTGTTCATAATATGGTCCTTGTAACCATACTCACAGGTATAATAGGATTACTATGGAAATTCAGATATTACAGGGAAAAATTTGAAACTGAATTTCTTGCGGGAATTGCACTATCAATAATTTTATTGATCTTATTCGTATTGTTACCTTATATCTCGGTTGCATATGATGCTGCCCGATTATTTTTCCAGTTGCTCATATTTTTAGCCCCAGTTTTTATAATAGGTGCAATTACAATTGCTAAATTAATCAAAAAACCTAAATGGAATGTTGCAATTATTCTTATTCTATTAATATCCCTATTTTCATGTACCACCTATCTTCAATATCATTTTTATGGAATGCCTTACTCTGCAACCTTTGATGCAGATGGGATAAGAAGAGGCGAGTCATTTATTTATCAAAGTGAATTGGCAGGTGCTGAGTGGTTAAAAGACAATAGGTTGGATGATTTAGTGGTTTATTCAGATTCAAGGGCATTGTTCCGATTTAATATAGCTGGTCTCAGGACTAATATTGATTCGTCGTTGTTTGCCTTAAATAAAACCGTTGATTCGGGATATATCTATTTGGGAAATGTAAACATTGATAAAAACCAGATTTACATGATCTACGATCGTATTTCAATCTTGAATTTAAAAGACTTTAAGCACCTTTTTACAGGAAAACAACGGATTTATGACAGTGGGGGAAGCCAGGTATGGTTTTAGGTAGCGATAATCTCAAAAAACCACGAATTCTCTTTACACATCATACTGCAATGTGGTACAGAAGACCATTTTTTCGAAAATTAAGCAAAATTTATGATGTTAAATTCATTTTTACTAATGTTGAAGGTTACAACAAGACTTATAACACAGATTTATCATGTAAAATCAAGGGGCTTGAAGGAGTAAACTATGAAGTTTCAAAAAATTATTCTAAAATAGCATTCGGTGCAGTAAGAGAAACATTAGGGGATTACGATATATTTGTTGGGGGAAGCTGGGACACACTAACAGACCTCATAGAAACGCTTTTTTACTTTATTATAGTTAAATTAAGACGTAAACCATTCATTTTATGGAGGGAAGACTGGGACTGGAATGTTGAATCTACAAAAAGATCCTTTGTGAAATTTATGGCAGGATTCATTGGTAAAAATGTGGATGCAGTTCTTGTACCTGGCTTTAGACACAGAGAATTTTTTACAAAGCTTGGTGTTTCCAGTGATAAAATTTTTATAATGCCTAATGTGAGTAATATTGAATTAAGTGATAAAGATTATGAAAATAAAGAAAAAATTAAAGAAAAACTTGGATCAACTGATAAAAAAGTAATTTTATTTGTGGGACGTTTAATAGACTTGAAAGGAGTAGATTATCTAATAAATGCTTTTTTTAAACTTTCAAAAGAGAGAGAAGATATAGTTTTACTCATTGTTGGTGATGGTCCAGAGAAGGGAAATTTAGAATCACTTGTTAAAGACCTTAATATTGAAAACAAGGTCATTTTCGTGGGAAATATTGAAAATAATCTTCTTGGAGGCTATTATTTATTAAGCAATGTTTTTGTACTGCCCTCTATAACCACATATTATGCAGATGCATGTCCATTAGTTGTAAATGAAGCAATGTATTTTGGAAAACCAGTAATTACAAGTGATGCTGTTGGTACAACTTTTATGATTGAAAATGGTAAAAATGGATACGTTGTGCCTGAAAGAAATTCAGAAGCACTTTATGATGCCATAAATAATGTTGTTTCTAATCCTGAATTGGAGAAAAAAATGGGTCAGGAGTCTAAAAAGTTAATTGATGAAAAATTCAGGTATGAAAACATGATTGAAGGATTTAACGCTGCTGTAAATTTAGTAAAAAGTAAATTCAGATTTAATCACTAGATCTATAAATTTCTATGTACTGATCTACAATTTTATCCCATTCAAATTTATGAATATCCTTCAAGTTATTTTCAGATATTTCTCTTCTTAATGATGCATCAGTATAAAGCTTTAATATTGCATCTGCAACTTCATCTGGTTTTGGAGATGCTAATATTCCGTTTTTAAAGTTTTTAATTATTTCTGGAGCTCCTCCAACATTACTTGCAATAATAGGAATTCCTAATGCCATTGCTTCTAAATAAACCATTCCAAAGGGTTCCATTCTGGAAGGCATTGCTAATATATCAACAGAATTTAATAGGGCCTTATAATCCGTTGCTTTTAAAAAACCTAAAAATTCAACCTTATTTTTAAGATCATATTCATGGACTAACCTTCTTGTTAAGTGTCCTTCAGGAACATCAAGAGCCACGTAAAGGTTCAAATCATTTATTTTACTATTAAGTCTTTTAATTGCTTTAATTAATATATCTCCTCCCTTTTTAAGTTTAGGACCGCCTGGAAACAGTATGTTAAAGCCTTTCTTTAACTTTAGAGTACCTGCATCTTTAAAACGAGAAAGATCAATTCCATTATGAATAACAACTCCTTTTTTTAAAATAACATTTTTAAAATGCTTTTCTGCTTCATCATAGAGGTATTTACTTACAAAAGTAATTTCAGCTGCTTTTTTGAAGATATTTTTTAAAAACCTGCCGAATATGATATTTGTAAGTGATGAAATTTTAGATTCTTCATAGAATAAAGAAAACCAAGGCCCATGTATTGTACAAACCCATTTTAAATTCTTATCTGAACCTTTTTGAACTACATAACTCATTAAATCAGAATATTCAAGATGTGAATGGATAATATCAATCTTATTGTCTGAAAGGAACTTATTGACAATGTTTTTTGCCCTATAAAAAAAGATATACATCATAATCATGTTCAATAGTTTAAATGGCTTAGATTCATCAGTAATTATAGCCTTATCAGGATCAATAATCATTTTAAATAGGCTTTTAAAATCATAAAGACTTCCTAAATTTAGTATTTGAACATCAAGATCTTCAAAATATTTTTTCATTTCATTATTAAGAACAAGAGAAACTTTTATATTCTTTTTAACCATGCAGGAAATGATTTGATGGACAACATTTTCGCCTCCGCCCCATCCATTTGATACCAGTACAAAACAGATCTTCATGTTAAATTTCTCCAAATTAAATATTTATAAAATTAATTCAGTGTTTAAGAGCATTCGAAAGATCAAAAGCCATTTTTTCCATGGAAAATTCTTTTTGTGCTAATATTTTTGAATTTGAACCCATTTTATTTAATTCATCAGAAGTTTTACTTTTAAATTCTAAAATTCCATCTAATAAATTCCGCGGATCACTGTTTTTCACCACAATTCCACACTGGTATTCATGGACAAATTCTGCTGCATCTCCTACTTTTGTGGTTAAAACTGGTTTTCCCATGGCTAAATATTCTGGAAATTTAGTTGGAGCTGCAACTTCAGTTGCAGGATGCCCTGGTCTTGGAAGTACCAGAATATCACTTATACCATAGTAATTTATAACCTCATTTTGTGGAACTTTGGGAATAAATATAATATTTCCATTTTTTTCTTCTTTTTCTCCCCCCACAATTAAAAATGCAATTTCAGAATCATTTTTCAGGTTTTCTGCAGCTTTAATAAAATCATTCATGCCCTGCCATTTTTCAAAGGCACCAACATATGTAAAAATCATTTTTCCATTAATGTCCAGTTCTTCTTTCATTTTTTGAATTATTGTAGAATCTGGATTTTTAAAAAAACTTAAATCAATCCCATTGGTCACGTAAACTGCCTTACCTTGTTTTAATCCTCTTTTATATAAATTTTCTATCATTTTATATGATACACAGGTTATTTTATCTGCAAAATGGAGATTTAAAAAGTCTATAAATTTCAAACGCAAAAACCATAATAAAAAACGAATATTATATTTAAATCCGTCTTCTAAAAGAAGAAATTCCTTTACTATATCGCCATGTTTATCCAGAATGAATTTAGCATTAATAAATTTAGTCCAAAATAATACTGCATGGGTTAGCTGTCCATTACAAAATACTACATCATAATTTCCTTGTTTAATCCTTTTATAATATTTAGAATAAAGATTAAATGGAGATGCTTCAATAATCTCGTATTTAAATGGTATATCTGTGAGTATTTTCTTATTGCATTCTCCTTTATGAGTGTAAATAACAAAATCCATTTCATGCCCTAAAGATAGCATTAAATTGCCCATTTTGATTTTTCTTATCCACGCTGAATAATCGTCACTAGGAGCACCTATTTTAACGCTGAGTATTTTCACTTTACACACCAAAAATTATTTAATTGAAGCAAATTTTTCTGCAATTTTTTCAATACTGATTTTTTCTCTTCCCTGTAGTATGTTTAACTGCTGCTGTTTATATCTTTCTTTAGGTGGATTTTTAATTATATTAAAGATTGTATCTCTCATTTCATCATAATTTTCACATAAATATCCTATATCTCCCATTAAATTAAAGTAGTAATCAAGAAACGGATTTTTTATTGCTATAATGGGTTTTATATAAGAAATTGCATCAAAAAAGGCCCCACTTGCTGTAAATCTGTAATCTTCTGCTTTGTGGAAAAATAAAGCATAGTTGATTTTTTCTAGGCATTTATTATAATCTGCCTGATTTAAAGGTGTTTTTGAAGC
>Ga0136715_1000162_pt1 | contig 13799 bp, 26 predicted proteins | sample SedPBSmetaG_FD_104916 | JGI IMG/M metagenome (GOLD analysis project Ga0136715, IMG submission 104916) | Freshwater sediment bacterial and archeal communities from Indian Creek, Illinois, USA to study Microbial Dark Matter (Phase II) -... | ecosystem: Environmental > Aquatic > Freshwater > Creek...
GCATCTACTCGCGCTGCAATTTCTGCCGTGGGAACGCCGAGGTTCTCGGGGCCAAATGCCACGTCTTCATCGATTACGGTGGCAACAATCTGGTTATCAGGGTTTTGAAACACCATCCCGACGGCCTGCCGAATGCGCCATAGCTGTTTAGGATCTTGCGTATCCATGCTCATAACCACTACGCGGCCCTCTGTCGGTAGGAGTATTGCGTTAATGTGCTTGGCCAGAGTAGACTTCCCCGATCCATTACGCCCGATAATAGCGACAAACTCGCCCGCCTCTATAGACAGGTCAACCCCGGCGAGCGCTACCGTGTCGCCCTCGTGACCCTTGTAGGTGTGCTTAAGGCCTGTAATTTCGATGACTCGCATTCGTCACCCCCCGTGTAATAAGCCGCGCGCATAGGGGTTGATCAATGTGACTAAAAAGAAAGCCGGTGGGGGTTAGTCCACCAGCTCAAGTATCGCCTGCGGTGCGGAGTCGCCGCGCCGCACGTCGGTCTTCATGATGCGAGTGTACCCCCCCTCGCGCGATGTGTATTTTGGCGCTATTTCGGTGAATAGCTTAGTTACTACATCTTCGTCGAACAGATACGCCAGCACTTGGCGCCGTGCGTGCAAATCGCCTCGCTTGCCTAAAGTGATCAGCTTCTCGCTAATACGCTGAACTTCCTTAGCACGGTCCTCTGTGGTTTCCATGCGCCCCAGACGCAAGAAAGCTGTAGCCAGATTGCGCAACATGGCGCGGCGGTGATTGGTCCGACGCCCTAATTTGCGGTAAGACATATGCTCACTCCCTACTCCTCGCTCTTCTTGAGGTAGAGACCTAAGTCGGCCAGTTTGTGCTGTACCTCTTCGAGCGATTTCTTGCCAAGGTTCCTGACCTTCATCATTTCGTCCTCAGTTTTGTCAGTTAGATCTTGCACCGTATTGATTCCGGCGCGCTTGAGGCAATTAAAAGAGCGCACAGATAGGTCTAACTCTTCGATAGTCATCTCCTGTAGCCTCTCGCGTGGATTATCACCACGGTCCACCAAAGTCTTCGTGGACTCGGCCTTCTCCGTCAGTGAAACAAACAGACGCAGATGGTCACTCATGATCTTGGCCCCAATGCTGATGGCTTCCTCGGGCGTAAGGCTACCGTCTGTCCACACTTCTAATGTCAGCTGATCGTAATCGGTATGCTGCCCGACACGCGTATTCTCCACCGTGTAATTAACGCGCGAAACAGGCGTAAACACAGAGTCCATAGGGATGACCCCGATGGGTTGATGCTGCTTCTTGTTGCGCTCGGCAGGCACATATCCTCGCCCATGTGCGACGGTCAGTTCTGCAAAAAACCGTGCGTCGCTGGCAAGTCTGGCGATGACGAGTGAGGGATTCAGGATGTCGACGTCGGCATCGCGGACAATGTCCGCAGCCGTCACTACGCCCTCGCCCTCCTTTTCAATGCGCAACACCTTGTCGCCGTTAGCGTACAAGTGCAGTCGCAGGGACTTCAGATTCAGAATGATATCCGTCGTGTCTTCAACCACGCCTGGTATGGTCGAGAACTCGTGTAACACGCCTTCGATCTTAACCGATGTGACTGCGGCACCGGGTAGCGACGAGAGTAGTATGCGGCGCAGCGCATTCCCCAAAGTAGTACCATACCCGCGCTGCAGGGGCTCCACAATGAATTTCCCGTAGGTAGGCGTAACCTCTTCGCGCAGTACGCGCGGTACGGCCATAGCTAACTCTAACATTAGGCGATTCCCCTCCTTACCTTCCCCAAACTACGCTCCGGTCTAAGCTGAGGGTGCCTATCTCGAATACCTTTCCACGATCAAGTGCTCGCGGACTGGAATGTCAATGTCTTCGCGTTTGGGGAGTCCGACTATAGTTGCGCGTGCCGCGCTAGGTTCGACAGAAAGCCACGGGACCACTCTTCGCCCGCGCATGGTCTCGGCATATTCTTGGAACAGCGGCACAGACAGGCTCTTAGTGGCCACGGCGACAACGTCCCCCGCTTTGACTAGGTACGAAGGGATGTTCAGCCGCTGGCCATTGACCGTGAAATGGCCATGCCGCACCAGTTGACGCGCTTGGCTGCGTGAGTCGGCGAAACCGGCACGCGTCACCACGTTGTCTAGCCTGAGCTCTAAGAGCTGTAACAGGCGTTCGCCAGTGACACCCTTCTCGCGAGCGGCCTTGGTGAAGTAAATACGGAACTGGCGCTCAAGAACACCATAAATCCGGCGTGCCTTTTGCTTTTCGCGCAGCTGCAGTCCATATTCGGTTGCTTTCTTGCGACCCTGACCGTGCTGACCCGGAGGATACGCCCTACGGTCAATGGCGCACTTGCCTGAATAGCAGCGCGTACCCTTGAGGAACAGTTTAATGCCCTCGCGTCGGCACAGCCGGCAGACTGGACCTGTATATCTTGCCATCTTGCTTACACCTCCAAAGATTAGACGCGACGGCGCTTGGGTGGGCGGCAACCATTATGGGGGACCGGGGTTACGTCCTTGATCGAACTAACCTCAAGCCCGGCAGCCTGAAGACTGCGAATAGCAGCCTCGCGCCCCGACCCGGGGCCTTTAACGTGTACTTCAACTTCCTTCATACCTTGGTCCATGGCCGTCTTGGCACAGGTTTCTGCGGCAATCTGGGCCGCAAAAGGCGTACTCTTACGTGACCCCTTATACCCCGCGTTTCCCGCTGAGGACCAGGATATGACATTACCTGCACGATCGGTAACCGTGACTACCGTATTGTTAAATGTGGACCGAATGTGAGCTACACCAAACTCCACGTTCTTGCGCTCGCGGCGCTTGACTTTAGTGGCCGATGCCTTGCGTTTTGCCATACGGTTTCCCTCCTCCTTCGACTACTTGCGCTTTGCCCCGACCGTACGGCGCGGGCCTTTACGGGTGCGAGCGTTCGTCTTGCTGCGTTGCCCACGCACGGGCAGGCCGCGGCGATGGCGCAAGCCACGGTAGGAACCGATCTCAATTAGCCGCTTAATACTAGCTGTGACTTCACGGCGGAGATCTCCCTCCACGGGGTGTCCCTTGTCGATCGTCTCACGGAGACGAGATACCTCTTCCTCCGTAAGATCGCGCACTCGAGTGTCGGGATTAACTCCGGTGCTAAGCAAAATGCTACTGGAACGGCTGCGTCCGATGCCGTAAATATAGGTCAACGCAATTTCTACACGCTTCTCTCTTGGCAGGTCAACACCTGCGATGCGAGCCATCTGCTTTTATCCACCTCCTGTTATCGTTATCCTTGCTTCTGTTTGTGAGTAGGCTCCTCACAGATTACCCTGACTCGTCCTTTGCGGCGAATCAGCTTGCATTTCTCGCACATGCGTTTGACTGAAGGTTTGACTTTCATCTGTGTTCTACCTCCTTACTCGGAACGAGCCTACTTGTGACGATAGATTACTCGTCCGCGGGTTAAGTCGTAGGGGGAAAGCTCCACGGTGACCATATCACCCGGTAAAATACGAATAAAGTTGATGCGTATCTTGCCCGACACATGGGCAATGATCTTATGGCCATTATCTAGCTCTACTCTGAACATGGCATTAGGTAGTGCTTCGGTCACTCTTCCCTTTACCTCGATCACATCATCGCGCTTGGTCATACAACTATCACTCCTCCCTCATTGCACATCACCGCCGGGTGAGTATTAGAGGCCCGTTTTCAGTAATCGCCACGGTATGCTCAAAATGGGCAGAACGGCCGCCATCTCTAGTTACTACCGTCCAGTTATCCGCGAGCACTTCCGTGAGTGACCCTCCCGTGTTAACCATTGGCTCGATGGCCAACACCATGCCGGGAGTAAGCCTAGGACCTCGACCTGGACGTCCGAAGTTGGGCAATTGAGGGTCCTCATGCAAAGCACGGCCAATACCGTGTCCGACAAACTCCTTCACTACCGAAAAACCATTTGCCTCGGCATGAGACTGTATAGCGAACGAAATATCGGTCAGTCGCTTGTTCTTTGTACACTGCTGAATGCCCTTTTCCAGACACTCGGCCGTAACCTTGATGAGACGTACAGAAACTTCATCGACACTACCTACAGGAAAAGTTCGCGCGGCATCACCATAGTAACCATTGATTTCGGCTCCGATGTCAATACTAATAATATCGCCATCTGACAACGTTTTCAAACCCGGTATGCCATGCACAACTTCGCTGTTGATTGACGTACAGATGCTGGCTGGGAACCCGCGGTAACCCTTAAAGGCAGGACGAGCACCGCGCTTTTGCATGATGTCCTCTACGAGCTGATTTAGCTCTAGTGTAGTAACGCCGGGCCTGATGACCTTTTCGATTTCCTCCAAGGCCTCAGCTACCACTTTGCCTGCCTCGTGCATTAGCGCTATTTCGCGCTCTGACTTGTGTATAATCATGGCGAAGCACTAGTCTCAAGTAAACACTTGAGCTTTTGCGTGACTTCGTCAATCGGCATTAACCCGTCAATGCTCTCGAGTAGGCCCTTTTGTCTGTAGTATTCGGCGAGCGGGGCAGTCTGGCGGTGGTAAACCAGTAGCCTGCTGCGCACAGTATCTTCACTGTCATCCGCGCGTTGGTGCAGCACCTGCCCGCACTGCCCGCACATCTCTCCTTGCGGTGAGGGATGAAAAACCTTATGGTAGGTGGCGCCACAGGCCTTACAGACTTGACGTCCCGTCAAGCGCCGGACCAGTTCTGCTTCGGGTACTTCAATGTTGAGCACAGCCGAAAGCTCTTTACCCAGATTGCGGAGAACGTCATCGAGAGCGACAGCCTGCACTATGGTACGGGGGAAACCGTCCAGCAAGAAGCCTTGCTTGGTGTCCTCGGTCGCCAGACGCTCGGCCACAATGCCGATGGTCACTTCATCGGGCACGAGTTCACCGCGTTCCATAAAGGACTTAGCGGTGAGGCCTAGGGGTGTGCCCGCCTGCAATGCCGCGCGAAACATATCGCCGGTGGAAATATGAGGGACGCCGAATTCCCGACTCAACAAGGCGGCCTGTGTGCCTTTGCCGGCACCGGGAGGCCCGAGGAGAATCACGTTCATTTCGCTCACCCCACAGCCTACTTCATGAAGCCGCTGTAGTTGCGCATGACGAGATGACCCTCAATTTGCTTCATGGTCTCAAGTGCAACTCCCACCACGATGAGCAGTGCAGTACCGCCAATGCCGATGTTCACTCTCACGGCCCCAGACAAAGCGAGTGGCAAGATGACAATCAGCGCTAAGAAAGCGGATCCCACTAGCGTCAAGCGATTAACTACGCGGAAGAGGAACTCGGCCGTCGTGCGCCCGGGACGCACGCCGGGAATCGCTCCGCCGTGCTTCTGCATGTTCTCGGCCATTTCCTTGGGGTTAAACTGCAGGAACGTATAGAAGTAGCTGAAAACGAAAATGAGAAACACGTAAAGCACATTATGCAACCAGCCGCCAAACGCCAGTGCCTCAGCTATGCCCTGCGCCCAACCCGCCCGCGTAAACTGTGTGATTACTTGGGGGAACATCAAGAGCGACGAGGCAAAGATGACGGGGATAACACCGGCTTGGTTGACGCGTAATGGGATGTGTGTGGTCTGTCCGCCATACATCTTGCGACCGACTACCCGCTTGGCGTACTGAACGGGGATGCGACGTTGACCTTCCTGCACCCACACTACACCCGCAATGACCGCGAGGGTTAGTACTCCGAGCAGGACAACGGTAAAGATGTTCAGCGTGCCCTGGCGGACGAACTCCACTAAGCTAGTCAGCGTAGCGGGTAACTGCGAGGAAATATTGGCAAAAATGACGAGGGAGATGCCGTTGCCAATGCCCTTTTCTGTGATCATCTCGCCCAGCCACATCACCATCACTGCGCCGGCCGTAAAACTTGTCGCCGTAAGCAAGTAGCTGAGGTGACCCCGCATCAGCGCCCCCTCGTTGGCCAGTCCAATCGAAGTGGCATATCCTTGAATGAAGGCCAGTAAAACTGTGCCGTAGCGCGTATAGCTATTGAGCTTCTTGCGCCCCTCATCGCCTTCCTTAGCCAACTGCTCCCAGCTAGGAATAATTACCTGGAGCAAGCTGACGATAATGCTGGCCGTGATGTAGGGGCCTATTGTGAGCGTAAATATGGAAAGGTTCGCCAAGGCGCCACCGGAGATAACATCTAACAGGCCGAACAGCCCTCCCTGTCCCTCCATGAACTGCGCCATAGCATGGCGGTCAGCACCGGGAACGGGGATGAAATTGCCGAAGCGAATGATGAGGAAGACACCCAGAGTATAGAGAATGCGCTTACGCAGTTCTTCTATGCGCCATACGTTGCGTAGGCTCTGTAGCATCTATATCACCTCAACCTTACCACCGGCGGCGGTTATCTTCTCGGCAGCTGACTTGCTGAAAGCCTTAGCTCTGACCGTAAGGGGTCTGGTGACCTCACCCGTCCCCAGTATCTTTACGCCATCAAGTGAGTTCTTCACCAAACCGACAGCCTTTAGCGAGCTCTCTTCTACAATGCTCCCCGCCGGAAAAACTTCGAGGTCTTGGACATTCACTAAGGCAAAGAATGTCTTCCACTTGTTGTTGAACCCGCGCTTAGGCAGCCGCCGATAAAGGGGCATTTGCCCCCCCTCGAAACCGGGGCGTACGCCTCCACCGGTGCGTGCCCATTGCCCCTTCGTACCGCGACCGGCGGTCTTGCCATGACCTGAGCCATGGCCGCGACCCACACGCTTGCGCGCTTGGCGAGAACCCTCTGCCGGTTGTAGATTATGGAGTTTCATGTTTGCACCTCCTCGGCTCCTATTAGTTCTCGACTACTTTGACGAGATGAATGACCTTTTCGACCATGCCGCGTATCGCTTTTGTGTCTTCATGCTCTACCGTGCGGTGGGTCTTGGTAAGACCTAGCGCCTGGCACGTCGCCCGCTGATCTTCGGGGCGTCCGATGAGGCTGCGCACTAGCGTTATCTGTAATTTGGCCATGGTGGCTGCCTCCCCTATCCTAACAGTGACTCTACAGTAACGCCGCGTAGCTTAGCCACTTGTTCAGGGGTCCTAAGTGACTTAAGTCCCGACAGAGTGGCCTGTGCCATGTTCATAGCGTTAGACGAGCCTAAAGATTTCGTGAGAATGTCGCGCACACCCGCGAGCTCTAAGATCGCGCGGACTGCGCCGCCGGCGATTACTCCGGTACCGATCGATGCGGGCTTCATAAGCACCTTACCCGCGCCGGAGACACCGGTGACTTGGTGCGGAATGCTGGTTTCTGCTAGAGGCACAGTGATGAGGTTCTTCTTGCCGTCCTCCGTGGCTTTACGGATAGCTTCGACTACCTCTTTTGCCTTGCCCAAACCTACTCCGACTCGGCCTTTCCCGTCGCCTACAGCTACAAGCGCACTAAAGCTTGAGTCGCGACCACCCTTACGGGTCTTGCTGACGCGTTTTACCGCGATAACTTTCTCGGTGAGACCGAGCTTGCTTAGCTCATTGCGATCCAATTTTCCCCCTCCTTCTGCGGTTAGAACTCTAGTCCGGCGGCACGCGCAGCTTCAGCTACTGCTGCGACGCGTCCATGATAGAGGTATCCGCCGCGATCGAAGACGACCTTGCTTAATCCCGTAGCCAGAGCTTTTTCCGCCACTAGCTTGCCTACGGCCTTCGCAGCGTCAACGCTACCGGCGGAGGTCGATTTCCCCTTGAGCTCAGGACTCAGGGTGGAAGCACTGACGAGCGTGTGGCAATTAGTGTCATCTATGATTTGCGCGTAGATGTGTCGCGAACTGCGGAAAACATTCAAGCGCGGGCGTTCCGCTGTCCCCGAAAGTGCCTTGCGCACACGCAGGTGACGCGTTTTACGAATCTTGTTCTTATCTAGCGGCTGTAACACCGTTGGCTCACTCCTTTCCTTGGCTTAGGACTACTTAGAAGTCTTGCCAGCCTTGCGTCTGATTTTCTCGCCTACGTAGGCAATGCCTTTGCCGAGGTACGGCTCGGGTTCGCGCACACCGCGAATGGTCGCGGCCATCTGGCCCACTACTTCCTTGTCATTACCTGACACAGTAATCAGCGGAATATTGCCGAAAGGCGGTTTGGCTACAGTCTCTGCTTTGAACTCAATGCCTTGGGGAGGGTCAATCTCTACGGGATGGGAATACCCCACCGTAAGGACTAGCTTCTTCCCTTGTACATTAGCACGCCAACCCACACCAGCTGCTTCCAGCTTCTTCACGTATCCTTTGGTGACACCCTCGATCATGTTGGCAATCACTGTTCGGGTAACGCCGTGCAGTGCGCGATGCAGGGTGCTGTCGGAGGGTCGCTTGACGGCTATCTCGGTCGAACCGACCTCGACGCTAACGTCGGGGTGAAGTTGACGGGTAAGCAACCCCCGCGGACCGGTAACGGTAATCTTCTGGCCGTCTAGCTCAACCTGCACCGTGGGCGGTATCACAATGGGCTTCTTGCCGATTCTTGACATCTCTCTGGCTCTCCTCCCTACCAGACGTAGCAGATGATCTCGCCGCCGAGGTTCTTCGCCCTCGCCTGCTTATCGGTCATCAGCCCGTGTGAAGTAGAAACAACGGCAATGCCGAGCCCTCCCAGAACACGCGGGAGCTCGTCTTTGCGTGCATAGACACGCAGTCCGGGCTTGCTGATGCGCTTTACGCCGGAGATGACGCGCTGTTTGTTAGCGCCGTACTTTAGAACTAGCTTAAGAATCCCCTGCTTGTCGTCGTTTTCCCATGCAAAATCGCGGATAAAGCCCTCTGCTTTGAGAATTTCCGCAACGCTCCGCTTCATGGCCGAACCCGGCATTTCTACACTCTCGTGCAGCGCATGATTGGCATTGCGGACCCGTGTCAGCATATCAGCGATAGGATCTGTCATAACCATTACGTGTCAAACCTCCTTCCTATATGAAGGGCCTTACCAACTGGCCTTCTTGACGCCGGGTATCTGACCCTCGTGGGCAAGTTCACGGAAGCAGATCCTGCATAACCCAAACTTGCGCATGTAGGCGTGTGGACGGCCACAAATCCGGCAACGATTATACCTGCGCACAGGAAACTTCTGCTCGCCGGCCTGCTTGATAATCATCGACTTCTTGGCCACTTCTTCTCCTCCTTTTACTGAAATTTTATAAGACTGCCGTTCTCGACATTGAAGTGTTACTTTTGCGCAAAAGGCATACCGAGCTTCGCTAGCAGTTCCCTAGCTTCCTCGTCAGTTTTGGCCGTAGTCACGATCGTAATGTCCATGCCTTGGACATGGTCGACCTTATCGTAGTCAATCTCGGGGAAGATCAGCTGTTCTTTTACACCGATCGTGTAGTTGCCGCGCCCGTCAAAAGACTTGGGCGACACCCCTCTGAAGTCGCGCACGCGGGGAAGGTTGATATTGATGAATTTGTCGAGAAACTCATACATGCGGGCCCCACGCAGGGTGACCTTAGCACCAATAGCCATACCTTCACGCAATTTAAAGTTTGATATGCTCTGACGAGCACGCGTAATCACCGGTTTTTGCCCGGCAATCGCGGCGAGATCTTTTGCCGCGGCATCCAGGATTTTGCTGTTACTGATGGCCTTGCCTACGCCCATGTTCAGCACGACCTTCTCAAGGCGAGGTATCTTCATTGCATTCTCATAGCCAAACTTGGTCTGTAGGGCTGACCGCACTTCCTTAAGGTACTTTTCCTTCAACCTTGTCACAGGCTAGCCCTCCTCTCTACCTGTCAATGTTATCGCCACAGTGCTTGCAAGCGCGAACGAATTTGCCGTCTGACATCGGCTTGTGCGTGACCCGGGTGGGCTGCTTACAGCTCTGGCAGACAATCATCACGTTGGAACTGTGGATGGGAGCTTCCTGCTTGATGATACCGCCCTGTGGCACCGCAGGCGTCGCCTTGCGATGGCGACTCACGACATTGACTCCCTCCACCACCACACGTCCTACGCCTGGCAAGCATTTGAGCACCTTGCCCTTTTTACCCTCATCCTTACCGGTGAGGACTACCACAAAGTCGTCTTTACGGACATGAAGTTTCACGAAACCTAGCACCTCCTCTGCTCCGACTAGAGTACTTCCGGTGCGAGAGAAACAATCTTCATAAAGTTCTTCTCCCGGAGTTCGCGGGCTACCGGTCCAAAAATACGGGTCCCACGGGGGTTGTTGTTGGCGTCAATGATCACAGCTGCATTGTCGTCGAACTTGATATATGAGCCGTCGATGCGACGAGAATCCTTGGTCGTGCGGACGACAACCGCTTTCACGACCTCGCCCTTCTTTACAACTCCGCCGGGCGTTGCTTCCTTTACGGTAGCAATGATGATATCGCCGACACCGGCATAGCGGCGCCGCGTTCCACCGAGCACCTTGATCGTGAGGATCTCTTTGGCTCCAGAATTATCTGCAACCCTTAGTCGCGTTTCGTTTTGAATCACGGCGATGTCCCCCTTTCCTGTCCTTCAGGACTATTGGGCTTTCTTCACAATCTCCACCACACGCCAGCACTTCTCTTTGCTGAGCGGGCGAGTCTCCATGATGCGCACGGTATCGCCTAGACGCGCTTCGTTGTTCTCGTTGTGCGCCTTGAATTTCTTAGTCTGTTTGACAATACGACCATACAGCGGGTGCTGTACCATCGCCTCAATCGCGACTACCACCGTTTTTTCCATCTTATCGCTCACGACTACGCCTTGGCGTACCTTACGCAGGTTTCTCTCTTCCACAGTGAGACCTCCTTCCTCGCCCTAGCCGATGTTAAGTTCGCGTTCGCGCAAGATAGTCTTGACGCGAGCGATAGTCTTGCGAACTTCGTTAATCCGCATGGGGTTTTCAAGTTGGCCGGTTACAAGACGAAAACGCAGATTAAAAAGCTCGCCCTTGAGATCGTCAATTTTCTGCGTGAGCTCAGCATCGTTCATGTCACGCAAGTCTTTAACCTTCATTTACTTCACCGCCCGCATCCGCACGTGCCACAAACTTCGTTCTGATGGGGAGCTTGTGACCTGCTAATCGCAAAGCCTCACGCGCCGTGGCCTCGTCTACGCCCGCAATCTCAAACATAATGCGACCCGGCTTCACTACTGCCACCCAGTATTCGGGAGAGCCTTTACCGCTACCCATGCGCGTTTCAGCCGGTTTCTGTGTAACAGGTTTGTGGGGGAAAATGCGTATCCAGACTTGACCGCCGCGCTTGATGTACCTTGTCATGGCTACACGCGCCGCCTCAATCTGCCTGCTAGTAATCCAAGCGGCTTCCAGAGCTTCGAGTCCGTACTCTCCGTGCGCGATAAAACCGCCGCCCTTGGTCCGTCCCCTCATCTTGCCTCTGTGCATTTTGCGGTACTTTACCCTGCTGGGCATCAACATGCCTTATTCGCCTCCTTCTGCCGCCGCCTTGCCGGGCTTAGGTAGAATTTCACCTTTGTAAATCCAAACCTTAACGCCAATCTGACCGTACGCGGTGTGTGCTGTTGCTACGCCATAGTCGATGTCGGCTCTAAGTGTATGCAGAGGAATGGTGCCCTCGCGTGCCCACTCTCGCCGAGCGATTTCGGCGCCATTGAGTCGTCCGCCGATAGCCACCCTTATCCCTTTGGCCCCTAAACGCATGGTGCGTCCCATAACTTGGCGCATAGCGCGACGATAGGCAATACGCTTCTCGATTTGGGCGGCAACATTCTCTGCCACTAATTGTGCGTTAAGTTCAGGAGTTTTAATCTCGATGATGTTGACATAGACCTGCTTCTTCGTGAGAACTTCGAGTGCCTTCCGTAGCTCTTCTACGCCGGCCCCGCCGCGTCCGATGACCATGCCGGGTTTAGCGGTATGAACAAAGACCCGCACAATAGCGCCTGTCCGCTGGATGATCACTTGGCCTACACCCGTGGCAAAGAGCTTCTCTTTGATGTAGCGGCGTACCTTAAAATCCTCTAAGAGAAGGTCGGAGTAGTTCTTCTCTGCGTACCACTTGGATTCCCAGTCTCTGATGATGCCAATACGAAACCCCTTGGGATGAACTTTCTGTCCCACCCGGCTCTCCCTCCTACCTTTCCTTTACCACAACAGTGATGTGGCATGAACGCTTTAAGATGGGGTAAATGCGACCCTGCGCCCGCGGATGCCAGCGCTTCTGTGTGGGACCTGCGTCTACAAACGCTTCCGCTACGTACAACTTGTCTCTGTCCAACCGGTAATTGTGCTCTGCATTTGCAGCCGCAGAGTTCATGACCTTCATAATCACTTCGGATGCCACCTTAGGTGTAAACCTGAGAATATTAGCAGCCTCCCCCACATTCTTGCCGCGGACGAGGTCAATGACAACTCGCGCTTTACGCGGCGCAATGCGCACATTGCGGGCAACCGCTCTCGCTTGCATGTCCTATCCCCTCCTACTTCAATGTTGTGGAACGTTCGGTGTGACCGCCGTGGCCGCGGAAAGTGCGCGTCGGGGCAAACTCCCCGAGCTTATGTCCAACCATTTCCTCGCTGACGTACACCGGCACGTGTTTACGTCCATCATAAACCGCGATGGTGTGCCCGATCATGTCGGGGAAGATAGTGGATGCGCGAGACCAAGTCTTCAGCACCTTCTTCTCGGCCTTGGTATTCAGTAGCTTAATTCTCGCTAGCAGTCTTTCCTGAACAAAGGGGCCTTTCTTTACGGAACGAGACATTCTCTTCGGCCTCCCTTCTCTAAGACTTACGGCGACGAACGATGTATTTGTCGCTGTGCTTCTTCTTCTGGCGCGTCTTATGACCTAAAGTTGGTACACCCCAAGGCGTAACCGGACTCTTGCGGCCAATCGGAGCACGGCCCTCGCCACCGCCGTGAGGATGATCCACTGGGTTCATCACCACGCCGCGAACTGAGGGGCGCCGCCTGAGCCAACGGGAGCGGCCAGCCTTGCCGATGGAGACATTCTCATATTCCAAATTGCCTACTTGCCCAATCGTGGCCCTGCAATCAATGTGGACGCGACGGTCCTCACTCGAGGGAAGTCTCACTAGGGCGTAGGTGCCTTCTTTGGCCATAAGCTGCGCAGAGGCCCCGGCGGAGCGCACCATCTGTGCTCCTTTGCCCGGTTTAAGTTCCACATTGTGAACCACGGTGCCGACCGGAATGTTCTTTAGGGGTAGGGTGTTGCCGATGACAATGTCAGCTTGAGACCCGGAGACAACCTTAACCCCCACCTTGAGCCCCAGCGGAGCCAAGATGTAGCGCTTCTCTCCATCCGCATAGTGCAGGAGTGCAATGTACGCGGTGCGGTTAGGGTCATACTCGATAGTGGCGACAGTGGCGGGAATGCCATCTTTGTCGCGCTTGAAATCAATCATGCGGTACTGACGCTTGTGCCCGCCACCCTGATGACGGACGGTAATGCGCCCTTGGTTATTGCGCCCTGCCTTGTTGTGGAGGGGCGATAGCAGAGAACGCTCCGGCGTAGTGGAAGTAATCTCGGCAAAGCTTTCCACCGTCATAAAGCGCCGACCAGGTGAAGTAGGTTTGAACTTCTTCATCGCCATTTGTGTGTCCCTCCTTTGTCGCGAGTCGCTTGTCGCTAGTCGCTAGTCGCTTGGGGAATCTGGAATCGGGAATCGGGAATCATGAATCAGGACCTATCTGGGCCGTCAACCGTCAACTGTCAACCCGTTAGTCAAGTGCGTCCCCGCGCCTGCGGCGCGCTACACAGAATCAAAAATCGGAATCGTCTTAGACTTAGGGGTGAGCTTGACGATAGCCTTTTTCCAGTCGGAGCGGTAGCCGGAGTGAACTCCATGCCGCTTAAACTTGCCAAC
>Ga0136715_1000165_pt1 | contig 13641 bp, 13 predicted proteins | sample SedPBSmetaG_FD_104916 | JGI IMG/M metagenome (GOLD analysis project Ga0136715, IMG submission 104916) | Freshwater sediment bacterial and archeal communities from Indian Creek, Illinois, USA to study Microbial Dark Matter (Phase II) -... | ecosystem: Environmental > Aquatic > Freshwater > Creek...
AAGTTTATAACTTTGATCAAACAAACCACTAACTGGAGCAAGTGTTTTTTGGCTTAACATACTAAATACTTTGCTCCACTTATTATAAAAGCTTTTAGTTTTTTATATTTCAAAAAATAATGAGTTTTATACAAGAATAAAAAAAATTGTTTATCAAAACATAAATTTCAAAAACCCCCAAGTTTTTGACAGTCTCGTTTATTAAGTGCATCATCTAATTTTAATGCTCCAAAGGTATCTAATCTCCCTTAAAATGAAATATGCAATATATCATCCGTTCTTTGCACGGATATCTATCTAATTCACTCCATTTTTCTTAAATTTTTCAAAATATTTAAGGATTATTTTTATATTTTTTAGAATATTTAACTATTACTTTGTCAAGATCATGAAAAATTTTGTTATTGTAGTCATGTTCAAATGAATTAAGTGCATTTCTGTATGAATCAAGCTTTGATATGAATGTTTCAAAGCTTTCTTTAGATATTTGCTCATGGAATTCGCCATAACCTGATTTTTTTAGGTATACTGCATTTACAGTCTGTTCAAACTGCTTTTTAACAGGGATCGTGTAAACTGGTTTTCCAAGATAAATTGCCTCACTCATTAAAGTAAATCCTCCATTAGCAACCACTGCTTTGCATGATTCAAAGTCTTTAAAGAACTTATCTTCATTGAATTTTCTGAATTTAAGATTTTCTTCTTCTTCTTTTTCAGTATCAAAGCCGTATATGATAAATTTTTCATCTAAAGATTTAAGAATATCAATGAGTTTTGAATTAGAATCACTTGTCTGGTAAACAAGTACATGATCTCCGTTAAATGGTTTGAGGTTTAAAATCTCATTTCTAAGTACTGGAGGATATAAAAATACTTTTTTCTCGTTTTTAACCTCAGGATAGAAAAAAGTGGTTATAAAATAGCTTTTTGGCAGTGTAATAAATGAATGAATAACTCCCTGTGCTGCAAGTCTTTCTGTATAATATTTTTCAGGAAGTTCAAGTTTGCACTGTGTAATGACGTGAATATTGTCCACACTGATTAAAGGAATTCCCAGTATCTTACTTAAAAGATTGGAATAGGCTTCAAAATCAGATATTATGATGTTGGGTTTGAATACACGGGCAATGTTATAAAGAATCTTCATATTATTTTTTAGACTCTTAGGAAGGTTTTTAAGCCCCGCAAGAAACGTGGACATGTATTTTGCAGTATTTTCAATGTAGACAGTGTTAAATCCTTCTATATAATACACATTGTCAAATTTTTTGGAAAGAAAGTCATATGCTTTTCCACTTGCAAAAATAATCAATTCATTATCCTTTAAAAGGTGTTTTATTATTACAGAACTACGTGTTGCATGACCCATTCCTTCCCCACATACAGAATACAGTATTCTCCTTTTGCTTTCACCATAGCCAAAATTGTAATTAAGCTCTCCTGCAGTTACGCGCTTTCCTAAAAGGTCATATAATGTGCTTTTTGCATATATCCTTGTCAGAGTTACAAGTCCCTCCTTTTCAAGCCTTCGAGTAGATATAAGAAGTCGAGGCTTCCTTAAAACTTTAAATGAACTTATTTTTCCTATTTTTTCAATATAGTTGCTATCTTCCCCAAAATCATATGTTTCATCAAAACCACCAACCTCTTCATGAAGCTTTTTTGTAGTTAAAATGCCGTAACATCCAGCTCCATGAGGTTTTATGTTTTCTACACCCCTCATGAAAAGGTTAGCAAAATCGTGCAGTAGTTTATCCTTCCTTCTTTCACTTAAAGGCATTAACTGTGTTATACCTATTCCCTGATTATTTTCTATAAATTCATTTAAAGCTGATTCAATATATCCTTCAGTCAGTATAACATCTGCGTCTAAAAATAATAAATAGTCTCCACGAGCAGCTTTTGCACCATTATTTCTACCAGCAGCAGGAGATCCACCTGTTACAACATTACAACCATAGGATTCTGCTATTTCCCTTGTATTATCAGTTGAATCGGCGTCTGCTACAATAATCTCGTAATCAGAGAAATCCTGTTCTTTTATACTTTGAAGTAGTTTAGGGATGTATTTTTCCTCATTATATGTTGGAATTATTATACTAAGCATTTGTGGTATGTTTATTGTTATTTACTCTTAAAGATTACCCTATATGAACTTATGAGTGGTATTTTATTATTTTTACAAATAAGGTAAATTCTTTATAAATATTTATTAAGCCTGTTTTTAAGAAATTGGAAAATTTGAAATAAATTACCATAAAAAAGGTATGTAAACCCTGCAAAAACATATGGTTTTTGCGGCTGCGAATGAAAAAAACATTGAAAAATAAGCTATTTTTTAAAAATAACGATACAAATAAAATAAAAAATAGAGTATTAAATGAGCAATAAACTAAAATTATTTTGAATAAAAAAATTAAGTTTATCCTCCGCCATCGCAGAGTTCAGAGGACATATCAATATCTTCGCCAACTGTTTTTCTAACTCTCCTGATTTTTTCCTTGAGATCTTCTTTTGAAACTTTTGTAAGCTTTTCATCACTTTTATCAATCACTTGAAGAGTATTGCTCTTATACCAAAGGTTTGTACTGTCAATTCTTGCCCATATGTCGTTATCAATAGTTTTAATGGCTGCAACTTTACCCATAGTACCTGTTCCTTGATATATAACATATGATCCTTCTGCTATTGATTTACCGCATACATCAGTAACTTCCATTAATCTACCCCTCCTTTTATGAAGATTAAATACTTCTTATTTAGTAAGGGTCAATCTTGTTTTTTTGAGACTTTCTTCTTCTGTTTCCTTTTTTTCTTCTACAACTTCTTCTATTGAGCTTCCTTCAATATTTAAAAGTAAATAATCTCCTATCTGATTTATGTCTTCAGATTTAATTTCAAAATTTTTATTCCTAGGCCATATATCACCTGTAGAAACTGTTATTGAATTAATTACTCCTTCTTTAGGCGAAATATCTACTTCGGACACTTTACCTATTTCCATTGCGTTTTTATCCAGAACCTTTTTACCTATAAATTCGCTTACTTTCATAAATTCACCCAATTTTAGTATGTTTTTTTACTCTTATATCTTTTATCACTATAAATTCTTTTAACAAGTTGAGAAACGGATTAGTAGGGAAAAACTAAAAAAGCTTATAAGAAAAAAGGAAACAGATGTTAATGCCGTCGAAAAATCGAAGCAGCCGAAAATTCCTACGGAATTTTCGAGGCCCCAAAATCGTAGATTTTGTGGGATTTTTGAAGGTGTTAAACAGGTTGCATTTTATAAATTACTTGCATGATGAGTGCAGTGTTCCTGAAGCTGTCGAAACTAAAGTTTCGTACGGCCGTCGAAAAATCAAAGATTTTTCTGGGCCACGAAATTGTAAATTTCGTACGGCACTGCTATACTCAAAGATTATGGCCATTCACTAAATCCATTACAAAGAGAAACACGCCCCAATTTAAAAGCGAATATATTTGGATTTTACGCTATAAAATGTAATAATGTGGTGGATTTCAAAGAAAATTCTAAGAAAGAAGCTGTAGCTGAATTTCTACACCAATCGAATATAGGGTCTACAAAACTTATATAATTGAAATTAAGTCTTTTATGTATCATTCACAGGGAAATATATAATGCCTGAATGGTTCTTTATCAATACTTTCATAGAGTTTAATACTGAATTTAAGGGAGGGCTTTGAATACCAGTATTTTGTTAAAGGAGCTATATTTGTTTCAATTATTCTCTTCTGTTCAAATGTAAGCTTCTGGTATCTAAGTTTTATATCAACTTTATCTTCATCTGTAATAATGTCTTCTAACTTAACATCTAAATGTGGAATTAAATTCATCATAACAGGACGCCCCCACTCCTGAGCATTATCACAGAACACTAATAAAAAGGCAAATGGAAAATTGTCAAATTTAAGCTTCTCAAGCTTAGAATAAACTGTTTTTGTATGTAAGGCGATCGCACAACATGCTTGTTTAAGTAGCACATCCTCCACCTCTAAAATATCCATTAACATTAATCCACACATAACTCCATGGTCATGTTCTTCTATGAAGGTGTCCTTAATGATATTTGCAATCTCCTCCTTTGATTTATCTGAATTAGAGTAAATTAATTCAATTAAGTTTATTTTTTCAATTTCATACTGGGTGAATATATCTGCCCAGTAAATATGGAATCTGGAAGGAACTGCCACTCTTAAAAAATAATTTTCTAACCAGCCTTCCATCTTTTCAACAGAATAGTTGAAATCATGAAACATTGCTGTAATAAACCAGACTTTTAAAACATCTTCTAAAGTATAATCTGGATTTATGTTTTGTAAATGATTTATAAGCTTTTTGCGAAGTGGACTTTTTTTATTGATCAAATAGTATCCAAGCAGAAACACATTAAACTGGTGTATGAAATGTTCTCTATATTGAACATCTGTTCCTAAAAGTGGCTCAAATGCTGGTCCAATACTATCTATAATATCAAGGACTGCATATAAATTTAAGGCCTGTGCAATGTCGCTTACCAATCTTGTCACTTTATTATAAATTCTGTCAATCCCTCCAATATCTTCAATTTCTATTTCAAGCTTACTGTAGAATTCTTTTAATGGTTTTTGAATTTCTCTGTTGAGTGGAGGGTTTTCAATTTTTAATTCATTTATCTTTTTTAGAATTTCTGTTCCATAAAGTTTTTTGTAAGTATCAGATTTGTATATAATTTTTTGGATTGCAATAACTATACTATCTGCAAGAATGGTTAGAATTTCATTATGTTTGTCTGTAAAACAGTGAGAATCGCTTAGCTTATGATTCTTGATTTTTATTATGCCCACGATTTCTCCATCATGCGACTTTAATAAAGGGACCTGAACAAGGGTTGTGCAGATTTCATGGATACCCCAGTGACTCCCCATCCATTCAGGATGTTCACATATTTCTGCTCCATGTAATGGTAGTAGGAACTCTTTAGACTTTACATTTACTGCAGTTATTCCCATTGGTAATTCTTCCTTTTCTATTAAATCTGTTAAATCGTCCCCCATTTTTTTAACTATATCAATTAAAGACTTTTCCCTTTCCCATAGTACATTTATTAATGTTTTTCCTTCTTTTAACAGGTCCTGTTCATAAATTTCAAGCTTTTCTTTACTGTAATTGCATTTTTCAAGGAAGTATCTTCTTAGATAAGCTATTATCTTTCTTTTACCCTCACCTTTTTTTGTAAATGGTTTTCTTTTTGGAATATAATATTTTGATTCCCCATCCTTTAGAATTTTACCCATATCTCCTGAAGTGGAATATAACCTCAATATTTTTCCATTCCTATTTTCAGATTCTTCCAATAGAAATATACTACAGGATTTTGCCTCTGTAATTTCAGCGCCTATTTCAACGATCTCATCTAAAAAATTTTTTAAATCACTTGAGTTTAAAGCGATTTGTAATATTCGGCGGATTAAATCCCTTATTTTACCGGGATAATTTTCAATTCCAGCGTTTTTTAACATTTTACCACGTCTAAAATTAATACTGAAATATTAAAATTTAAGGTGACTAAAATTTTACATGCCTCTTGATTAAAATAAAGTATATTATAATATTTAATACTGTTACTTATGTTAAATTTTACGAAATATTGGGACTGTAAATTTCTGGTGCTGGATGTGTTTTTCAATTTTTAAGCCATATTTTATCTTTCTTTTTTGAATAAAAAGATTATTTGAAGTAAAAAAATTTAGATAAGAATTTAGAACCCAGAATAGCTTCAAAACATTGAAATGTACTAAAATCTTGATTTATTAGTCCCCAAATTTAAGCTATAATTTCCCATTCAGGTATTCATCAAATAGTTTAAGGAATTCATCTATTTTATCTTCCATAATGTAAGCACCACAGGCAATAGAATGTCCTCCCCCGTTTCCACCTAATTTCACTGCTATTTTTCGGATTATGTTGCCAAAATGTATGCCCTCATAGGCTAAAAGGCGTGAACACCTGAGAGAAACTTTTATTCCATTATTATCTATCTGTGTAAAACCAATTATTGGTTTTCTCCAGTCACCGTAACTAAGACTCATCCCTGCAATTGTTCCTATTACCTCACTTTTTATTTCGCTGCCATCAAAATATTGAATGTTTTCAAGCTGCACAATTCTATCCTCTTCCCGCACCCAGTCCATCTTTCTGGCAAGATATATTCTGTGTTCCTTGGTTAAATATTCCATTTCATCTAAAACGAGTTTTCTATCTCCTTTCAGCACTTTGAATGCGATATCTGAGTTATTATGGCGACTGCAGGCGTTAATTGCAGTTGAAAATTCGCTGGCATCTCTAAGTGGGGTGTATTTTTCCTCATCTAAAAACTCATAATATTCTCCAGCAATAAGTTTAGGGACGTGTTTTATGTATTTTTGAGGTATTTCACGGCTTAACATTCTTACAAGTTCTGAAAATATTTTACTTTTCTCTTTTCCTGTTAAATCAGATAGAGTACGGGCTTTTTTACCATTTTTTGTGGGGATATCAAGACTTTTTAGGAGCTGGATACATTCATTCCTGTTACCTGTGATTGGGAGGTTTACATCGCCGAAATATGAGAGAGCTACAAATATAGGGCGTGTTTGCCGTCCATAAATGGAAAGATCGTTTGCAGACGATACAATGTTGTTTTGAACGCTATCTGTAAGTATGTTCCTGTTTAAGCCAACTAATTTTCCAGTTAAGCTGTTCTGCAAGTCTCCGACAGCACTTAAAACTCCTAACCAGCTTAAATCATAAAAACCAAACGTTCTTGCAAGTAAATATGACATTCCTCCACCAGAAACCTCATATGAACCATCCAAACCATAATAATGGGGGTTTAATTCTAAAAATTTACCCTGAACATGGTTATTATAAATCATTGGCCTTAGAGGCGGGTGGTGATCTAAAATCAGTATCTGTCGAGAATGCAGAGCATTCTCTCTGTCGGAATTAGCAAGTTTGTCCACATTCTGTCCAGATCCAAGATCAGAAAATATTGTAAGTTCATTTTCAAGTTCAATGTCATCTATTTTATCAAGGGTTATAAATTCCACTTTATGGTCTTTTTCTAGTCTATCGAGCATGGAAGACAGTATTGCACCAGCGGTTATCCCATCGCAGTCAATATGGCTGTATATTTTAATATCTTCAGCTTCTTTGACCAGTTCATGGGCCTTTGAGAATGCCGTCGAAAATTCGTAGAATTTTCGAGGCATCAAAAATCTATGATTTTTGAATGCAAGATTCATTTGATTATAGTCAGTGGCCCTCAAAATCTTTGATTTTGGGGCCCCGAACACGGTGTGTTTGTGGGCTTCCATTTCTTTATTAACTCCATTTGCGGGTTTACATTTTTAAGTTCAATGTTAATATGATTTAAAACTATTTTTTTATGATACAAAATGGTGTAAATAAAGTTTAAATAATATTCACATGATTGAATCCGACTTCAGTTTAATGAACTCCATAAACATGTTTTCGTCTATTTCTTATTGTTATCTGGATTTATTTTATAATATTATTATGAGCGCATTCCCTTAATTATATTGCTTATTTTAATGAGAAGTTCCCTTTTTGGAATGTTTTTATCTACAGAAACTCTGCCCAAAGATTCCCACCATGACCTGGAATAAGATTTGTTGTTTTCAACCTCAGGATTTAGATTTAACTTTCTGCAAGCGTTAGATATTTCTCTGAGTTTAGGGGAAGAAACAGCATCTTCTTTAGAAATACGCCGTCCCTCTTTTTTTGTTTTTTTAGAATCAATGTAAACAGGCCATATAATTGTTCTCATACTAAACCTCTTAATCTATTACTTCTTCAAGCCTATCCAGCATTTTTTTGAATGTGTAAACTTCAGGCATTACAGGGTCAATTTCATAGGCATCCAGGACTTTTTTAGTTATAGGGCCAATTGCAGCGACTATAACTTCTTTGTTCTGTAATATATCTATAATTTCCTCTTTACCTCCCTCTTTTGCAGTTTTAATAATGTTTTTAACGGTTAAAGGGCTTGTAAACATTATAACATCGACTTTTCTTTTTAATATATCATCAATTAGCTCATAAATCTTTGATTTGTCATCAGGCATTTCTGATTTATAGGCATCAGCAAGTATGACTTCTGCACCTCTGTTTTCAAGTCCATGGGGAAGGGTGTATCTTGCTACCATGGTTCTTGGAAGCCCTATTTTCATCCCTGTAACATCAAATTGTTCAAATGCTTCAAGCAGGCCTTCTGCAGTGTAATTATCAGGAATTAGATCTGCTTTAACACCATATTTATCAAGTACTTCAGCTGTTTTTGGTCCGATAACGGCAATTTTTAAATCATGAGCATTTTTTAGACTACAGTATTTAAAAAAGGATTCTATAGCTCTCGGGGATGTAAATACAAGCCAGTCAAGTTCATTAAGGATATTGCAAAATTTCATCATTTCTCCTGGCTTTGAATCTTTAAGTTCGATTGTAGGAGTTACAACTGGAATTGCGCCATAAGATTTAACCATTTCAACAGAATCTTTAGCCCTTTCTGCAGGTCTCGTGATCACAATTTTTTTCCCTTTTAAACCGTTCATAATTAAACCTCTTAGATTTTTAACCATTTATTTGCTTTATTTCTTTAAAAACATTTACTACATGCCCTATAACTATCAGTGCTGGTGGTTTAATGGTTTTTTCCAGCATGTTTTTAAGAGTACCTGTAATCACGCGCTGGTTTTCCATGGTGCCATTTTCTATTACACATACTGGAGTGTCTGGATCCCTGTATTTCATTATTTCGGCAATATTATCTTTTAAATTTCCAATACCCATAAGAATTATTATTGTGTCGGCTGTAAAATCCCATTTCACCTGTTTTGACTCTTTAGTTGGGTCTTCATGGCCGGTTACAATAGTAAATGAAGTTGCAACACCCCGATGAGTAACTGGAAGCCCAATTGTTGTAGGAACACCAATTGCTGAAGTTACACCTGGAATTAACTCAAAATCTATCCCTTCTTCAACGAGGGCAAGTATCTCTTCGCCACCTCTTCCAAATACAAAGGGATCGCCCCCTTTAAGTCTTACAACAACATCATTTTCTTTTGCTTCTTTAACAAGAATTTTATTAATTTCATCCTGGGTTTTAGAGTGATGTCCTACCTGTTTACCCACATAAATGAGCCTGGCACCTTCTGCATGATTTAAAATTTCTTCATTTGCAAGTTTATCATATAATACCACATCAGCTTCTTTTAATGCCTTAACTGCTTTTAAAGTAATTAATTCAGGATCTCCTGGACCTGCACCTACTAAATAAACAACCATGCATTCACCGCTTTGTAAATTTTAATATTTCTTTAAATCAAGCCTTAAAGCCGCCGAAAATCATAGATTTTCGAGGCATCGAAATCAAAGATTTCGAAAGTTTACCATTCCCTTGAAGAATTTTAAACCATCATCTGAACCTAAAACTGCTTCAGAGGCTCTTTCTGGATGGGGCATTACTGCACAAACCAATCCGCTTTCATCGCAGACTCCTGTAATTGCTTCCATGGATCCGTTTGGGTTTTCCCCTTCAAACTGCAGTACAATCTGATCTTGATCATGAAGTTTTTCAATTTCTTTACCATAGTAACGGCCTTCAGCATGTGCTATAGGCATTTCTATTATTTCATTTTTTTTGTACATGCTTGTAAATGGAGTTTTTGTTGAACTGACCTTTAATTCAACTCTTTTACAGATAAACCTGGCATTTTTGTTGTTTGTAAAAACTCCTGGGACCAGGCCCACCTCTGCAAGTATTTGGGCACCGTTACAGATTCCAAGAACTGGTTTTTCTTCTTTAACTACATCTTTAACACATTCAATAACAGGGGTGATACTTGCTATTGCTCCAGCCCTCAAATAATCCCCATAAGAAAATCCTCCAGGAATTACAATGGTATCAAAATCGGTTAAATCTCTCTGGTTCCACCAGATGTAATTAGGTTCTCCCCCTGCAAGTTTAATGGCATGAAAAACGTCTCTATCGCAGTTTGAACCTGGAAAACGTATGATTCCTACTTTCATTATTTTTTCCCCAATATTAGTTACAATAGTTTACTGGTTATTCAGGGCTATTTTAATTTCATAATCGTGAATTACAGGATTACAGAGAAGTCTCTGGCACATGTCCTCAACTTCTTCCTTGGCAAGTTCTTCATTTTTTTCATCAACTGTAAACTTAATTATTTTGATGGTGTCGGTGTCTTCAACCCCGTATCCTAAAAGAGCGAGCGCTCTTTGTATTGTTGAAGCTTCAGGGTTTAACATACCTTTTTTAAGGCTTATTTTAACTTCAGCATTGTATTTCATAGAATCACCAGAAAATATATTATTATCATTTTTCAAATCAGATCTTGCTCATTATTTTTTGTAAAAAAATATTTATAAGTATCTGATTATTTAAAGTTCAACATTCCATCTTTTTTTATCTTCTTCGTCAAGTATTACTGCGGCAACTCTTTTATAGGCATCAATAACTCCAGATTCCCCCTGTCTAAATAAATCCTTGTCCAGGACATCGCATGTTTCACTGTCCCAGAACCTGCAGGTATCTGGACTTATTTCATCCCCTAAAATTAGGTTTCCTTCATCGTTGTAACCATACTCAATTTTAAAGTCAGGGAATAGAAGCCCTTTAGATTCCAGGAAATCCTTTAAAACTCTGTTAATTTTTAAAGTGGTTTCCTTTATAATTTTAAGTTTTTCTTCATCAATAAGACCCAGTGCAATTGCAATATCGTCGTTTAACATTGGATCTCCATATTCGTCGCTTTTGTAGTCGATCTGTATAATTGGGGGATTGAATGTTTGTTTTGGTTCAAATGGATAATTTCTAAGCAAACTTCCAGCAGCTATATTCCGGGTTATTACTTCAAGGGGGATCATTTCCAGTTTCCATGAAAGCATGCAGCTTTCAAAAACTCTGTTTTTGATGCTTCGAACACTTTGTGTTCGGCAGCCAGGTTTTATGAGCTTTATATACTGAGTTTTTATCCCAGCGTCTTCAAGTATTTCAAAGAATTTTGCTGAAATTATTGAGTTCCAGTAGCCTTTTTGATGGATTTTATCTCTTTTAGCACCGTCTCCTGCAGTAATATCATCTCTAAATTCTACAGCTACTTTTTTAGGGTCATCAGTTTCATACACGCTTTTAGCTTTACCTTGATATATCATCTTTCCAATTTTGATATTCATGTTTAACTCCTTTCTTTATATTTAGTATCAAATATATATACATATAATTACAATTAGTGTTATTGTAATTTTCTGATTATGAAATTGGGTGAAAAAATAAAAATAACTGAGGATTAATTAACACCTTCGGTGAAACCATGTGTGGAATAATAGGATGTATATTGGACAATAAAAATGCTGCTCCTGTACTTTTAGAATGTGTAAAACGGTTAGAATACAGAGGTTATGATTCTGTAGGCATAGCAACTTCTGGAAGTGAAATAGATATTAAAAAAGATAGCGGTAAGATTGACGACGTTCAGGAGAATTTAAATCTGACTGATTTAGCAGGGAAAATGGGAATAGCACATGTTAGATGGGCAACCCATGGCGTTCCAACAAAAGAAAACGCTCATCCCCATACAGACTGTAAAAATAAGATAGCCGTGGTGCATAATGGAATTATAGAAAACTATAAAGAACTAAAAGATGAATTAATAGAAAAAGGACATGTTTTTAAATCTGAAACCGATACCGAAGTGATTCCTCACCTTATAGAAAAATATATGGATAAAGGAAATGATTTAGAAGATTCAGTACGACTTGCAGTAAAAAATCTAAAGGGTTCTTATGCGCTTGCAGCAATTTCCTGTGAAGAACCAGATAAAGTTGTGGGGATTAGAAAAGAAAGCCCCCTTATAGTTGGAAAGGGTGAAACTGAATTTTTCATAGCTTCTGACGCACCTGCTATTTTGCAGCACACAAACAGGATTATTTATTTAGAAGACAACGAAATAGTTGTTTTAAATGAGGATGGAATTGTTATAAAAGATGCTGAGGGTAACATAGTCCAAAAAGAACTTAATATCATTGACTGGACCCCAGACATGGCAGAAAAAGGAGGTTACAATCATTTCATGCTAAAAGAAATACATGAACAGCCTGAAGCTGTTAAAAATACTCTTCTTGAAGCATCTGAAATTAAAAAAATTGTACATGATTTTCCAAGGTTCAATAGAGTATGTTTTGTAGCCTGCGGCACATCATACCATGCTTCTCTAACAGGTAAATATTTATTTGAAAATCTGCTTGGAATTCCAGCAGACGTAATTCTTGCATCTGAATTTGAATATTCTGCAGGAACTCTGGATGAAAAAACACTCGTAATAGTTATAACCCAATCAGGAGAAACTGCAGACACACTTAAAGCTTTAAGACATGCAAATCGCAGGGCAAAAAGTCTTGCTATTGTTAACGTGCTTGGAAGTACAGTAACAAGGGAAGCAGAGCATGTTATATATACAAGAGCAGGTCCAGAAATTGGTGTTGCCGCAACAAAGACTTATGTAAGTCAATTAACATGTATTTATTTACTTGCTATATTTATGAGTGGAAAAGAAGAGTTACTGGAACAATTAAATAATGTTCCAGAATACATGAAAAGTGCACTTAAAAAAGAAGATTCAATTAAAGAAATTGCTCAAAGATACAGGGATTCTTCTGATTTCTTCTTTATTGGAAGAGGTTTTTCCTATCCCACCGCTCTTGAAGGTGCACTGAAGCTTAAAGAGGTAACATACATTCATGGTGAAGGTTACGCTGCAGGTGAGCTAAAACATGGGCCTTTAGCACTTATAGATGATGATGTTCCTGTAGTAGCAGTTGCACCTCCAGGTAAAAGCCATGATAAAACATTAAGTAGTGTAGAAGAAGTAAAATCAAGGGGTGCTAAAATAATAGGTCTTGGATCTTTGGAAGATGATGTTTTAAAATCTGAAGTTCATGATTTAATTGGATTTGAAGATGAAATTGATGAAATGTTTTCAGCCATACCTTATGTGATACCACTACAGCTTTTATCGTATCATATAAGTGTTTTAAGAGGTATTGACCCTGATAAGCCTAAAAACCTGGCTAAATGTGTAACAGTTGACTGATGTAATTTTGATGTCTTTTCATGTAATTTGAATTTAAATTCAAATCCAGAAGGTAATGTTCCTCCACAAAGTAGCCTCTTTCACCTAATTCTTTTATTATTTCCACCAGATTTTCAAGATCACCCGATTCTGCAGACTGTACTTTTATATCCTTTTCACTAACAGATAATTTATTATTCGCTGCTTTAAAGTCTTCTGCCACTTTTAACCATAAGCTTTTAGGAACTCTTTCATTAAAAAGCCTTATGTTACTGCGGGTTTCTTCTTTTCCTGGAGGACGAATACTTATTTTATCAAATGTTTGTATTTTTTTTCTCTAACCTTTTTTTCACATTATCTATTTCTCCAACGCCTCTTTTTTTTAATTCTTCTGAGGATTTTGATTAACCTAAGCTTCTATATTTTTTTGTGTCATTGATTTTTTACATGTGTTTTTTACTTATTTTTGGGTTTGATTTTATA
>Ga0136715_1000170_pt1 | contig 13416 bp, 10 predicted proteins | sample SedPBSmetaG_FD_104916 | JGI IMG/M metagenome (GOLD analysis project Ga0136715, IMG submission 104916) | Freshwater sediment bacterial and archeal communities from Indian Creek, Illinois, USA to study Microbial Dark Matter (Phase II) -... | ecosystem: Environmental > Aquatic > Freshwater > Creek...
ACAGTATGCTGCATTCCTCAAGAAACCCCGGCAGCACCGCGAATATCGATACGGCGCCACAAAGGAGGCCGGTTACACCGCCGTCCACCAGTCTTCGCATGAGTTTCGCGGCGTTCAGCACGCGTGCCGGTGGCGGGTTGCGTTTGTAGACGAGGGTCTTCTCATGTTCGTCAAAGCACAGCACAGTGCCTGGCAGACCACTGAGGTACAACCCGGCCAACACCGTCTTTAATACTAATTCGGCATTGCGTTTGGATAAGGGGTTCTTTATGCCCACCATGCCGTACATGCTAAAGTTCGCAGCTGTTACCTTATGCCCGAGCAAAAAGGAGGATACCATTTCGAAGGCACTCTTGTGACCTCCGCAACGTGCTAGGGCGTACAGCATGGCGTTCTTGAAACCGGGGTGAGGTAGGTTGGCAGTCCTCAGTTTCTCTGGGCTAAACCCCTTCGTCTGCCCTAGTCGTGCCAATATCTTTGGCAGGGACTTCACCTCCACACCATCAACTACTGCCCTTATCTCCTGGAAGACGTGAGCCGTTATCCTGTCCCAATCCTGAAGGCTAAGGGCTGCCTGGGTCAGGTCAGTCTGGGCAACCGCATATCCCTTTTCCAGTGACATCTCGGTTATGGCGGTCAGCAGGTGAGTCTTACCAGAGCCATAAGCCCCTTCTACAAAACGACATGTAGCACCCCCTTGGGATACGAGCTGCTCGAGCACTTCTCTTTCAAAATACTCGAGGTATGCAGTATTGCCGACATCGAGGAGCCTAGTTGAGCCCGGGGTGGGGTGTCCGTGCTCGGCTACCGACTCCAGAGCAGAAATAATCCTGTCTTGAAACGCTGTACTTGTGGACATATCCTATTGCTCCGCCTGCACCACATAACAGACTACTTTGTACTCCGACGATGCATCTAGGCCATTTATAATGAAGCCCTTCTTTTGGGATACCTCATGTGAGCTGCCCGTCTGGAACCCCAGCCGTTCTGCAATGGGGAGGTCGCCTGATATAACCCGATACCGATCCACAGAGTGCAGGAATGACGCCACGGGCAACTTGCACTTGGAGAGATCGGCGTGAGGACCTGCACTGTCTAGCAGCCTTCTGACCTGGACGCATCGTATACTCTTATAGAACTCGGTCATCGGTATAAGCGGAGTCTTCGCAGTGGCGCGGCACATTACATAGGCAGCATTCATCACACCGAGCAAATCCGGTTCAGGGATAGACCAGCGCGTCAGTTCTGCGTGAGCATCCCGCTCCAGCTTCTCTAGCCTTCCCACATCATTCACGTTAGCCCACGGTGTCAGGGGCTCCCGGTTATACGCAATGCGCGCGGCCCCGGCCCCAGGCTTCGTCTGGAGCTCAAGCTTGCCAATCCTCCATCCTGTGCTGGTCTCCCGCACGAGGGTCCCCTGAGCTTGCAGTTTTACTATGTATTCACTGACAATAGGCGCCAAGTTTGCCGCCCGCCGAGCCCTTTCTCTAGTCACTTCACCATCTAGTTCATCAAGAATGCCCTTCAGCTGCGCGAAATCCCTTGACTTTGCTTTCTTGAGAAGTATGGCTAGTTCATCCAGCCACTCAGGGGCATTTAGTTTCACCCCTGCGGCTTCCCAGATTGGCTTGAGTAAATCTCCTAAGGCCTTAAGTAGTCGTTTAAAGACGAGCTCATCCATTACATAGACCTCCTGCTGACTTAAAATATCCCTTTAAAATTCGACACTGTCACTGGCCGTACCTGTTAATGCGAGGCGAATTTTGCCGCTTGTTGAAGGATTCGGCTCGTTACTGTCGAATGTTACCAGCGAAAAACAACAGCAGGCGCAGAAGGGCGAATGAGTATGGCAAGAACACACCCAGCGTATCCAGAGGAAAAGTCGCATCTAAATGCCACTCTCGATACGTTAAACAGGCGGGCCAAGGCAAGCGAAGAGAGTGCACGCGACGCCAAAGAGGCCATCCGCGAGAACAGAGGGCTACAATCCATGCACGGAGCAAGTTTGGCTGCCCATTGGTACCTGCAGCGAGCCGACGATTTGGAAGAAGCCTATGAAAGCATACGTAAAGAAGCCTACCACGGGCGGGTCGACTTCTCTGAGGGCGCCCCCGACGAGGTAGAGACTATTTACATAGGGAAACGCTCCCTGATAGACGAGAACGGTGACGTGGTCATTGTGGACTGGCGTGAGCCCATCAGCAACCTTTTTGTGCTGGGTGCCGCCGGTTCTACAGATTACCGGGATAACGTTGGGAATACGGTGCGCTGTCATATTTACCTCAAGCGCGTTCTGAAGGTAGTGGGTGAAGACATCAGCACGATAAACGATGTCTACCGAGCGGACGGTTATGGTGGGCATACGGAAACCGTAGCCGGCGACCCCTACTTGCTGCAAATTCTTAAACAGGCCTCTAGTAGCAGGCTCCGTGACATTGTCGCTACCATACAACAGGAGCAGAATGAGATCATTCGTGCTCCCCTCGAGAAGCTGCTTGTCGTCCAGGGAGTGGCCGGAAGTGGCAAAACTACCGTGGTACTGCACCGCATGGCGTATCTGCTTTATGCTTACCGCAAAGAGATTTCGCCCGAAGAAATGTTAGTAATCTCGCCTAACAAGGTCTTCATATCCTACACCTCCGCGGTACTCCCGGAACTTGGGTACAAAACCATCCCCCAATTAACACTAGAAGACTTCTTGCTCTCCGTAGTCAATCAAAAGGTAAAGGTTAGGTCGCGCGACGCTCAGTATGAGTCCTTGCTTAGCGCAACACCAGAAGAAGCGCCCGAAGAAATGCTCTTGACCCTGACTGCTGTCGCGTGCCAGGGCAGGGTGAGCCTCACAAACATACTGGACCGGGCAATTGCGGCAGCCATAGAAGCGGCAATCCCCAAAGATAATCTTGTAGTCGAGGGGCAAGTGCTAATGACGCACCCCGAGCTACAGCACCGCTTCACACACGATTATTCCTACCTTCCACCCGCGGAACGTCTCAGTGAACTAAAGGCTGTAGGCGAAAAGGCGGTGCAGAAGTTCATTCAGGATCAGTCCAAGAAGATTTACGCAGACTTCGAACCTCTGTTTGACCACGCCAAAGGGGTCTCGGGCCAATACGCACAGCAGTGGTCTGAGCGCCTTGTCAAGGAGCGGGACACCCTGCTAACAAGTCTCCGCACTGCTGCTGCCGAATCCTGGGAAGCCTACCGCAGTCTATTTCGCCCGCTCGACAGCGTGCGTATTTACCGACGGCTACTAAGCTCCGTTCACCTGCTTTGGACCTACAGTCAAGGCAAGCAAGCTTGGGATGAACTCCACGCTCTGGCAATAAAGAAACAGACTACCGGCATGCAGGAATGGGATAGGGAAGACCTCGCTTGCCTCGCCTACATCTCCTGCAAAACTAAAGGCTTTGCTCACAACTATAAATATGTGGCCATTGACGAGAGCCAGGACTTAACCCCGTTGGAGTTTCACATCCTGCACACCATTATAGGGCACTCGTCGATGACCATCGCCGGGGATATCAACCAGAGCTGTTACCCCGGCAGGCTGTTGCCTTCTTGGGCGGAGCTCCTTGAAGGCACCATTACAAGCGACGACTATGTCATGGCCACGCTATCCAGTAGCTATCGCACCACAGAACAGATTGCTCTCCTCGCTAACAGCGTTCTGCTGTCCCCACATTTTGCGCCTCACGCCCTTACCCCCATCCCTAGGGCAGGCCCCACTCCGTTAATAGAGCAATGCTCCGGTGCAAACCAAAGGTTGTCGGCCATCGCTAGCCAATTGCGGGTATTAGCCGGCAAACACAAGAACATAGGTGTAGTAGCGCGCACCCTACTTGAGGCAGAAGAGCTGCACATGTACTTCAAGGCGCAAGGCATCGGGACTACCCTCATTGGCGCTGAGTCGCAACACTACTCCGGCGGTGTGCAGGTCATGTCAGTTAGCATGGCCAAGGGCCTTGAACTAGATGCTGTGATTATCAGCAATGCGTCACAGCGGCAGTACCCCGACGACCAAGTCTCAGCTCGCCTCTTCTATATTGCTATCACGCGTGCCATGCACGAGCTCTACATTTATCATGATGGAGATGTAACGCCACTGCTGAAGCCTGCCTCGCTGAAGAACGCTGAAGCTAGGGAGACACCTCGCGCACTACCTGAGGTAGCAGCTACTGCTGAGACACAACCATCCCTTGCGATTCCATCGGTCGAAACCCATGCGCCCCAAGAGCCCATTCGTCACATCGACAAGTGGCTGACCAGCCACAAATGCCGCATCACCTACGACAATACAGGCACCCTCTGGCTGCTTGGCGGCCTTGAGCACAAAGCCCTCGTTACAGAAGCAGGCAAGCATGGGTTCTCCTTTGTCTACGCCCACCGTGGGGTGGAAGTTACGGGGTATAAGCCGGGGTGGAAGTTAGAGAGGAAGCGTTTGTAGCACGCGGCAAGCTTCCGCGACTTAGTCACCTTCGTTTACGGTGTAGAAGACAACCCGGAAGATGAACCAGCCTATTCATCCTCCGTCGTCTTGTCCTGTACCTTGCAGGTTGACAGTTCCGCTTCTTTGCTCATGCCTACTATGTGGTCGTATCCGTAACCGTCCGCGCTATGTCGGCAAAATTGTTGCGGAGGTCGGATATTGGCCTATTATGCGACATGTTCCCACCACCGTGTCATGCCAGATCAGCATAGTCACAATGATGTAGAGAGTAACTTATGGCTGCTCGGAATCCTACAGGCAATGTCACTTGTTCGTCAAATGACCACATTTGGTGACATTGGTCTTGAGATGGCCATTTACACTTTGTGTTGGGCGGAACTGGCATGAGCAAATCTATCAACGACCTCTACAATGTGACAGAGTGGCTAGCAAGCGAGAGCAGGGCTTTGTCCGCAATAGGCATCTCCCGCAGTGCATTCGTGGGTGAGTTTTGGCGTACTAGGCAGACTGTGCTAGCAGGACAAGCCTTCGATAAAGCACGAGTTATGGCATTAGGACATCAAATGTATCAGGTAGTATGGAACATCGGCTGGGTCAATCTGTTCGCTTGGATGCTACCCCGCGCCTTGCCGGGTCGTGATGATCTACGTCAGGCTGGCGAAGTGCCCAACTACACATATGTTCGATCCCGAGTCGAAGTAGTTATTGGCGTGTACATTGGCTATCGCAACGGACTCAACCTCAACGCAGACGTATGTGATAAAGACGAGTGGACGGTCGACGCCATAAGACAACGCACGGACCGCATGATTGGCCAGACCACGCCTCCCTGTCACTTGTTGACATCGATTTGCTTGCAGGAATTCGGAGCATGTGGTAGTAATAGAGATGTGACAGCAAGTGAGGGCAGCGTGTGAGTTGCCTTCACTTGCGCTTTTGGGAGGGGTATTTTGCATGGTAGGCAACAGCTACTTTGCTCACAGCGAAAATGCCGCTGGCAAGAAAGAGCCAGTAATTGATCACCTTACTGAGGTAGCCCGACTTGCCAAGCGTTTTGCTGGCGTTTGGGGCGCCGGTGAAGAGTCAGAAGCTACGGCCTTAATGCATGACCTTGGCAAGTATACGAATCTATTTCAGCAAGTACTAGCCGGAAAGCAAGTCATGATTGACCATGCTACCCCCGGAGCCTTAGCACTAATCCAAAAGTATGGGAATTCTGGGGTTGCAGCCGCAATTGCCGTGCAAGGGCATCATGAAGGTTTGGCCTCTGGTAATCCAGGGGAGCTAGTAGGTGCAGCCCGAATGCTTAATGCAACCTCTGTCACGGGAAGAACATACTCCGAGCGCGACCCCCACAAACTGCTTAACCTCTTTACGACAGACGGCGGAGTCCTTCCCGCGCAGTTGCAAAGCAAATACTTAGTAGGTAATAGGTGTGCCATAGCCAATATGCTGTATGTGCGCATGCTGTTCTCCGCGCTTACCGATGCGGACTACGTCGCGACGGAAGCACACTTTAGTGGGACGCATGGGGGCATGCGCTATCGCCAGGGAGGCATCCCGCTAGACCCACAGGGTTTGCTTGATAAATTGTTCGCGTACAAAATGCAGTTGGAACTGAATCCGCTCGCAAGCCAAGCAGTGCGGGAGATGCGCCAAGATCTCTTTGCCGCTTGTATTGCGGCAGGTAGCAAACCAAAGGGTCTCTTTACCCTCACAGCCCCAACCGGTTCAGGGAAAACTTTGTCCACCTTAGCTTTTGCTCTTAAACACGCTATGCAGCACAAGTTGCGACGAGTGATCGTGGTCCTTCCTTTTCTTAGTCTCATTGAGCAAACTGCTCGCATTTACCGTGATGTGGTTGGTGATCAGAGTGACGAATACGTGCTCGAAGACCATAGTCTTGTCGAACATGAAAGCGACGGGCATGCTAAGCTATTAGCAGAAAACTGGGATGCCCCGCTTATAGTTACAACTACTGTAAAGTTTTTTGAGGGCCTGTTTGCCAAGCGGTCAACTGACTGCCGGCGCTTGCACAATATTGCTAACTCAGTGATTGTCTTTGATGAAGCGCAAACTATGCCACCCCAACTCGCCGTCCCCACCTTGGCAGCTGTTGCCGAACTGTGTGCCTCTTACGGATGTAGCGTGGTGTTTGCTACGGCCACGCAACCCGCCTTTGACTCGCTCCTCCCACAGTTGAAAGCCAGCGGTGTCGTCCCATGGTCCCCAGTGGAAATCGTCCCCGAACATTTGAACCTTGCTAAGCGTGCCGAGCGTGTAGAGATTCAGTGGCCCAAGAGTTCAATGGATTGGCGTGAAGTCGCCGACAACATGAGTAATTCGCAACAGTCACTCGCTGTGGTGAACACGCGGCGACACGCCAAGGCGCTCTACGATATCGTCAGCCAGAGTCATCAAAACGGAGTGAGCTTTCATCTTTCCACTGATATGTGCCCAGCGCATCGCTTAGATACTTTGAAGACCGTGAGAGATCGCCTGTTAGACAATCAGCCCTGTTACCTGGTGTCTACCCAATGCATTGAGGCGGGCGTCGATTTAGACTTTCCAGCGGTATGGAGGGCATTCGGTCCACTTGAGTCCGTTATTCAAGTGAGTGGCCGTTGCAACAGAAATGGACGACAGCACAGAGGTCAACTCACAGTGTTCCTGCCTGTGGCTGAGGAGGAGCGTTACCCTAGCACGCATTACGAGCAGGCAGCGGTCGTCGTTAAATCGATGCTGAGTGAAAACTTACTCGGCTCAATCGACGACGCGACTATTCGGGTCTATTATCAGCGCTTTTTCGCCGTAGCCAACATAGGTAAGAATCCCTCTCCGCTTCAAAATGCGATTCAGGCCCTGAGCTTCCCCGATGTAGCAGCAAACTACAGATGGATACCCGAGCATACCGCTAATGTGTTGGTTCCTTATGCGGCGCGCCTCAGTGACTTTACCCGCCTGTGCGGGGAGGCACGTGCAGGTAGAGTCAACCGGGCGTGGCTTCGTCAAGCCCGAGCAATTGCCGTTGGCGTCAGGCTTCGGGCAGACAACAAGCGCCGGAATTGCCTTGAGCCAATCCGCACCCACAGGCGGGAGGAAACAGGGTGGCACATTCTCCTAGATGACAACCTCTATTGCCCTAGTGTGGGGCTTAAAGATCTAGCGGCCACCGACGAATTCTACATCGTATGAGGCCCCCCACAGTTGAGAAAGGAGGTGATGCAGATGAAGACTTTCCAAATAGACGTTTGGGGCGATTTGGCCTGTTTCACGCGGCCAGAGGCCAAAGTTGAGCGCTTCTCGTACCCCGTGATGACTCCCTCTGCTGCACGCGGCATCTTAGACTCGGTTTACGCGAAGCCTACTGAATTCAGCTGGCGCGTCAACCGCATCGAAGTCCACAAGCCAATCCGATTCATCGGGTTACGGCGGAATGAGGTCAAGGAAAAAATCAGCACACCGGCGATATTGCGGGCACGTGAGGGTGGAGAGGGCCCTGTTGTGATTGCCGACGGAACACGAGAGATGCTGGGGACCGACGCCGCGGGACGCACCCAGCGGCAAACCATGGCGTTAAAGGATGTGCGCTACAGAATACACGCGCACATCAGACCGCGACCATGCTTTAAGCAGCACGCACAGTCATTGGAGGCTCAGGCAGAACGCAGGCTGTCATCGGGCAAGTGTTTCTCACAACCTTACTTTGGTTGCCGAGAGTTTGCGGCCTACTTTGAGCTGGCGCATACTGAGGCTACCCCGATCCCCGTGACCGAAGAGATTGGATGGATGGTGTACGATGTCTTCGACCTCGACCACGTCGTTATAGACCACGCTGCGCCGTTTGTAAGTCTCTTTCAGGCAAGTTTAGTTGATGGTGTCCTCGAAGTACCGGATTGGGACAGCCACTTAGTCAAGAAACCCCACGGGAGGTGATGAACATGCTGTCAGATTTGGCTCAGTACGCAAGGCAGGCAGGCCTTGCCAGTAGGGTTGGGTACAAAACCAAACAAGCGAAGTGGACCATTGTGATTTCTAGCCAGAGCAAGTTTGTCCACCTTCTTGAGGGAGACAGGACGTATGATTCTGCGCCTCATCTTGAACAGGGGCAGCTCATCGCAGGCGGGGAGACTCGAAGCCACTTCTTGTTGGATAGCCTGCAGGTCGTGGCTGCCATGGGAGAAGAGAAAGTACAGAAGAAACACACGTGTTTTGTGGAGATGCTTAAAAAGGCGGGTGCTCATGAACCGCTGTTGTTGGTCTGTGCTCGTTTCCTAGCTGACCCCGACCAACTCATTCTCTTACGTGAAGCAGTTGCCAGTCAGAAAGCCAAGCCAACAGACTCGGCAACAATTCGTGTCGGCGAGCAGTACGTGATAGCCCTTACCACTTGGCATGAGTGGTGGGAAGGCTATCTAGCGGCGATAAAAGCGCCACCTCAAGATGTAAATTCGATGCTTTGCCTGATGACGGGGAATGAAGTCGAGCCCAACCCAACTCACCCGAAGATTAGCGGACTTCATGTTGCTGGCGGGCAAAGCTCCGGTACGGTGCTAATTGGTTTTGACAAGGATGCGTTTGCCTCCTACGACCTTGAACAAGGTATGAACGCTGCCTGCTCCCATCAGGCAAGTACCATCTATCGTGATGTGCTTAACCATCTTATTGGGCAGGCAGCCCCGCCATTGGCGGGCAGCGTGTACCTCCATTGGTATAGAAAGCCTATTCCTCGGGCTGATGACCTTTTGGACTTTGCGGCCTTTGACTTACCGGAATCAGATGAACACAATGCGCACCTTAAGGCTCGTGGTCTCCTAGAATCGATCCATACCGGGAAGCGGACTGATATAGGAGAGAACCAATACTATGTGTTGCAGGTATCTGCCGTTGGCGGAAGGATTATGGTTCGCGACTGGTTTAGCGACAGCATACGCGCGCTGGCAACGAACATCACCCTGTGGTTTGACGACTTGACGCTTGTCAACGCCAATGGCTGGGGTCGGGCTGAAGGGGGTAAGTTTAGAGCGTTCCTAATGCGACTTGTTTCTTACAGGAACAATGAGAGAATAAGTGACACTTTTGCCCGTATAGACAATGAACTACCGTCAGCTAACCGAGCCCTTTGGCACAGTATCCTGCGTGCAAGGTCCCTCCCTCACATTGTGGCTAGCCGCGCCTTGAACCACATCCGCTCAAGACTCTTACAGGAAGGGGACAGTGCTAACTTAGACCGAATGGCCTGTGCACTCTTAAAGACATGGATCTGCCGGGAAGAAAGACAAAGGGGGGAAATTACCACTATGACTCCTGATCTAAATACAACTCACCCATCGCCTGCATATCATGCTGGCCGAATGATGGCCGTATTGGCGGCGCTACAACAAAGTGCTCTCGGTGACGTAGGAGCTGGGGTGGTTCAACGATACTATGCAGCAGCCAGCACAACGCCCGCACTAGTGCTTGGTCGTCTTGTTAAGTCGGCCCAGTTTCATCTAAACAAGCTCGATAAGGGCCTCGCGTACTGGTATGAGGACAAGCTAGCAACGATCTCTGTGGGTATGGGCACGGATTTGCCTGCTACACTGTCGCTCGAGGAGCAGGCTCTGTTCGCTCTTGGGTACTACCAGCAAAAGGCCAGTTTGAATTCACGCCATGGAAAGAGAAAATCCGAAACGGAGGAAGATGAAAATGGCAATTAGGCATCGCTACGAGTTCATGTATTTTGTGGAGTGCATCAATGGGAACCCAAATGGTGACCCTGATATGGGTAACAGCCCGCGGCTTGACCCGCAAGACATGCATGGCCTGATCTCAGATGTAGCGGTAAAGCGCAGAATGAGAAACTATGTCCAAGAGGCCAAAGGGAATACAGCTCCTTTTGGGATCGTTGTACAGCAGTCCACAAACATCAACAAGTTCATCGCGAAGGCGCACGAGGAGAGTGGCTCCACGGCTAAGGCAGGCAGCAAAGATAAAGTGAACGCGGCTAAGCGCTGGTTGTGTGAGAACTATTACGATGTGCGTACCTTTGGCGCCGTCCTCTCGACCGGGGCAAATGCGGGACAAGTACGCGGGCCTGTGCAGCTGACTTTTCTTCGATCGCTCGACGCCATTCTGCCCCTTGATGTATCCATCACTCGCATGGCTGTAGCGGAGAACATTGAAAGTAAGTCCAAGGGAATTAAGGGGACTCATGCTGAGTATGAGCAATGGGAGAGCGAGCAACCTGAGGACACACTGCGCACCATGGGACGCAAACAACTGATCCCATACGGTCTTTATGAAGGGAGGGGATTTGTGAGCGCTAACATTGCCGAAGACGTAGGTTTCTCTGATGACGACATAGCTTTGCTCTGGGAGTCTCTGCTCAACATGTACGAGCATGACCGTTCTGCAAGCAAGGGACAAATGTCAGTTGTCGCCCCTGTCATCATTTTCAGGCATGTGGGCACGGACACAGACCTCGCTCAACGAGATAAGCAGGCTAAGCTTGGCTGCGCTCCTGCCCATAAGTTGTTTGAGTTGGTAAAAATAATGAGGAAGGCCAGGATTCCTAGAAACTATACTGACTATCAGCTACAGATCGACCTGAGCGCTATCCCCAAAGGAGTAGAGATTGGGTTCGCAGTGCCGTCCGCTAGCGGTGTCGAAATTAGTTGGAACGCAATCCCCACTGGGCAGAACTGGGTAGTTGCTGGGTGAAGTACACCGAGGATGACCTAATCCCCCTATCCTACCTCTCCCAATACTACTATTGCCCTAGGCGGGCGGGTCTGCTGCTGCTAGAGCAGCAGTGGCAAGACAATTTGCACACAGCAGAAGGGAGCTTGTTGCACGAACGGGTCCATTCCGGCAAATCTGAGTCCCGCGGGACGGTTAAGATTTTACGCGGCGTGCACCTTAGGTCTTTGGAACTGGGTATAACCGGAGTAGCAGATTGTGTTGAGCTGGAGGCTGCGGCAGGTGGGGTATCAGTCTCCCGCCTGCCGGGCACCTGGGCGGTTGGTCTAGTGGAGTACAAGCATGGAAAAGTCCGTTGTGAGCTGGAGTACGAAGTCCAGCTATGCGCGCAAGCCATGTGCCTTGAGCAAATGTGGGGATGTAAAATCGCACAGGGACACATTTATTACGGCGGAGATCGACGTCGTAAACTTGTTGATTTTACCCCTAGTCTGAGGGGGTTGGTAGTATCTGGATGTGTTTCGTTACACACAATGTTAACATCATGCGCCTTACCCGCTCCAACCAGAGGAGCAAAGTGCCGCGAGTGTTCGATGGAACAGGTTTGCTTACCAAGGCGCATGGGCCCATCAGAGGCTTATGTCGAGAGCTTGTTGCAGGTGGCTCAGGGGGGTGACAGCACTGAAGAGAATCCTTAACGTCCTCTATGTCCTTACGCCAGATTCCTACCTCTCAAAGCAAGGGGAAACCATCTCCGTCAGGGTTGGCGGCGAGGACAAAGTGAGGATTCCCATACACACCATTGAGGCCATAGTGTGTATGGGCGACACAACAGTATCGACTCCGCTAATTGCGTTTTGTGGTGAGTATGGAGTAGGTCTATCGTTCTTCAGCGAAAATGGGAAGTTTTATGGTAGAGTGGCTGGACCAGTTAGCGGAAACGTCCTCCTTAGGCACGCGCAGTTTTCCGCTTTCAGTGATCCCCATAAGAAGGTAACCCTAGTCAGGGGGTTTTTGGCCGCTAAAATTGCCAACTGCCGCAATGTTCTCTTGCGTGCGTCACGCGAGTTGACAAGTACCAGTGGACAAACTGCCCTAAGCGACGCGGCAAGATCGCTTGCGCTAACGGCACGGCAGATCGATAAGAGCACAGACATTCCGGTATTAAGGGGACTCGAGGGACTTGCCGCCAAGTGCTACTTCGAGGCCTTTGATAACATGATTCGGGTTAGCAAAAGCGACTTCTACTTTCGTGAGCGGAGCAAGAGGCCTCCACTGGACAACATGAACGCCATTCTCTCTTTTTTGTACGCCCTGCTGGCCAATGATGTTAGGTCAGCCCTTGAAGGCGTTGGCTTAGACCCCGCAACAGGTTTTCTCCATACCCTCCGCCCCGGCAGACCCAGTCTCGCCCTTGACGTAATGGAGGAACTTCGTGCACCTTTGTGTGATCGGCTGGCCACTAGCCTAGTTAACTTACGGCAGTTGTGTGGTAAAGACTTTGAACATAACGGCACGGGAGTCAGAATGACGGAAAACGCCCGCAAGTCGCTGATCGCCGCTTGGCAAAAGAGAAAGAAGGAAGAGCTCACGCATCCCTTTTTGCAGGAAAAAATGCAAATCGGTCTCATACCCCACATCCAGGCCCTACTACTCGCACGACATTTACGGGGCGACCTTACAACGTATCCCCCATTCTATTGGAAGTAGTGGCGCATTATGATGGTATTAGTCGCCTATGATGTGTGTACTGAAGATGCCAGAGGCGCCAGAAGGTTGCGCTTGCTCGCCAAGACGTGCGAAAATGTTGGGCAACGGGTACAAAAGTCAGTGTTTGAGTGCCTTGTTGAGCCGCAGCAACTGGTCGTTTTCAAGGATAAACTCTGTTCGTTGATTGATGCGGAAAAAGACTCGCTCCGAATTTACTACTTGGGTAAGAATTGGGAACGTCGTGTAGACCACTTTGGAAAGAGTCTGCCGTTCGCGCAAGAGGGACCGTTAATTCTCTGATGGCGCGCACCGTCAGCACCCAGAATTGTACGGACCCTCCGCGCTAGCGATAGGCCTTACTAGGCCACAGTTTGTCCGATGCCAGCTCGCTAAAGAGCAGATTTGTGCCTTGTTTTGCGAAGGTGCGCGCACAGATGGCTGCAGAGCTAGGCCGCACAAGGACAAACACAGCTCGCGGTCGCCCCCCGCGCGGGGGCGTGGATTGAAACTCCCCTACCGAATCGAACAAGGCCCGCGCGGCGGGTCGCCCCCCGCGCGGGGGCGTGGATTGAAAC
>Ga0136715_1000171_pt1 | contig 13415 bp, 13 predicted proteins | sample SedPBSmetaG_FD_104916 | JGI IMG/M metagenome (GOLD analysis project Ga0136715, IMG submission 104916) | Freshwater sediment bacterial and archeal communities from Indian Creek, Illinois, USA to study Microbial Dark Matter (Phase II) -... | ecosystem: Environmental > Aquatic > Freshwater > Creek...
ATATTACGTACCCTCTTTTCGTAGTATTTGTTAAGTGCTTGCAAGCTCCTTACATATATTATTGTATCAGAGGGTGCTTTTGTTTTCAAAGTCCAAATAACTTCATTACAGGAATGCTCGTATCAATGATATACTCCCCCCCCCCGTATGTCAAGCCTTATTTTGTTGAATTTGTGTTAACTTGTTAGCTATAAAAAATCTTTCTGGTCCTGATGATGATTTCCGAACGGATTTTGAACACCCTATTTGCCGTGATTATTTGGGCTATAAGCGCATAATGGATTAGCTACGCAAAGAAAAGACGGGTACAGCTTTATTGAACACTAAGCTGACTCCGGCGATATGACAACAAACCCAGCCGAATGATAGGCCTCAATATAGGTTTGGGAATGCGTCATTAAATAATTATAAGATGACCGCTAATGCTTAGAGTCACATCTACTCTTTATCCATCAGCCATCTTATGACATCCACTGCATTCTCCATATTCCTGCTATACGCCATAACAGCAATAACCTTATTTTCAACATCAAAGAAAGCGTCATCAAATACGACCGTATCATTAAGAGGCAATCCATATATGCGCGGCTCACCTTTTTGCCCTTCATCATCTTCTACGGCGATTCTATGCTCATCCATTTCTTCATATGGAATTTTCGCTTCTATTATATCATCCATCACACCATCAAGCGGCAAGAAAGCTCCCTGGCGCGCAAGCATCTCAAACTCCTCACGGCTGAATACAAATATATCACCGGTTTGCGAGCCCAGCATCACCATTAGCTTTTGCCTCCCCGCAATTTCAAGCTGCGGATCGCCCTCAAGAACTATGTTAGTGAAATTTATCTCCAAAAGCTGCGGAAAATCTTTAAGCATCTTTACGCTCAAAGCGTTCAAAGCCTCATCAAAAGCAAAACCACCTACCAGAAAAATATCGACTTTCTTCTCGGGAGGCGTCTGCGGACGAGTCATTGCAGTCACCATGCTCCAAACGAAGACTGTCGCAATTATTCCGATTACATATTTCCACCAGTCATAATGCAGATGATTCTGCAAAGCTGCTTTATTTACTTGAATTTTATACAAAACCCCTTCCCCTTCCTTATGGATGTACTCTCTCGGAAACTCTCAAGCGAGTCTCCTTGCCGGTTTTTGACCTAGAGTTTTTTGTTTTACCCCCGGAACATTTTGATCACTTTATATGCGTAACTTTCCCCTCCCTTGACGGGAGGGGATTAAGGGGAGGGTGAAATTTGTTATTCTTTCAGCCATAAAATCACCCCCACCCTAACCCTCCCCCGTAAAGGGGGAGGGAATACTCCATATTCCGGTTTCCGAGAGCTTACATGGATGTTAGATGTTGGATATTAGATATAAAGTTCCGTTCGTCAAATCCCTTCTGATTTCCAACCTCTAACCCCTAACCCCTAATCCCTGATCCCTAATCCCTAACCTCTCAAAAGCGGTTTCATAGTCGGAAAAAGTATGACATCTTTTATGGAATATGAATCCGTCAATAGCATGACAAGCCGGTCAATACCTATCCCAATGCCCCCAGTAGGAGGCATACCCGCCTCAAGCGCATAAACAAATTCCTCATCCATCATATGCGCTTCTTCATCACCGGCCTGTCTTTGCTTGCTTTGCTCCATAAATCTCTCTTTTTGATCGATCGGATCATTTAACTCTGAAAAAGCGTTCGCTATTTCCCTTCCCATTATAAAAAGCTCGAAGCGATAGGTTAATCTCGGATCTTTAGGTATCCTTTTCGCAAGAGGCGAAACTGACGTGGGATAGTCTAAAATAAATGTGGGCTGCTTTAAGTTTGATTCTACTTTTTGCTCAAATACCTCATTTAACGCATCGCCCCAGCTTGTGCCTTCTTTTAACGTCACTCCGGCTTTCTTCGCGGCTTCCCTTGCTTGCGCGTCTTTATCTATTGCCGCAAAGTCCACTCCCGTATATTTCAAAACTGCCTCAATCATTGTCATTCTTGCCCATCCGGGTGAAAGATGAAGCTGCTCGCCTTGGTATTCTATTATATTTGTGCCAAGCACGGATTCGGTCGCCTTTACTATCAAATGTTCAGCTAAATCCATCATGTCCGTATAGTCTGCATAGGCTTTATAGATCTCAACGGAAGTAAATTCGGGATTGTGCTTTACAGACATCCCTTCGTTACGGAAGATCCTGCCCATTTCATATACCTTGTCAAAGCCTCCTATGATAAGCCTCTTTAGATGAAGCTCAGTTGCGATCCTAAGATACATATCAATATCAAGGGTATTATGATGAGTGATGAAAGGGCGAGCTGCCGCGCCTCCGGGTGTTCCCTGAAGGATTGGAGTTTCAACCTCCAAGTAGCCCGCGTCGTCCAAAAACCTTCGTATATGGCTTATAATCTTGGATCTTAATTCAAATTTGTGTTTAACCTCACAGTTCATTATAAGGTCAAGGTGTCTGTGTCTGTATCTTAGATCCATGTCTTTAAGCCCGTGCCACTTTTCGGGAAGCGGCTGCAATGCTTTGGCAAGCAAACAAAGCTCTGTCGCCTTTACCGATATTTCGCCCTTATGAGTCTTAAAGACCACACCTTTTACTCCAATAATGTCTCCCATATCATAGCTTGTAAAGTCACTATAACTCTCACTGCCCAATTCATTCGTTCGCGCATAAATCTGTATTTGCCCCTTAGAATCCTGTATGTGAGCAAATCCAGCTTTTCCCATTACGCGTTTTGACATTATCCTTCCGGCAATCGTAACATTTTTACCTTCAAAGCTCTCAAACTCCGCCATAATATCGGCGGAGTAAGCGTCTATGTCAAATCTGTCGGTATGAAAGGGGTTTTTTTTCATTTCACATAGCTTCGCAAACTTATCACGTCTGGCTTTCAAAATATCATTGAGATCGTCCGAAAGATTTATGTTTTCAGTTATTTCAGCCATTTACAAATATCCTCATTTCCATATCTCCAAAATCTTAAGCCTTATATTGCCGTCAGGCACATTTATACTTACCTCTTCCCCGACCTTTCTGTCCAAAAGGGCGTTTCCTACCGGAGATTCATTCGAAATTCTGTTATGTGCAGGATCGGCTTCAGCAGAACCGACAATAGTAAATTCCATTGTCTCATCATATTCCGGATCAAGCACTTTTACCGTTGAACCCGCGCTTACCTTATCGGTGGTAATATCATCGTCATCAATAATTCGCGCATGCTTAAGCATATTTTCAAGCGTTGCAATTCGCCCCTCTATGAAGGCTTGCTCCTTCTTGGCTTCGTCATATTCGGCATTCTCACTTAAATCTCCAAATGCCATCGCTTGCTTTATCCTTAATGCTACTTCTTTTCTTTTAGTTGTCTTAAGATGTTCCAGTTCATGTTCCAGCTTTGCAACTCCATCCTGGGTTAAAACCATCTCTTTGCTTATCATAGTTCTATCTCCTCTCAAAACAAAACACTTTACTGAAAATATTCTACTCTATGGGTTATTCCAAATTCGGCTATCAGATCCTGATAAATTTGCGGAGTCAGCTCACACGGCTTTTTCCCCGACATACTGACCAAAAGAGCCTCGAGAACATTTGTCCCGAATGACCTGCCGTCAAATTCAGGAGTTGAAGTGATCAATGCTTTTATTTCCCTTTTTTTAAGCATCGCTATATCATCTTCCGTAATTGTATTGGTTACTATTATCTTGTTATTCATATTTTCCGGCATATGCTTCTTTATATATAAAAAATCCCCCGCAATTATGTCCGCTTCATTATAATATTTTTCAAACTTTCTGATAATCTTGTGCTGTTTGTTGCCTGTCGGATACAAGTTCTCAAAGGGAATACGGCTCACAACAGGAAATATAATATCAGCCACCATGTGAAGGTTTGTCAGTTTTCGTATCGGGAAAGGCAATCCTAAAGCAAACATTACATCGCCATAAACCATCCGGCAACCCATTTCACAAAAAGCCTCAGCCATGCCAAATCTATCCACGGCACAGACTAAAAGCACATTCTTCCCCTTAAGCGTTATTCCGCAATGATCGTTTACATATTTTACGGCATTTCGCTCAAGGGTATTTTTAAGACCCGAACCGTCAACGATGGGTGTCTTGCGAGCAGCCTGGGCTAATGGCAACGCGGACCTCAACACGTATTTCTTGTTGTTCTTACCATAAAGGTAAAGATCAATGCCTCCCATGCCAAAAACATCGACATCACCATCCAGCTGTCTGATGATGTTTATCGCTTTACTTATATCTCCGTCTGTTCCGATGCGTTCTATCGTATAATCCTCTCCATTAAAGGTCATTATCACTTTTTTATCCCTTGAAGAGGACCCGATGCTGACACTTACAATCCTTTTCACGCTAGCCTCCTTTTTTACTTATGGCTCAATCAGCCAAAACAACATCCAAAACCTCTTCCAATCGTTTGATATCTAAGTGGACATCTTCTGTTAACGGGGAATTCCCAATGTCAAGTAAAACCACCTGTTGATCCAAAAGCGCCTGAATCAGTCTTCCCCTTCTGTCAGATGCAATAACTATAACCGTGTCATAGTTTCGAAACTCCCCCAGCAAAGCCATAATTTCATTGACAAGTTCGGCACCTGTCTTATCACCGACAAAGCTCATACGTTCCGCTTCGCTCATTATAAGGCAGTTGAAAATTCCCCTCTCATTCAAAGCACTCAGAATCTGTTCTTTATTCTTTATCGGAAAACCTATTACTCCTATATTTCTGCCTTTTAAAAGCTCGCCAATACTCTCAACGCGCGATATAAAGCTGCGATCTATGCCTCTTAATTCGGCTGTTTCCTGCTGAGAGCATCCCTTTGCCCTTAAGGCTAAAATTTTATCTATCTCTTTTTGTATCTTGCTTTTACTTATAACTTTGTCGCCAATACGAACAAATTCCAAGCTCATCCTCTCCTTAGGGGGATAGAATCAGGGTACGCTTGCGTTTATTGATAAAACAGTATACACATTCATATGACAATAGTCACGGAAAATCTCCGTGACTATTTTGATGCTTAGTATATGAATTTGAGCGTTTATTCTATGCCCACCACATCGACCCGGTTTCCTCAAATGTCAGAACTTGCTTTAAGAAGGTTATTGCCTTTTTAAGCCCTTCATTAACAGACATTAAGCTGTCCTCATGCTCTATACTTAACACATAATCATATCCCGTCATCCTCAACGCGCTCACTATATCTTTCCATACCTGATAATCATGTCCATAACCGACTGTTCTGAACACCCAAGAGCGCTCAATTTCATCTCCGTAATGCTTGGTGTCTAAAACACCGTTTTTAGAAGTATTGTATGCATCAATCTTTGTATCTTTCGCATGGAAATGATATATTGCCCCTTTAAGCTCCCTTATAGCCAACACCGGATCTATACCCTGCCAGAATAGATGGCTGGGATCAAAATTTGCGCCTATGGACTTACCGACAGTTTTCCTAAGCTTAAGCAACGTCTCAGGATTATATACGCAAAATCCGGGGTGCATTTCAAAGCAAATCTTGTTGACTCCATGGTTTTCAGCAAATCTGGCAGTCTTCTCCCAATACGGGAAAAGCACATCATTCCATTGATAATCAAGAATATTTATAAAGTCAGGCGGCCACGGACATGTCACCCAGTTGGGATAATTCGAGTCATTAGAATCCCCGGGACATCCCGAGAAAGTTATGACTCTGTCCACTCCGAGCTTTTCCGCCAGTTTCACCGTCTTTTCAAAATCATCGTGGAATGACTGGGCAATTTCCTTTTGCGGGTGAACCGGATTGCCATGACAGCTAAGAGCGCTTATAATCATGCCATTATCTTCAACTAAAGACTTCAGTTCATCTATCTTCGCCTTATCGGATAAAAGCTCATCCGGATTTGCGTGGGCTTTGCCCGGATAACCCCCGGTGCCGATTTCGACCGCTTGCACTCCCGCTTCGGATAAATATAAGAGTGCGTCCTTAAGACTTTTCCCACTCAAAAGAACCGTAAAAACTCCTAATTTCAAGTTTATTCCCCCTCTTTGTCCTTTTTTTAATATTGCTATATTCTACATCATAACAAGAATTCCTTCAAGACTTCATAATTTATTCCCATTGATGCTTTTAAGGGTCGCCTAAAGGATTAAGTGGTTCTATGAGTCTCATGCTATCGATTTGCCATCGTCCCATATTCCTTTTGAGTATTATTTCCTTAAGACCGCTTTCCCATTCAGGAGGTTCTTTCAGTCCCTCGGTAATATTTTTAGGTTCTCCGATTAAATCTGAGACTGTATGCTCAGCGAAAATCTTGGCACTATTGCTCCACGGCCATACCCAAAAGAGTCTTGCCCTTATTCTCTGCCGATAGCTATAAATATTGTAATCGGAATAAATATTGTTGTTTAGCAACTCATCTTCGTTCAAAAAACTATCGGAGAAAAATCTTCCTAAAAAATCAACATCGATGTTTTGCTCCAGTATCGCCGACGTTCGATTTTTCAACCCCTCGTTGACTACAATATAAATATTGGCAACGTCTCTAGTAGCAAAAAAAGTAATTCCCACCAAAATAATTACTAAAAAGATTAACAGTACCTTCCTCAGAATATAGAAAATAAACCGCAGCGCTATATCCAAAAACACAACCCCCTTTGAGTATACGAAGACTACCTGTTTCTGTCGTATAAAATCCGCAAGCCTTCAAGAGTTAATAACGGCTCCACATATTCAATAGTCTGGGACTCTTCGGCGATAAGCCTTGCCAAACCCCCGGTCGCAATTACCGTCACTTTCTCTTTCCCTAATTCTTTTTTCATCCGGCGGACTATATAATCAACTTGTCCCGTATAGCCATATAGAATTCCGGACTGCATACTCGATACCGTGTTCTTGCATATGACCGACGGAGGCTTTATCAGTTCGACCCTTGGAAGCTTGGCAGCTTTTTGATACAAAGCTTCAGCGGAAATTTTTATCCCCGGGGCGATGCATCCGCCTAAATACTCGCCTCCTTCGGAAACAGCGCAAAATGTCGTGGCAGTGCCGAAATCAACTATAATAACAGGACCGCCGTATGCCTCGTATGCCGCTATAGCGTTAACAATCCTGTCGGCCCCGACTTCCTTTGGGTTTTCATAACGTATGTTCATACCGGTTTTTATTCCGGGACCTACCACCAGAGGATTGATGTCAAAATACCTTCTGCACATGTGCTCGATCTGGTACATCATATTGGGCACGACAGATGAAATGAGTATGGAATCTATCTTTTGCTTCGGTATATGGTTGTAACCGAGCACATTTAAAATCATCATGCCGAATTCATCCGCGGATTTCTCTCTGTCCGAAGCCAGCCTCCAGTATGTAACAAGTTTCTTACCGTCATAGACACCGCATACAATATTCGTATTCCCTATATCCATAACCAGAATCATCAATAATTCCTCCGCTGCCCGTTCAAATCAATTACGGGCGATTGCTCGCCCGTATATAAGTCTTAATTAAAACTGTCTTCCGTACAGTCTGCTAACTCCTTGCACAACCGGTATAACAATCAATACCGCCACTATCAATTCCGGCAGTCCATGGGAAAGACCGATCCCCACAATAGCAGCCCCGGCAGTCTCAACCGCAATACCAAGACCCTCGGCAAATTCAGCGAGATGTCTTAAAAAAATCGCCGATAAAACGCCTATTGTGTTGGTGAGCGTACCTACCACGGCAGCAAAGCCGATTGCAGTAACGGCAGCCGCTTTTTCACCAACTTTTGATATCAAAGCGCTTTTAATCATTATATAGGCATAATATGACGTCACGCCTATAAGAAGCCTCGGTAAAATCGCCACCACCGGATCCAGGAAGACAAAAGATATCGGGCTTACCGGATTAACCGCCGCATTATAAATACTGAATCCGCCGAATATGAGCCCCACCAAAATCCCGGCAGCAGGTCCTTCCACTATCGCCGCAATAATAACCGGAACATGCATAATGGTAGCTCTGACAGGACTAAAAGGCAATATTATAAAACCTAGCGGGGTCAACTGAAGAACAACAGACACTGCTCCCAACATTCCGATGATTGCCAACCTTCGAGTAGTCAACCTCATGTTTTCACCTCCGTTCAAGTTCCAAACAGGATACCTGACGATATCGCGCTATTTGGTTTTTTAAAGCTTTCACTGCTGCTTTCGTCCAACCCAAACCCCGGATGTCGGCGAAAGCATAAAAGCTTTAAATTAATTTTAGCAGAATTCGCTACGAGTGACAAGCATAAAAGACATTAAATAATCAAATAAGTGACGGTTTTTTGTCTTAAAAATTATCATTGATTGATTTGTCGTTGAGTGTTATTATCCTTGTGGATGTGAGTTTCCATATCTAATCAAATTTTGTTCAATCAACGGAGGTGATAGCGTGGACGCCGGCCCCAGTAGTATATCTTATAAATCAATCAAGCCGAACAGAATCAAAATGAGCGTTATGCGCTATTGCTTTCTTTTTTCAGTTTAAGTCGGACCTTTTCAAGCTTCATCACACCTTTTGCTGATTAAATGTTTGCTGTATTACGCATAATTCCGTTATATTCCGGTTCGGCAAGGAAAAATGGCATAATACTGACAACACATATTAATTGACAGGAGGTTTTACCATGACTGTAAAAAAACTTATGGAATTTCTATCATCAACAAAAGATTATCCGACCCTTAAGAACATGTTTTCACAAATGCTCGCAGCCGACATATCCGAGCTTTTAGAGCAGATCGACGACAAGAAAACAATCGTTGCATTCCGTCTGCTTTCAAAGGATATGGCCGTTGAAGTTTTCGCTCACTTATCGCCTGAAAAGCAATCTGCTATCTCCAAGCTCACCAATGAGGATGAACTGAACTCAATAGTAAACGAATTGTTTTTCGATGACATGATTGATTTTCTAGAAGAAATGCCCGCAAACATTGTTAAGAGGATTTTGAAGAATTCGACCGAAACCGAGCGGAAGCTCGTAAATCAATTTCTTAAGTATCCGAATAGCTCCGCCGGCGGTTTGATGACCATCGAGCTTGTCGATTTAAACAAGCACATGACGGTGGCGCAAGCATTGGAAAGAATTCGCGCAACCGCCCCCGACAAAGAAACCATATACACCTGTTATTGCGTTGATTCACACCGGAAGCTCGAAGGAACGGTTTCACTAAAAGATCTGATACTAAACCAACCTGAAACCGTACTCGAAGATATTATGCGCAAAGATGTATTATCGGTAAACACTCACGAGGATCAGGAGCATATTGCATCGTTATTCAAAAAATATGATTTATTGAGCTTGCCGGTCGTAGACCATGAAAAAAGACTGGTTGGCATAATAACGGTAGATGACGTAGTTGACGTGATCGAAAGAGAGAATACCGAGGACTTCCACATGATGGCGGCCGTGCACGGCAATACAAAAAAGGATAAATTATTGGAGGTTTCGGTACCGCATGCCATACGCATGCGGCTTCCATGGCTTATTATAACTCTTTTCGGCGGAATGCTCGCAGGAGGCGTTATCCAGATATTTGAGGAAGCGCTGACCGCCGTCATTGTTCTCGCGATGTTTATACCCGTAATAATGGATATGGGCGGCGATATAGGCATTCAGACCTCAACCATAGTCATACGGGGTCTCGCTACCGGAGATATCAACCAAAAGAACGTTTGGCAATCACTTTTTCGCGAAATATTGATAGGTGTCTCAATGGGCGTTATATGCGGCGTTGTAATCGGCGCGGCAGGCCAAGTTTGGCAAGGCGTGCCTATGCTTGGGGTGGCAGTAGGCGGCGCTATGATCACGACTATTACCGGCGCATCATTTCTTGGCGCTTTTCTGCCCATCATATTTGATCGTTTCGGCGTTGATCCCGCCATTGTATCAGGTCCGCTGATTACTACTATAAAAGATATAACCGGACTTCTTATTTATTTCGAAATTGCATCGTTGGTTATGGGGATATGAGTTAGATCAGTTGATTTCGTAGCATAATATATATATAATATCATTAGAATTTTGCTACAAGGAGGAGTTGCCATGCAAATTAAGCCATCTGCAAGCATTCGGCAAAATTATAATGAGATAGCGGATTTGTGCAGACTGACAGGCGAGCCTGTGTATCTCACAAAAAACGGCGAAGGCGATCTTACCGTCGTTTTGACAAAATCTCGTCTACTGATTACAAACTCAATTTCGGGCATTTGATATGATAAATGCTCGTCAGGTTTAATCCATTGAATAGTTTTATCGCCAGATTGTTTGCTTATTACGTCAATCCAGTATTCTTCTATGCCCGCCCATCTGTCCCTTATGTCCTGTCTGCCTTGATTTTTAACAGTTTCCAACCCATCATCTTCAATGTAGCAAGAGAAAATCTCTTTTTTGTTCTGTGGGACGCCGGCTTCAAAGATGAAGATAGAAGTTGTTACGCCAGCAAACAGTTTTTCAGGCAATTTAATAATTTTTAGAAGTCTATGGTGTTGTAGCAATCTCTTTGGCTTTGCCTTGCCCTCTTTTTCAAGTTTTTTATCAGGCAAAATAAACGCACATTTTGTACCGCGTGGCACACTATTCAATACATTTTCAACAATAGTAAAACAACCGTATTTCTTTTCAAAAGGCGGGTTCATTAAAACCTTTGTAATACCTTTCGATTGAATCCAAGAACAAGCTGTTTGCGTTCTTGAATCTAACTGTGTTATGTTTGTTTTTCCGTCTTTATGAATTAGCATATTTGCACACGCCAACGCAAATATTTCTCTGTCAAATTCAATTCCGAATAACTGCTCTCTTTTGATAGTCCTTGCTTTTGTAGTGTTAATGCCACCTGCTTCTTTAATCATATTACACATCGCTTTAACAAGAAATGCGCCAGAACCGCAAGCGGCGTCTAAAATAACGTCGTCTTTATTGACTTCAACAAGTCTATACATAAATGACGTTATATGATCAGGAGTAAAAACCTGTCCCGACTCTGATTTCTTTTTATAGCGATTGAATTCGTTAAAAAAGATACCCATAACATCTTCTCCATTCCAATAATCGGAGTTAATGCTGTCGGAAACATCTCCAACCCATTCAATAAAATCATCAATAGCGTCTTGATTGTCGGTTGAATTCATTTTAATCTCGCCGTAAACTTCCAAAAGCAAATCAAGTTTTGAATTGTGCTTTTTATCAGCTTCTAATGATTTTGAAAGAGTGGAAAGTATTGACGTATGGAAAGTAGTAAAATCCATTCCCTTTACCAATGTTGCGCCGTATCTCTTAGCAACTAATGCACAAGCTGTAAAAACCATTCTATGGTACAAGTTTTTTATTCCAAAATCGAAATGTAAGCAATCGTTTATGCGTTTTGTCAATGCATATATTTGTTGCTTGTCAATCTTGTTTTTGTTAAATAGACCAATATAATATTCCTTGTTTTGCAGGTCAGGTTGTACGTTTATTTCTACACCGTCAATAAAGGCTTTTACTTCGTGAAAATTATAGAGAATACCGATGCACTTTTTGTATTTTTTAGCAACAACCTTGACATTTTTCAATAATTCGTCAATATGACTTTGTTTAAGTAGAGTAGTGCTTGACTTCGTTTCTAAAACAATAGCGGGTAACGTCTTGTCGTCAGGTAAATACCAACCGTCGGGCTTATCAGACACACCTCTAAAACCCAGTTGGTTAAATGTAGTAATTTGTCCAACACCGCATTTAGCGTTTTGATATGTAGAGAAATTTAGCAAACGAGAAGCTATATCTCTAACTTCGTCCTCGGTATATACTACTGTACTCATTGTTTACCCCCGTTATCGTCTGTTTTTATCACAAATTGCAGCAGAAGACCTCCGCCTCTTTAGGCGGAGGATGAATGCATCTGCCATCTAAAACCTTTACCGTAAAACAGATGTCTCACCTGTGATGTTTTCACAGGCTTTTCTAAGCCCGCTAGATTGATATACGCGCCTTTGTTCTGAATACCTTTAACAATATAAAGGCAGTTCTTAAACGTTCTTAACCGGAACAAATGACTTAATCTTTTGCGCCAGTCTTATATGGCTATCCAGCTTATGCTTTATACTTGGCGCAAGCCACTCCTCCGGCCTTTTGCGATTGTCAAATCTGGGAGCGCGATATCTTTTTCTGCTACGCCTTTGTCTTCGGTACATAACCCGTTCCTTGTTTCTTTCGACTTGACCGTTTAGCAAAATGCATTCGCTCGAGAATAACTTTTCTTTGTCATTGACAACTGAGACGCCTACCTTTTTATATCCGGAGTCTATGCCCATAGTTCCGGGCTGCGTATAACTGGTTGTCTCATAAGTTAGCTGAATAGTAAAAGGCTTGCGTGTTACCACTTTTGCCAGCCCTTCTTTAAGCATTCTGCGCACCTTGCCATGTCTTTCCGTTGGCATTAAAGGTTTCCCGTCTTTGCTTAGTACATAAACCATTTTAGTGTCTCTCCAATCATTTTAGGATAATCCGGCATCGCTGCCGTAGGTCCACTTCGCCCATGTTAGATGGGGTTTTTGTCGGCAACACTTCGCCTTACCCCTAAGCGATGTTTAATCACCAACCGCAGTGTCCGGAACGTGTGGAGTATTCCGGAGTGCCTATTTCTGCCTTACGGCAATTCCCATCTAACGTAGCGGCTCTTCAACCGCTTGGGCTAATCAACCGAGCTTATAGGTTCTCCTACAAGCCCTCACTTCAAAAGCTGTTAGGCTTTAAGTGATGGGTGGTTGACTTCTACTATGTCGTCAAGCCCGCATTGCAGGGCGGTACAGATTTTAGCCAGTGTTTCCATTGCGACGGGTTTATTCTTGCCTAACTTGGCGATTACGTTTGTACTAACCCCCGCAAGCCGTTTTAGTTCCGTCCGCTTGGTACCTTTATCTATTAAAAGTTTCCATAGCCTATTGTAACTTATCGTCACTCCGCTAACCTCCTGTCACACGACATAATTAACCTATATTATACTATCATAGTGTAAGTCAAAAGTCAAGCAAAAGTTGAATAACCATGATTATTTGTTGAGTTTAACGGATAAGGATTGAAAGATAAAAGGTAACAGTCCTACCAAAAGCTAGGGAAACCTACTGAAGCGTATAACGTAGGTGGTCGTGATATCGTCCCGTCAATCTAGGGCGAATTAAACTTCCTCGACGGCGTGAATACTTGCGGCGGTGTAAGCCTTTTTTCCGGATAACTGCCGGAAGCACGCCTATAAGGGTGTGGCTATCGGAGTTAGGCTTTCTGTTTACCAAAGGTGACGTAAAGCCCCTTGCTTCAGCTATGGGGATATAAGGCACAACCTATTGGAAAACTTGATGTTTTTCGATAGGTTTAATTCTTTCATTTGTATTATACATATAATGGTGATATAAT
>Ga0136715_1000172_pt1 | contig 13367 bp, 11 predicted proteins | sample SedPBSmetaG_FD_104916 | JGI IMG/M metagenome (GOLD analysis project Ga0136715, IMG submission 104916) | Freshwater sediment bacterial and archeal communities from Indian Creek, Illinois, USA to study Microbial Dark Matter (Phase II) -... | ecosystem: Environmental > Aquatic > Freshwater > Creek...
TTCTGTAAATATGCAAGCAGGCCGGCTGCTGAATCATCCAGAGGGTCCAGCAGCAAGCTCATTTCAGGGCTGACCATCTCTTCACTGACATTTATCTTCTCCATATCCCTGCGCAGCACCTTTGCCGAATACTCCCGCAATGCGGCAGTTAACTTCGCAAGGGCATTCTCTTCATCGGCACCCTCTTCATCCAGGCAATCCTCAGCAATACGCAGGTGGAAAGACAGCTGACCTGCAGCAAGTTCGATCAGCAGTTGTGCCGGAGAAGCGGCACCAAAGTGGGTAAAATAGATATGCTGCAGCCCGGGGTGGGCAAACCGGTAAAGATCCTTCATCATCAGCTCCCCGTTAAAATCGGGAACCGGGGTAGCCGGACGTATCACGGGGTAGCGGAGCGCCGCGGAAAGCTGCGGCAGATACACCCCTATCGCATCGCCGCTGAAGAGCCCCTTAGTCCTTGCATCGTAAAAGCAGACGGAGTGTCTGGCATGGCCGGGCGTTTCCCAAACTTCAACAGGCCTTCCCCTTAAGTTTATAATCTTACCCTCTATGGCCGGGCGCAGCCTCTCTTCGGGTACGGGGAGCACCTCTCCGTACTCCCGCATCTTCCTCTCCCCGTATACAGCCATGGAGCCTTCAATTAACCTGGCCGGGTTGACCATGTGCCTACCCCCAACGGGATGCACCCATATCTCTGCCCCCGCAAAATGGCGGGCAATCAGCCCCAGGCCGCCTGCGTGGTCAACGTGCACATGGGTGACTCCAACGTGTTTCACCTGGGAGCGATCCAAACCGATGCTTCGCGCCGCCTCCAAAATCCTCTCTGCGGAGCTCGCCGGCCCGGTTTCTATCAGCATCCAATCGGTCCCGCCCTTTATGAAGTATCCCGCCGACCAGCCGGGCTTGCCCCTTTCCTCCAGATCAACCTGAAATATTTCCCCGGTGAGTTCAACTATTCTAGCCAAGCGCAAAGATCACCCCCATAAAAAAAGTTGCACTTCATACTGAAAACTTAGCTGCACGTGTGCGGCACGTGCAGCTAAGTTCCAAGTATATCAGTATAATTAACTATGGCGTCCCCTGATTACAGGTTGTTCTGCATCTCGCAGGCCATAACCGCGTGCTTGCAGAGAACGATGGTGGTAACGGAACCAACGCCACCGGGAACCGGTGTGATCTTCTCCACAATAGGCTCCACGGAAGGGAAATCCACATCGCCGCAGTATTTGCCCGGGTTGTCCGGGTCCGGGTTGATCCCAACGTCAATTACAATCTGACCCGGCTTCACATAGCTGCTATTAATCATTTTGGCTTTGCCGATGGCGGCGACCAGGATATCGGCACCGGCGCAAACCTCCGGCAGATTCTCCGTACGGGAATGGCAAATGGTTATCGTGGCGTGCTCACGCATTAAAAGCATGGCTACCGGTTTGCCCACAACCAGTGAACGGCCGACCACGACCACCTTCTTGCCTTTTAAAGGGATATTATAATACTTCAACATCTCCATGCACGCGGTAGGAGTGCAGGGGGGGAAGCCGGTCTCGTCATCCGCAAAAACCTTGCCCGCGCTGCCCAGGTTCATGCAGTCCACATCCTTCTCCACTGGGATCAGGGAGCGGATCTTTTTCTCGTTAAGATGCTTGGGCAGAGGGGCAAACATTAAAATACCGTTTATCTCCTTATTGGCCCCGACGTCCAGGACTGCCTGCTCAAAGCCTGCCTGCGCAATATCCTCCGGGTATTCAAATATCTGGTATGCCATGCCTATGGAATCGCAGGTTTTTTTTGCTCCGCCCTCATAAAAAAGATCGTCAGGACGGGCGCCAACGCGGATTATGCCCAGTTTGGGGGTAATCCCCTTTGCTTTTAGAGCTTCCACCCTTTGGCTCAAATTATCTTTTATGGCATCGACAACCGGCTTGCCTTTTAAGTTTTCCGCCATCCTAAAGCCCTCCAGTCGATAATGAAGTAATTTCTTTACTTTATTTTGTCAATAACTAACTGCAGGGTTTCATCGGCAACCTTGCTGCCATCGTTCAGGAGCCTGTTGATCTCCCCGCCGGTTTCATCCAGGTATTGCTGGTCTTTAATCGAACCCAAGTTGATCAACACGTTAAGGTAGCCGCTAACCAAAGCAGCTTTAAGAAATACGACTCCACACCCCACGTCGGAGATGGCAAGCGCTGAGCCGATTTGTCCCATTCGCGCATGTATTTTAATGCCCTCGTATGCTTTACGCATTATTTCCAGCGGTACCGAACAAGCGGTAATAGAACACTCCTGCATTACTTTCTCTTTATGCGCAACTTGTTCAGGTGTATCTTTCGGCAGGCTGTATGCCTTGGAAAGAGGTTCAAAAACCTCTGCGTCTTTGTCCACCAGCGTTTTCAATTCATCAATTATGTGATAGCCCTTTTCCAGCAGTTCCTTCACTTCATCTTCCACACCGGCGTATTTCTTTTTTCCCACTGTGAGATTGCCTACCATATTGGAGAGAGCCATGCCGATGGCGCCACCCATGGCAGCCGCTCCGCCGCCGCCGGGAACCGGAGCCTTGGAAGCCAGCGCATCCAGGAAATAAGCACTGCTGTTTTCCGCCATTGCCATAATATAACTAACCTCCTTGATAAAAAATCTGTTACCTTTATTTCTCTAAAAGCCACAGTGTTTCCTTCTGTCCACACACAAATTGATCAAAATTGTTTACCATCCAAGGTCTTCCAAAAAGCTTTGCACCGCCATATTGACTTCGTCCGGTTTCTCCAGCATGAGCATATGGCCGGCACCATCAAATATTTCCAGCTTGGCCCCGGCAATGTTTTCCGCCAGGTAGCGGCTGTATTTAAGCGGTGTCATCCGGTCTTCCGCACCGCACAGGACCAGGGTGGGGATATTGATACGCAGCAGTTCAGACAAAATATCAAAATTATTACACGCGGTAAAGTCCGCGCACCATACTTCCGGTTGCGCCTGCAAAACGTATTGTTCAGCCTCCCGGATCATTTTTCCCGAGGCATGGGAACCGTATAGTTGTCCGGCCAGCTCAGGCATCTTTTCGCCTCGCCCGTACCGGTCAAGTATCTGCGACGCCACGCGCAGCCTGCCGCCGGTGCCGATCAAAACAATTGCCGTCAGATCCCGGGGGTACTGCAAAGAATAATCCATGGCGATGGCACCACCCATGGAATGACCGCACAAAACAAATGAAGGCAGGCCAAGACTCTCTTTAAAATCCCTGACAACTTCCCGGTAAAAAGAAATACCCGGGTAGAGTTTCCCCTGGGAGAAGCCATGCCCCGGCAGATCCAGCGCCATAAGGGAAAACTTTTCCGTCAGGCCTGTGAGCTGTTTTTCCCAGAGGAGTGCGCAGCCCCCCGCCCCATGCACAAAAAGGAGCAGTCCTTTCCCCTCCTGCAGCTCTCCATAGTAATTTAGCTTGAAGCCGCTATTTTTTAGAAAAACAGAGCGCGGTTCCATTGTCATTGACCGAGCACATCCTCCTCAGGTTGAACAGAAAAATACCTTTTCCTTGTTTGCATATTGGGTTACCAAGCCCGTGCTTTCCATGTATTTTAGATGCGCAAGCGTCTCCCCGACAGCAAACCAGCGCTGAAATACGGGAAACTCCTGCCAGGTATTGATGGGCACGTCCCAACGCAGTTGCGAGGCCACGTTGTAAGCGCTCCCCGGCTCCCCGCGCAGCAGCGCAAGAATCTCTTCTTCCCGGCGCAGATGATGTTTTTTTAATTCACCGATTCTCTGCTGCGGGTTCGCAAAAACAGCTCCATGACCGGGGAGGATTAAACCAGAGTTGAGGGCAGCTATTTTATCAAGGCTTTCCAGATAACTTCTTAAAGGATTAAAATCCCGCTCCCAAAACAATGATATATTCGGTGTAATCCCCGCAAGAATGTGGTCGCCGGAAAAAAGAATATTATTCCCTGCTTCATACAGACACATGCTTCCCGGTGTATGTCCCGGAGTTTCCAGACAAGTTAGCACATAATCCCCAGCCTTGATTACATCCCCGTCCTGCAGCAGCGTGTAGTTAATGTTATTCTTAAAAGCGAAAATTGGGCTTTCAGCCATTTTATCGATAAAGTCACGCAGCTCTGTTTCCGGAAATCCGTTACGCGCCGCAAACGCAATGGCATCTTCCCAGCGTGTATTGTCATCCAGTATGAGCGTATCAGATATGTTAAAGAACACCTGAGAGGTATCCGAGACAACTTTATGCACAAGTTCGAAATGATCCACATGCAGATGGGTGATAAAATAATCCGTTTGCCCCGGACTTACCCCCAGCGCGGCAAAAGCCGCAAGAAGCGCCTCTTTGCATTCATCAGTGTCCAGTCCCGTATCAATAACCAGATGGCGTTTTTGTCCTTTGATGATATATGCGTTGATTGACCGCAGCGGATTACCGGTAAGAGGCACGGCAACGCGGTAAATGTGCGGCAGTACTTGTTCAATCACTATGTTCACAACCTTTAATCAGGGGTATGGGAAAAATGGTCATATCCTTTTTTTGCCAAATTAATCGCCTTTCCTTCATTCTGAAACAATTTAACGCCATTTTTTTGATCCACAACTTTGCCGATGATTGAAAAATCAACACTGAGCTGGCGCAGCTCTTTTTGAACGGCAAAGGCATCACCTTCGGAAAGGGTTACAAGCAGTTCATAATCTTCCCCGCCGTGGAGCGCCCAGTTAAGATAGTCCTCTCCCAGAAGATCTCCCGCCCGTTTAACGTCATCATGAACGGGCAGCCGGGAGAGATATATCTCCGCACCCACTCCGCTGCCTTCACAGAGATGGTGCACTTCACTGGCCAGGCCGTCGCTGATATCGATCATAGCGGAAGGACGGCCGGTTTTCAGCAGGATTGCCCCTTCCTTAACCCGCGGCTGCGGTAAAAGATGGGACTTAAGCAAAGCCTGGCGCGAGCTTTCCGGAAAATAATGCCCGGAGCATATTCCTTTGTGCAGCAATGCCAGACCGGCGGCAGAGGCCCCGATGGAGCCGGTAACGGCAAAAACATGGCCGATTTTGGCGCCCCTCCGTGAAACAGGCTTTTCCTCCATCTCCCCCATGACCGTCACATTCAAAATCAGCTGAGGCGCACTGACCGTGTCACCACCGATAATAAAAACGCCATGGGCTGCAGCGAGGCAGGCCATTCCCTGATATATCCCTTCCGCATACTCCAGTTCCAGATTGGGGGGCCATCCGGCGGAGATAAGGGCATAACGGGGGGTACCGCCCATGGCGGCTATGTCGCTGAGATTGACAGCCAGCGCTTTGTGGCCGAGCTGCTCCGGGGTAATACGCTCCCGCCAAAAATGTGATCCGTCCACAAGCATATCGCAGGTCAGCAATATGTATTTTCGATCAGTGATCCGAATGGCGGCGGCATCGTCCCCAATCCCCAGAACAACCGCACTGTCGTAATCTCTTAAATTTCTGGTAAGATGTTGAATAAGGGCAAACTCGCCCATGTCCTTTAATTTCACCGTTTCCGCTCCTTTAGCTGTCAGAACCCTGCGCGGGCATCGTTGACGGCTTGGGCAATTTCCTGTGTGGCTGCGGCCACATCGGCGGCAGCCACAATGGCGGAGACCACAGCCACGCCCTTCGCACCTGCTCTGATTACCTCTCCCGCCCTTTGTGCGTTAATGCCACCAATACCGACAACAGGTATTTTAACGCCGCGCGCAATCTCCGCCAAACCCTGCAGGCCGATTGGAGTTCCTGTATTGTCCTTGGTTTCCGTACCATAAACAGCGCCAACTCCCAGATAAGAGGCGCCGTCCCGCTCAAACTGCAGCGCCTGCGGCAGATTCCGAGCTGTTATGCCCAGGATCATCCGCGGCGGCAAAATACAGCGCCCTACCGCCGCAGGCAGGTCATCCTGCCCCAGATGGACGCCGTCAGCTTCCACTGCCATGGCGATATCCAGACGGTCATTAACGATAAAGGTAATGCCTTTCTGCCAGGTCAGTTCTCTTAATATTTTTGCCTTATTATAGAGTTCCCGGGTGGAGAGATCCTTTTCCCGCAACTGGATGCAGGTGGCTCCGCCGTTAATCGCTCCTGTTACAATATCCTCAATGCTGCGTCCCCGTGAAAGACGGGTGTCCGTAATAAGATAGACGCTCAGGTCAAAGGGTTTCAGGGAAGACATGCGAGCTCATCCTTTGCACTTTAATCGAATTAAATTCGTTACTACTCAGCCTTACATTTCCACTGGGGCGCAGGGTGCCTTTTCATAGACTAGCCGGCTGGAAGCCGGCTCCACTGCAGTCTTAATAAAAGATAGTCAGTGGTCGGCAAAGGCTTTGCGGAACGGTCAAGACCGTTCCCTACGGTTCTATGTGCGTTAAAATGTTTTTTGTTTTTTCTGGCACACCGGCACTCCGACCACTGACATCCGCATTTGATCAAGACCGTTCCCTACGATTGATCGAGCCTGAATGCCGCTCAAAGGCAACCCTGCACCCCTATTGCAGCCTGCACAGTTACTTAAATTCTTCACTTTTCCTTCGCCATGCGGCAAAGTGGTCCATGGGGCCGCTGCCCCCACCCAGCTCCGGGGGCCATGGCAGGATCGACTGGAGATAGCGGCGCGCCGCCATTACGGCCCGGGGGAGGGAGCGCCCCATGGCCAGGTGAGCCGCAATCGCCGAGGCGTAGGTGCAGCCGGTGCCGTGGGTATGCCTGGTATTGATACGCCGGGCGCGGTAATAATAGTATTTTTCCCCGTCAAACAACAGATCCGTCAACTCATCATCATGCCCGCCCTGCAGGTGCCCCCCTTTTATCAGGACAAAAGCAGGACCCATTGCCTGCAGCAAGCGCGCCGCTTTTTTCATGTCTTCAACGCAGGTAATAGTCCGGCCGCTGAGCACCTCCGCTTCCGGAATGTTGGGAGTAATGACCAAAGACAGCGGAAGCAGCTTATCCCGGATAGCTTCCTGCGTATCCTTCTCCAGCAAGGAGTCACCGCTTTTTGCCACCATCACCGGATCCAATACAAGATTGCGCAGACGGTGCTGCCGCAGTTTGGCCGCCACCACAGCCACAATAGCGGCATTTCCCAGCATACCTGTCTTTACAACAGTCACCGGAAAATCCCGCAGCACCGTATCCAGCTGCGCCTCCACCAATGAGGGGGGTAACACCTGGAACCGGTCCACTCCCAGTGTGTTTTGTGCCGTTACCGCGGTGATTACGTTTAACCCATAGACACCCTGGGCGGCCATGGCTTTAAGGTCAGCCTGAATCCCCGCCCCGGCTCCCGAGTCGGAACCGGCCACCGTTAATACGCAGGGCATTTTGTTCTTTCCTTGCATTGTATTTCCAGCTCCCTTGCAACCTTCATCCAGTTTAGTTTTTGATATCATACACTTTTTCCGCCAGACTTTCCAGATCAAAAGCTGATTTGCTGCGTTGCGTCAGGATCAGGGACAGAAGAAACGGCACAAGCAGCGCCGCCAGGAACGCAAAGAGCAGATTCCCCCTGGTAAACGCGGGATCAGGAAAGAGCAAAACTCCTGACACAATACCGCCGAGCGTGGCCAGAGCGGCAGCCTGACCGTTAATACGGCGGGAATAAAGGCCATAAAATGTGGGAAAGACTGCCGCGGCACACACAAGGTCGGCAAGCAGAAAGAGATAGAGAACACTGTAACCCTGCGCCGCCACGGCGATTGCCGCCGCACAGAGCATTACCGTCAGGATGCGGGCCCAGGCACGCAGGGTGCGAGGGGAAACGGCGGGGTAAAACCGGGCAATATCCACCGTAAAAACAGCGGTTATGGCATTGAGCAGCGTATCGGCGCTGCTCATTACCAGCGCCAGAGCCAGCACAAGCAGCACCAAAAGGACCCAGGCCGGAGCCAGGGAGAGGACGACTTCAAAAAGAGCTACCGCAGGAACATCCGCCAAACCACGGCTGACTGCGATGAGGCCGAATGTGCCGGCCAGGAATACTACCGGGATAACTGTCAGCCCGGCATAAAGGAAGGACTTACGGACTGTGCTCACATTTTTACTGGCATAAACTCTCGACCAAAAGCCCTGGTGAAACAGATTGGCGGAGACGATGGCGATAATGAGTGTGAGGGTAAATTCCCATCCGCCCCGGTGCTCCATGTTCAGCAGCGAGGGATCGATTTCCCGCAGGGACGCCACAATGTTCCCCGGCCCGCCTGCGAAGACAACAACAGCGGCAAAAACAAGCAGCAGGGTTGGTATGATAATTGCTGCCTGTATGGCATCGGTGAAGATGGAGCCGCGGATGCCACCGTAGGCAGTGTAGATAAGTGTTCCCGCACCGATCAGCAGGGCAGTCAGCCATAGGGGAAAACCCACCGCGATATTTACGGCCAGGGCGATACCGGTAAGCTCGGCACAAAGAAATACAACCATATAGAAAATCCCCACCACAAGGGTTATGGCGTACATGGGCCGGCCAAAACGGTAGTAAACAAACTCCACGAGGGATGAACCATTCGGGGCAATACGGCGTAAACGCGGTCCTAAATGGGCAAAAATCATGATTGACAAACCCTGTGCCAGTGCGTATCCCGTTATGGCGGTAATCCCGCCCCATGTGCCTGCTTCCGCCGGTGCAAAAAGTATCCATGCCCCCATTATGGAGGCAAATATCGTAGCTGCGGAAAGATACGTCCCAAGTGTTCCTCTGGCTGTAAGATAGGCATCCATCGTGGCATAATGCTGCTTGGTGCGGTAAACATAAAGCACCCCAAGTAAAGTAAAGACTGTTACTGTTAAAAATATGAGATAAGTCATGACGGCCAACACCTCTTCTCTGATAAAATAACGGAAAAGCGGGCCACCGAAGGCCCGCAATTAATAGCGCATTGCTTTAATTACCTTTCCTTCGCTGGCATTACCCAGACGGACCGCACCGCAGCCCGCACAACAGGTTCAAGGGTTTGGGAACTTCATTGCGTTCCCCTCTCAGCCTCCACTCGGAAGCTCCCCCGGTACAATATTTACTTTTTAAGGTATTATACAACAAATAAAATAAGTTGCAAGTATTTTGCCGGGATTTATTTCGAACAAAGTTATAAAGCCCGTAAATATTCAGGGCGCAGGTAACGGAGATCTCCGGTAAGGCGCACTGATTCCAGTGTTTTAAAAAGTTTATCCTTATCGCCGGGCAGGTTCCCTTTTAAGGGAAGATAATTGGAGGCATGGTTGCAGCGGAAGACACAGTTGCTCAACTCCAGCGCCTGCAGCATCATTTCAATTTCCTTAAGAATCTCAAACTGTCCGGGGAGCACAAACTCTCCTTTTTCCATCTGCCTGGCAATCGGCGTGCCGGGACAGACCATCAACGTCAAAAGCCCCAGGTATTCGGGATCTATTTGATTTAACAACGTGGCTGTATCCAGAGCGTGTGCCGTCATCTTATCCGTCCCCCCCAGCCCGTTGATCACCGTTACCGAAAGCACCAGCCCGGCATCCCTGGCCCGCTGTCCGGCCCTGATAATCTCGTCCCGGGTGGCGCCCTTGCGTATCCAGGTCAATAATTCCTCGTTTCCCGTTTCCACCCCAAGGTAAACAATACCCAGTCCCGCTTCTCGGATGGCGGTCAACTCATCTTTACTTTTTGCCAGAAGGTCCTGCGGTGACGCATATATGCCAACGCGATCAAGGTTGGGAAAAGAGCTGTGCAGTTTGTGCAGCACCCCTAACAATTTTTCCGTACCCACAGTCATGGCATTGCCGTCAGCAAGGAAAATCCGCCTTGCTCCCTTCAGGGAACGGGCTGCTTCATCGATATCGGCTTCTATTTCCTTCAATTCCCGCTCCCTGTATTTTTTATCAATATAGGCAACGCAAAAAGTGCAGCGGTTATGGGAACACCCAATGGTAATCTGCAAGATCAGGCTTTGGGCCTCACTGGGAGGCCGGTAAATGGCTCCTTCATAGCGCAAGTGAATAAACCTCCTTTCCCGTAAATAAAACAACATGTTTCTCTGTATTTTATTTCAACAGTGCGGACACTATTTCCTTTAAGCTTTTACCGCCTTGTTTCAGGCAAGGTTTGTCTCCGGACAAAGGTAAACATCCTGTATGGCATTTAAGATGCTGATCCCTTCCTGCATGTCTTTTTGAAATGCCTTTCTGCCGGAAATCAGCCCCATGCCGCCGGCCCGTTTATTGATTACTGCCGTACGCACCGCCTGCTCAATATCATTATCCCCGGAAGCTCCGCCCGAATTGATCAGCCCGATTCTGCCCATAAAGCAGTTGACGACCTGATAGCGGGTCAGGTCAACCGGGTGATCTGAAGTCAGTTCAGTATAAACCTTTTTGCTTGTTTTGCCAAAATTAAGGGCCTGGAACCCCCCATTATTCTCCGGCTGCTTCTGTTTGACGATATCAGCACCGATTGTGGCGCTGAGGTGATTTGCCTGGCCTGTTAAATCAGCGGAAAGATGATAATCGGTGCCGTCCTTTTTAAACGCGGTATTTCGCAAATATGCCCACAAGATGGTTACCAGCCCCAGCGAATGGGCATATTGAAATGCTTCAGAGACTTCAACGATCTGCCTGCGGCTTTCTTCCGAACCAAAGTATATGGTGGCACCTACGGCAACGGCACCCAGATCAAAGGCCTGCTGCACACCGGCGAAAAGAGTCTGATCATGTTTTTCCGGGTAAGTGAGCAGCTCATTATGATTGATTTTCAGGACAAAAGGAATTTTATGGGCATATTTGCGCGCCACTATACCCAGCGCCCCAAGCGTGGAAGCCACAGCGTTGCAGCCCCCTGCCAAAGCCAGCTTGACGATATTTTCCGGATCAAAATAAATGGGGTTGGGGGCAAAAGAGGCCCCGGCAGAGTGTTCGATACCTTGATCCACCGGCAGTATGGAGAGATACCCCGTTCCGGCAAGCCTGCCTGTATTATACATAAGCTGCATATTGCGCAGCACAGGCGCCGGCCTGTCGGACTGGACGAAAACTCGGTCGACAAAGTCGGCAGACGGGGCAAATAATTGTTCCCGGGAGACGGTTTTGCAGGTATGGTTCAGCAGGTAATCCGCATCTCTGCCCAGCAGTTTGACAATTTTATCAATCATATTAAACCCTCCTTGTGCTAAATATTTATATTTTTCTTAGCCCTCATTTATCTTATACGGCGCCGTTTTATTAAACAATGAACCTTAGGGCTTTAGGCAGGATGCCTATCTCCACAGGGGTTTTGCCCGGCTGCTCCCCATCCATTTCCAGAAGAATATCCGCCGGGGATTCAATGCGCACTTTTTTGCCCCGGAATAACTCCACTCCGGCAATTTTCAGATGATTGCCGCGGTAAACCCGGTAGAGGTTGGCCAGCAATCTGAGCTTGGGCATATCTTTAATTAACAGAAAATCCAAAAGGCCGTCATCCAAAATTGCCAGGGGTGTTATGCGCATACCTCCGCCAAAATACTGTCCATTTCCGGCAACAAAGACAACGGCTTTTCCCCGCCAGCGGATACAATCATCGATCACTGCCGACAAATCCTGATTGCGGTATAGTATGATGGAACCTATGGTGCTGAGCAGAAAAAAAAGCAACCCGCCCAGAACCCTGGAGTTATGACGAGCCCTGCTCACCATAAAACCACCGAGCCCCACATCGGCAATATTGCAAAAATAACGCTGCTCGGTTTCCCCATCATGCCGGGCAAAGTTAATTAGACCTATGTCCAATCGCCGCACCTGCCCCCTGGCAATGCGCTGTGCCGCCTCGGGGATATCGCGCGGCAACTGGAGGCTGCGCACAAAATCACCGCCTGTCCCTGTGGAGATAACTCCCAAGGAAGCCCTTTCCCGTGTTTCCTGGTCAACTGCAAAAAACCCGTTAACCACTTCATTAAGGGTACCGTCACCACCCACAGAAACCAGGATATTATAACCATTTCGCAGGGCATCCCGGGACAGATCGGCAGCATGCCCCGGCTCCCTGGTCAGTTCGTGCGCAAAAGACAGGCCTTCCGCCTCTAGCTGCTCCTTTATGCGTTGCCAGCGTTTTCCTGTTTTTCCGTAGGAAGAGACAGGATTAACAATAAAAAAATATTTCTGCATTGTCTGTGTCATCCTTTTAGTGTATATGTTTCCGTCATATTCCACGGAACAGCCTTTGCTTCCCGCCAGAGAAAAATTATTTGTTCCCGGCAAGGGACAGCGGGGCGGGAGCATGCTTGACCAGCCGGATCAGTACAGCCGAAGCGCAAGCAAGGAAACCTAAGTAGCTGAAAACCATTATATAATTACCACCGCTAAGATCAAGCAGGTAACCGCTCAAAGAAGAACCCAACAAACCGGAGATAAAGCCGTAAGCGGTGAAAACAAGCCCATATATAGCGCCAAAATGTTTTAATCCGAAACAATCGGAAATCAAGGGGATGGAAGCAGTCAAGAGGGTACCGAAGGCAAAACCGATAACGCCGGCGAAGAACAATATCAGTGCCATGGCAGAGGTGTGGGGCAACAGAAAGTAGGCGATCCCCGCTGCCAGAAAAGTAACACCCATAATCCCCGTCTTGCCAATATAATCGGACAAATAACCGCTCAGCAGACGGCTGAACCCGCCGGCAAGATTAAAAGCCGTTAGAATAAGCACCGCCGCGGCGGGATTAAGTCCCTGCGCCGTGCCGAAAGCGACGGAGAGGGTCACCATCGCTATGCCTGCGGAACCTTGCAGCGCCCAGGTAAACCAGAGCAGCCAGAAGTTTTTTGTGCGCAGGCTCTCCCTGACCGTGAGTGACGGAGCAGGGGATACTCCTTCTCCGCGGTTATTCTTATCCAATGGGCGATCCTGCACAACTGTCTTCGCCGATTCAAGCCGTCCGGGCATCTCCGTAAGGAAAGAAGCACTTATTCCTACCACCAAGATGACAACAGCCAGGGTAAGATTCATGGTTAAATAGCCCATGTTGTTGAGCATAAAGAAAAAGACGGGGGCCATAATTGCCGCCGACATACCAAAGCAAAAGTTGACAATTCCGGTAACAAGTCCCCGCCTGCCCGGAAACCAGCGCTGTGCAATAGTCACGGCGGGAGCATAAACAAGGCAGCTGCTAAGCCCGTGAATAAATGCCCAGAGATAGATTGCGGCCATGCTGCCGGCGTAAGCAGCGAGAAGAAGGTTAAGGCTACAAATTACGATGCCAAGGGTGATCATCAGCCTGGCGCCGACCTTTTCCTGCCAGCGTCCGGCTACATACATAAAAGAGCCCGCACCGGCGAGGATAAAAAACATGATGTTTCCCGTGGCGGCGCTGCTAACCTGAAATATCTCCTGCCAGTAAGCAGCCATTACTCCGGGGAAACCAAAA